>JGI12635J15846_10002084_pt1 | contig 17518 bp, 16 predicted proteins | sample BlaSpr_A8_OM2_M2_FD_15846 | JGI IMG/M metagenome (IMG submission 15846) | reverse complement strand
AACGCGGAACATTTTTCCTCGAGACCTTCGGCTGCCAGATGAATGACCACGACTCGGAGAAGGTCGCGGGCCTGCTGCTTTCGCGCGGTTACCAACAAGTGGAAACGCCGGAAGCCGCTTCCATGATTCTTTACAACACTTGCAGCATTCGCGAGAAAGCGGCGCAGAAAGTTTTCTCGCGTCTGGGTGAATACCGGGAGAAGCAGAGTGAGGGCAAGATCATCGGAGTGCTGGGCTGCGTAGCACAGCAGGAAGGCGAAGATATTTTTAAGCGGGCGCCGTGGGTGAGCCTGGTCTGTGGTTCGGCGAGCTACAGCAAGCTGCCGGAGATGCTCGCGCAACTGGAAGCCGGCAATCAGCGCGTCACGGGGCTAGATACGGACACGGACGAAACGTTTGAAACGGAAGTGACGCGCCGCGACAATCCCTGGCGCGCCTACCTGACGATCATCGAAGGCTGCGACAAAGCGTGCTCGTACTGCGTGGTACCGTTCACGCGCGGCCCCGAGCGCAGCCGCGCAAGCGATTCGATTCTCAGGGAAGTACGGCAGCTTGCGGAACTCGGCTATTCGGAAGTTCAGCTTCTCGGGCAAACGGTGAACTCTTACGCCGATCCGACAGCACGAAAAATGCGTTTTTCGGAATTGCTGCTGGCAGTGGCCGAAGTGCAGGGAATTCGCCGCGTGCGGTTCACAACTTCGCACCCCAGCGATTTCACACCCGATATTGTGGAGGCCATCGAGCGGGAGCCGAAGATCTGTGACCACGTGCACTTGCCGGTGCAATCCGGTTCGTCGAGAGTGCTGCGCACAATGGAGCGGACGTATTCGCGCGAAGAGTATCTGGAAAAGATCGCTATGATGCGCGAAGCGAAGCGGCCGATTGCCATCACGACGGACATCATCGTGGGTTTTCCGGGCGAGACGGAATCCGATTTCGAGGAAACCCTCAGCCTGCTCGAGGAAGTTCGCTACAGCTGTTTGTTCGCGTTCAAGTATTCGCCGCGGCCGAATACGCCGTCCCTCTTGATGAACGATGCGATTCCCGAAGAGGAGAAGGGCCGGCGGCTTGCCGCAGTTCAGGAGAAGCAGCGGGAGATTCAGGCGGCCGGGAATGCGGAACTGGCCGGCAAAACATTTGAAGTGCTGGTCAGCGGAAAATCGCGGCGCGAGAAACAGTGGACCGGGTATACCACCTCGCACCGCATGATAAATTTCGCTTCACAAGAGAGCGAGCTTCTGGGAACCTACGTGCAGGTTCGCGTGACGGGGGCGGGTCCAAACAGTCTGGTGGGGGAACACGCCGTCTAGAGCAGGGAGGCCTCAATGGAAGTGGAGATGAAAATCCGCGGCCTGATGATGGATCCCGTCACAAACATGCCCATCGTTGTGCTCAAGGACGTGCAGGGTCAGGCGATCCTGCCAATCTGGGTGGGCGTGTCCGAAGCGAACGCGATCGCCCTGGAAATCGAGAAAGTGCAAACGCCCCGGCCGATGACCCATGACCTGCTGAAGAACTTTCTGCTGGGGCTCGAAGTGCGCGTGCAGAAAATCGTGGTAAATGACCTGAAAGACGATACGTTCTATGCTCTGATCTGGTTGGAGCGTGGCGGCGAGATGATGACGATCGATTCGCGCCCGAGCGATGCGCTGGCCCTGGCGCTGCGCATGGACTGCCCAATCTTCGTGGATGAGACAGTCCTCAAGAACTCGAAAATATCGAGCGCCTTCTCCGAGCGCAATACCAACGAGCAACTTCGCACCTGGCTCGACGGGCTTTCCGACGAGGATCTCGGCCGTTACAAGATGTAGTTGAGCGGAGATCGCTGCGATTCCCTTCACCGTGCCAGGACAGTGTCTGTTTCTGACTTCTGAGTTTGCTTTGAACTGCCTGGCTGGCCGTGCTTCTCTCTCGCCGAAGGTTGGACCCCCACAAAAGGCTTGTCTTTGTAGCCGAAGAATGGAATGAGTGCGATTGCGCGGAGCACCACAGCGACGCAGACAACGTACCAGCCGGCGCCGGGAGAATGATTCTGGATGAGGCGTTCCGTGGCGGCGAGGGGTATTGAGAACAAATAGGCTATCAGCTGGAAGGGAAGCCCGCAGAGCACGGCGACAACGGTAGCGATTACTCCCGTCAAGATAAGTTCCTTGAAAACCCTGCCGAATCTCCAGTTGACGTTTGGGGCGACGCCGGTGACGGTTCCAATGATCGGCGATCGGAGTTCCGCGAGCTGTGGGGGCAATGGACGAGCTTCCGCTGAGGGTTTCCACCAATTTTGCAAGATCGATTCGAGCTCCGTGGTCTTGCGTTTTAACTCAAGAATGGAGCCTCCCTCGATGCAGCCCAGATTGAACGTGCCACTTCGTCCGAGGTCGACGTCTTTCCATGCAATATAGATTCGCCGCGTGGTTAACATGCCGGGGACACCAGGGCCAAGGACGATAGCCGATACCTCGCCGCGGCGAAGAGCAAATTTTGTTTCTTCTCCGTAGTAGCAGAGGCGATCCGACCGGATGAACAAGCTTCCCATATCCCAATTGGCACTGAGTTCGTAGATACGCGGTGAAGCGGCGGGAGCGAAACCGACGGAAATGCCGCCCCAGGCATTGGCCTCCACGCCTTCCTTCTGCAGCTTGGCTTTGAGGGCAACGATCAGCTTCCGAAGACCCGAGAGCGGAGCATAATTCGCCAGCACGAAATAGGCGGCAAACGCGGCGACGGGCCCCGCCAGGTAAAGAGTCCGATGCAAAACCGGATCCGACGCAAAGTGGCGGGCCAGCCAGGCGAATGCTGCGGGCACAAGAATCATCGCTTCCAACATTGCCAACGTGGCGCGAACGCTAATCTTCAGCTTTTTCTGCGTGGAGAGAATTTTGGCGCCGGGCGCGACGGTGGCCGGAAGAATGTAGTGGTCAGCTTGGGCGACGCTAGCGGCGGCGATTTCCTGAATCTGCTCTAGAGGTATGCCGGCTTTGCGGGCGATGCCTTGCGCGCGGCGGAGCGAGGAAGGATGGGTGAGCCATTTTTCGCTCCACTTGCTCCAGTGGAGCGGCATCATATTTAAACTGGAGAGTTTGAAAAGAGCGGAGATTGCCGAGCGAGGATCACCGGTGAGAGCCACGGCTCCGGCATCGGCGGCGTACTCGAACCGCCGCGACCAAAAGAGCGGCAATAACGTCACAATCGCCAGGATGACGCCGTAACGCAGGGCAGGCGATTCGATGCCGAAAGGCGCCGCCATGCCCACGAAAATAAATGCGCCGAACATGCTGCCAACGCGCGCGGCGGCAATTTTTCCTACGTGCTTGAGCTTCAAGTGGGTGAGCTCGTGGCCGAGAACGTAATTCACTTCCGCGCGTGACATGCGCTGCAGAAGAAAATCCGTGAACGCAATCGTATTGCCGGTGCGCGCAAACGCGTTGGCTGTCTGCCCTTTACCGGCGGGAACGACGTAGACCTGTTGGAGCTTTACTCCCAGATGCCCTGCCATGCAGAATGCGTGATCGCGCAAGTCACCGGTAGTGATAGATTGCGGCTGCGTGCCCATCAATTTCTGAAGAGCTCCGGCTGCCACCATGCGCACCACGAACGCGGCCACAAACCAGAGCATGCCCTTCTGGAAATCGGCGGATCCCAGAGTTTGTAAACCCGTCAAGAACAGCGCCAGTGGGATGAGGGCTGCACAAACGGAAAAAATACCCTGAAGAACGAGTTCGCGTCTCGTCCACTTGAGACCGCGGAGTTTTTCCTGCACGGGATGGGAGAGGGCAAAACAAAGGACCCAGATAAGGCACGGAGGAATCCAGTCCACGATGACGGTGGTGACGGGAAAGTTCCATGCGGAAGCAATCCATCCCGTGGAAAGAAACTTCAGCAGGGGCACAAGATGAATGGATTCGGAAGCGATCCACCAACCGATCAAGGCTACGCTGAGCGTCCATTGCAAGTAACGCATGTAACTGAACCAAACAGCGGCTTTGTCCGCAGCAGGCGCCGAGAGGGCTTTGCGTCCCAGCCAGAAGACGAATAGAACCGGCGCCAGGAGAACGACAGCAAGGATTGCGGCGGCGCTAAGGACGGAACGCTCTGAGTAACCGAAAGAGAATGTGATGGCTTCGAACAGGCTCGAATCCAAGGACCAGGAATAAATGCGGTTGCGATCCAGTTTTCTCAAAAGTTTGGAAGGGATTCGCTCGTTTCGGAACACCGGAGAGGTCGGAGCCGGTTGGGAATCGAAGGTGTCGGTGTCCGGAAGTTGGAGCATGATCAACAATCGTTCGGCATGGTTCGAACGCGCGTAGTCAGCCAGGGGCGCAATCCAAATTCGCCCCGTACGGCGGAACGAGGCTGCCGAAAAGGGGAGATCACAGGAGCCATCCAAAACGGTGCGAAATCGGGCGAATCGGGGATCCGCTTCAAGTTTGCAGCCGAGCGCTTCTTCCAGGGCAGCCAGAGTATTGGCCCGGTCTGAAGATTCGACAGCCGAGTAGAAATTCACGTGGGCATGGTCGCCTTCTGAGAGCGTGACGGTGAGATTGGCGACGGGCGTTGGCTTTTCGTCTTCCTCCTCTTCGGCATCCTGAGTGGGTGCTGGCGCTAGCTGCGCGTCTGCTGGCCGAGGAAGGAACAGAAACAGAGCGACTGCCCAAATCAGGCCAAGCCAATGCAAGCGTTTCGGCATCGTTTTTCCACCTGGACGAAAGAATCTCGGTTTGACAGCATCCCACAGGCAAACGTCCGCCTTGTTGCCCACTGGACCAGAATAGAAGCCGCTCGCGTGGAAAGGGGCCGCCCGCGCCCCAAGTTGATGTTGCGGGTACGTACAGTATTAATAGCTCATTTCTTCTTTTTGGTCCTATTGACAGAGAGCAATTCGAGCTTAGGCTGAAGCACCCAAGATGCGAACCGTGCGGCGCCAGGCGAAGAGCAAGACGATGCCGATCAATATGAGCGCCAGGCTGAGGCCAGCCCACAGGCCGAACGCGCCCCAGCCGCGGCCGAAACACAGCCAGGCACCGAGCGGAAGACCAATGATCCAATACGCTGTGAAGTGGCAGAACATGGGCGTGCGCGTATCGCCCGCACCGCGTAGAGCGCCCGTAGCGACTGTCTGGATGCCATCGAAGAGTTGGAAGGCGGCACCGGCGGCGAGCAGAAGAATGGTGCTGTGAATAACGGTCTCATCGGGCGTGTACATTCGCGCGATCCATCGGGGAAATAAGAGCAAAGCCGCACTGGCGCAAGTCATGAAGGCAGCACCGAGAAAGATGGCGGTCCAGCCCGCGGCTCCCGCTCCGACGGGATCCTTGCGGCCGAGGGCCTGGCCCACGCGCACGGCCGCCGCGGAGGCGATTCCAAGCGGCACCATGTAGGTGAACGCGACGGTGTTCAGAGCGATCTGGTGGCTGGCGAGCGGAACGGCACCAAGCCGGGCGATGAGAGCCGTGACGAGAGCAAAGACGCCGCTTTCTAATGTGAACTGAATCGCGGCGGGCAATCCGAGTGTGATGAGGCGGCGGATGCGTGGCAGATCGATGTCGACCGGAGTTCGCAAGAGTTCGGTCCGGTGCTTTCTGTCGTACCAAAGCAGGTAGATGACAAGCACAGAAGCCATGTAGAGCCGCGCGATCGCCGTGGACCAGCCCGAACCGACCGCGCCCATTGCAGCTACTCCCCATCTGCCGTAGACCAGAATCCAGTTACCAAGTGCATTAATGATGTTGGCGCTAACAAGGGCGAAGGCCACGGGCTTGACCATGTTCATCGCCTGCAGGCAGCGGCGCACGGCAAAGTAGAGAAGCAAAGGGAGAAGGCCGGCGGCCAGCGCCTTGGTGTAGGGAATGGCGAGCGCCAAGACGCCGGGATCGACATGCATTCCGCTGAGCAGAGCGGGCAGCAACCAGACAGCAGCGGTAAGAAAGGGAGTCAAGGCGATGCTCAAATAAATGCTGTTGAGCAGGGAACGATGACAGTCTTCGCGGCGGCCCGCTCCGAAGGCCTGCGAGACGAGCGTATCCAATCCCATCAGCAGCCCGCCACCGAACAGAGCCAGAACAATAAAAATGTTGGAACCAAGGCTGACGGCGCCCATGGCGGTTGCGCTGTTGGGGAGCCGCCCGACCATCATGGTATCGACGATGGCCATGCTCATCCAGCCGAGTTCAGCGAGAACGAGAGGGGCAGCGAGCCGCAGAGTGGGGCGGAACTCGGCCCGAAGTGTTTGGAGTCCAATCATGGCCGAAAGCCAAGAGGAATGAGTGTAAGCGGGGCGGAGAAAAGGAGCAAACAGATGCGTCGGGGAAACGAACGGATGGGATGAGGAGCGGCGAGTGAAGTGAGAGCAGACTATGTGGAAAGGTGCTCGCGGTTGCGTGTCTCGCTTTGCTTGAGGGGTCAGCCTGTTTCAAATCACAGCAGTCGTTTTTGACGACAAGATTTCATAGCAGTCGAACTTTACGCCGACACCCAAATTGCCCCGCGGGTTATCGACCTGTTCGAGGCGTACCACGTGACCTGTGCATCGCCACTCCGTCGTCGGTTTACCGGTGATTACTTCTGGCATTTTCAGGAGGATCTCGACGGCCGATCCCAGGGCCATGGGCGCATCCGTGGCGAAAAAGGCGCCTCTTTCAGAGAGGTTTTCCGATTCCGCTCTTCGCTCGATTAGTCCGGATTTCCAGTTGCGCACTCGCAGCGCTGTTTTGAACTGCAGTCGGCGAGAGGTGCGCCGGTCGGATACCTGCACTGCCATCAGGGCTTCCTTTCACGAAGGGGACGACGGCGCAGGCTGAGAGCGCGGGAGTAACAACACTGTCGAATGGAATCGTTTTCTTGGGAAGACTCAATTTCGTACTTCCGTTCAAAATAATTTGCGGCGAAAGGCGTACCAAAAGGGGCGGGCGTTCAGACTGGTTATCCTCTGGAACGTACTGCCGGGTGAGAAACACCCATAGGCTGAGGAAACTGTTGAGTTTGCGGACCTCAGCGCTGGCATATCCACTGCCGACAGTTGGAGTGAGTACCCGCGCGAGAACGGTCCTCGAGCCCTGGCACTGAGGAGATGACTGTGGCGCTTTTGAGGGATCCAAGTTTTGAAGCCCGTATGAGTTATATTCGCAGCAGCGGGCGGCTCAATTCGCGCGTGGCGGTAGCGATAGAGTGGACCGATGCGGGACGGAGCTTGCGCGCGGAGGGCTGCACCGTTGACATCGGGGCGAAAGGCTGCCTTGCCGTGGTACCACAGGGATTTGCCGTGGGACAGAAGCTGCGCGTCGTCAATCTCATCAACCAGATTTCTTGCGAAGCCGTACTGGTATGGCGTGGCCACGAAGGCCGCACGGGCTGGGAACTTGGCTTGGAGCTACATGATCCTTCATTTGATTTTTGGGGACTCGACTTTTAGGGCGCTCCCGAAGAACAACCACTCTTCCGCACCGCACCCGGCCACCGGTTTTCCATCGCGGCTCCCATCGATCGGCACATTTTTCCCTTGCCAATGAATAGCTTGCAAACGTAGAGTTAGCCTAGGCCTTGGGGGTTTTCTGGAGGCGGTACCCATATATAGCAACCCAGTTGCCGGAGCGTTGCGGCTCGATTATTCGCGTGGGGGCGGAGGCAGAAACAGATGACTGCCATCATCACAATTGCGAATCAAAAGGGCGGCGTTGGAAAGACCACCACCGCGATCAATTTGTCCGCGGCGCTGGCACATCGCGGCAAGCGTACATTGCTGATTGATCTCGATCCACAGGCGAATTCCACGATTGCGTTTTACGCTTCCGGCGAGATTTCTACAACCATGTTCGATGTGTTGAGCGACAGCCGCGTCGCCATGGCCACGGTCATCAAGCCGACCAAGGATCCATTGTTGTATCTCGGGCCGGGCAGGCTGGCGCTTGCAAAACTGGAGCAGGTGCTGGCGGGACAATTCGATGCCCCTTTCAAATTGAAAGACGCGCTGACGCCGGTCCTGAAAGATTATGACTACGTAATCCTCGATACTCCGCCGTCGCTGGGAATCCTGACGGTGAATGCGCTGGTGGCCTCGACGCATTTGCTCGTGCCCATCCAGGCGGCGTACTTCGCGATCGAGGGAACCGATGATTTGCTGGAGACCTACGAGCGAATCCGCGCGCGTCCCAATCCGGCGCTGAAAGTTCTGGGCGTGGTGATTACTCTTTTTGACAAGCGCACGAATATTTCCAAGGACACACACGGGCAAATTCGATCGGTGTTCGGTGAAGTGCTGTTCAAGACGAAAATCACCAAGAACGTGAGGCTGGAAGAGAGCCCGGCGTACAAGGAAACAATTTTGACGTATGCGCCGAAATCACCTGGCGCTGTCGAGTACAAGAAACTCGCAGGGGAGGTTATCCAACGTGTCGAAGAGAATCGGGCTACCCATCACGCTGAAGATGCGGCATGACGCGCATTACGTAGAATCGCTGACAAGTTACAGCGGTGCGGCGGTCGGGCGCATGATTCGCGTGGACCAAATCCGCCCGAATCCCGACCAGCCGCGCAAGGCGCTGGGCGACCTGCGCGAGCTGACGGAGTCGATTCGCGAAAAAGGCGTGCTGGAGCCGTTGCTGGTGCGCTACGTTCCGCGGGAGGATTGCTTTCATATCATCTCCGGCGAGCGGCGCTATCATGCTTCGCGTGCGGCGGGGCTGCGCGAAGTGCCGTGCATTGAAAAGACGGCTGACGATGCGGAGACGCTCGAAATCGGGCTGATCGAAAATATTCAGCGGAAAGACCTGACACCGTTCGAAGAAGCAGATGGGCTGCACCGCTTGAGCGCGCAGTTTGAATACACGCATGAGGATATCGCCAAGAAGATTGGCCGTGCTCGGTCCTCGGTGACTGAAACTTTATCGCTGCGTAATATTCCCGAATCGCTGCGGAAGAAATGCATCGAGCACGGAATCCTTTCCAAATCGCTCCTGCTCCAGATTGCGCGCCAGCCCACCGAAAAGAAAATGATCGAGATGTTACACCGCATCATGCAGGGCGGGCTGACCCGCGATGAGGCGCGCCGCGAGCGCCGCGAGGAACACGTGGGACCGCAACGGCCGCAGCCGTTCATCTTTCAATTCGAACCGCCGGCGGAGACATTTAAGTTTCGGATTCAATTCAAGAAGAGCCACGTTTCGCGCGACGAACTGATTTCGACGCTGCGGGAAATCCTGGCGCAGCTCGAGGGATCCTCCTCGGAAGCCGATTCAACAGCGGCTTAGTACTCCCAAGAACGGGCGGGCCCTTCGGTAAGATGCAAGGCACTCAAGCCCTGCCCCTGCAAGACGACTCCATGGTTGAACTTTCGCCGCAGCAAATGCAGATCATCGAGCGGCTCTTCAATGCAGGCTTTCGCCCGATCGCGATTCCGCCTTATGAGAGCGCCCTGTGCATGAGGAAAGGCGAATGTGCGGCCGTATTGGCCACCGTTGCAAACGGCGGAATTAAGCTGCTAGCGCCGCCGTCGTACCTTCTCGAAGGCAACCTCAGCGTGAAGCTGAAGCGCGGCTCAGGCGAAGTGTTCGTCTGGAAAAAGAAGGAAGTGGAAGCAACGCCGGAGAAATTGAATGAACTTGAAGTGTTCCGGCGGGAACTGACGGAAATCCTGGAACTGCCTCCCAAACAGTAGAGTTGCAGCAATTTGCAATTCGTAGAAACTCCCGGCAAACTAAAATTGTCATGGAAACCTACGACGTGATCTGCATTGGAGCGGGGCCGACGGGTCTGGCGACGGCCATTGAAGCCAAGCGCGCCGGAATGCGGCCGCTGGTTATCGACAAAGCATGTCTCTGCCATTCGATCTTTCATTATCCAGTGAACATGGTGTTTTTCACGACGCCGGAGCTGCTCGAAATCGGCGATCTTCCCCTGGTTTGCGCGGTGGAAAAACCTACTCGCGTCGAAGCTTTGAAATACTACCGGAGGGCGGTGGAGCACTATGTGCTTGAATTGCGGCTGTACGAGCGGGTGTTGCGCGTCGATGGGCAGGATGGAAACTTCACGGTAGTAACGACAAGAGAGAATGGAACGGAGCACAAATATCAGAGCAAAAAAATAGTCGTGGCGACCGGCTATTACGATCTGCCGAACCAACTGGGCGTGCCGGGCGAAGATCTTCCGCATGTATCGCATTACTACACGGAGCCTTACGAATACTGGAATCAGGACGTGGTAGTGATCGGGGGAAAGAATTCCTCCGCGGAGGCGGCGCTCGATCTCTATCGAAATGGCGCGCGTGTGACACTGGTGCACCGGAACAAGGACCTTGGTGCAACGATCAAGTATTGGGTGCGGCCGGACATTGAGAACCGGATCAAGGCCGGCCAAGTGAAAGCGCTGTTCGAGGCGCGAGTGAAACTGATCACGAATGATGAAGTAGTGGTCGAAAATGGAGCCGATGAGAACAGGTTGCCCGCGCGGCGAGTCTTCGCATTGACCGGCTACCATCCCGATTTCACTTTCATTGAAAGCCTGGGCGTGCGGCTCGATCCGGAAAGCCGCAAGCCGGCGCTGAATCCAAACACGCTCGAGAGCAATGTCCCGGGGATCCATCTGGCGGGGGTGGTCATCGGCGGGCGGCATACCGGCGAGATTTTCATCGAAAACGGGCGCTTCCACGGGAAGCAAATCATTCAAGCTCTGATGGCTTGAGCCAGACGGGGGAATAATACCGAGGCCAGATTTGCTCACCCCGAACTCGTTTGCTAGACTCGTTGTTTATGGCCTCGATCATTCGGGAAGTGGGTGAGACGTTTGGCGCGCTGGTGAAGGGTTTCAGCGTAACCTTTCGCAATATGTTTCGCAAGACGGTCACGGAGAACTATCCGTACGAGCCGGTGCATTTTCAGCCGCGCTACCGCGGGATCCACGTTCTGCACCGTGATGAAAGCGGCCTCGAGAAGTGTGTCGGCTGCTTCCTGTGCGCCGCTGCTTGCCCGGCAAATTGCATTTATATCGAAGCAGCGGAGAATGTCGATGCGAACCGCATCTCCGCGGGTGAGCGCTACGCCAGCGTGTACAACATCGATTATTCGCGCTGTATCTTCTGTGGGTATTGCGTGGAAGCGTGCCCGACCGATGCCATCACGCACGGGCACGGCTTTGAACTGGCGACCTACGACATCAACTCTCTCGTTTATCGCAAAGAACAACTTCTTGAAATAGGAGCTGCTGCTGCGGTCCCGTCTGGCCGCTAGCATCCACCAACTCTTTTTCCGCGATCATTTTCAGCTAACTCCGAAGTATGTCCCGACTTATCGCCGAGCTGTCGCCGCCGTCTCTCTGAATTAGCGTCCTCTAACACATACAAAGCAGCCAAGACGTAAGTCCACAGAGAGTGGAGCGGACGTGGGCGTGCGATGCTTGTTGAAGGAAGAGGCCAAACGCGGATATGCGCAGCGTTCAGCTGGAACGCAGGGGGCGAGAGCGTGGAAGCCGCTGGGGCATACCACGCGGGGCACACCTAAAGACCAGCCACTACAGGAATAACGCATCGCCGACGCGCAGTAACTTGCCAGCTTCGCTGGATGCGATGCGCGTGTTGGTGGCCAGGCGGTAGTAATGGTCGAAGCGGGATTCGGGGCACCACACCGGGATATGCGAGCGCCGGTAATCGCTTAAGATTTTTTGGAAGCCGGGAATGACTTCTCCGGTGCGAGGGTCGCGCGAGGGAACCGGGCAACGCACGCAGGGGTTGCTGCCTTCGAAATACACTTCGCCGATGCGGAAGCGGACGGCGCTGCGTTCCTCTTCGCCGAAGAGTTGATCTTCCCAGAATGCAGGCACGCCTTCGATCTCAAGCGTCGTGCGGAAGCGCTGGCGCACTACGTCGAGTTCCATGCCGCTAAAGAGATCGCAAATGGTCTGGAGGCTCGCGGTGGAAATAATTGTGGGGCCGTTGGCGATGTCGTCGTCGGGAAATCCTTCCGTAGAATAACGCACGGTGATCGGCTGCTCGAAGAAATTAGAAAACCAATCGGAGGCGACAGCCGCGTCGCCTGGGAATGCAAATGTTTTGGCTGGGATTTTGCGGCGGTCACCTGGAACCGAAAGTGTTACGGAGCTGACGTCCGGCGCGAAAGCAGCACGGATCAAGTGGACCGCTGCGGTGCGCTTGCCTCGTACCCACTGGCCATCCACGGAATAGAGGGCCCACGCGCGGTCGAATTCAAGGCCGCCGCCCGGGCCAATACGTGCTCCCTGAACCTGCACCGGATCGAGCGATTTGATAGGGTGAAGGCGAATGTTCGCGAGGCGTGGAGCAACGGCCGAGGAGGTCATTTGGAGATTTTAGCAGAAGCGAGACGGCGCATGACGCGTCTCCGTTGGCGGTGACCATCGCCACATGTCTTATCCCGAAACGCGGACCTGTCCGAAAACGAGCTTCGCCAGGAGCGCTCCCCCGAGGAGCGCCATCGAGATGCTCAGGAGCGTCCCAATCAGGAAGTATTCCGCGAAGCGCTCGGATTTGAATTCCGGATAGCGGACGATGGATTTAGCCGTCAAGATCAGCCCGACCGTTGCCGGTGATTGAAGCAATATCGCGGTGACAACGAGAAATCGTTCCAGCCAACCGATATAAAGTCCCGCGTTTTGCAATTGCTGGCTGGCTTTTTCCTGGGCAGGGCTTTTTACGTCCTCTGCCAGGAAACGAACCAGGAAGCGGATCAGGTAGCCGCCGCCGAAGACCACCCCTACGTAGATCGCCGGCACGGCAAGAAACTTGTTCGGAATGGCCCGGGCGTTTTGAATGGGAGCGCAGAGTTCGCTGAAGGGCACGGCAGGCGACAGCAGCCATGCGGCGAGACTGACGGTGAGGAAATGAAGGACCTGATCACCGACGTAAGCCGAGGATCCGTCGAACGCCGGATGGTTTCTGGCTAACCGCATCTTGGCGAGATCGATCAGCAGATGAACGAGCGCAAGGGCAGCGATCACAAGATGCGTGCGCGGCGAGAAGATGGAACCGCGCAGAAAAAAACCGGCGACGATGACCGCGGAAAGATAATGAACGAGCCCGTGAAGCAAATGGGCGGAGTAATGCCCGCGCCGTTTTTGCTCGACGAGACGATGCGTCTGAAAAACAAAATCGGCCAGCAGGTGGGCCAGGTAGATCGCCAGAAAGGCGCGTAAAAGGAGTTGCATGGTTATGTGCAAGTTTCCATTTTTGGACGTTTCTGTACAACTAGCAAAACGTTTGCTTGATTAACGATCCAGCTACCTTAACCGTTTCTCTCAATTGCCAATAATATCCCCGCTTGAGATTTCTGGAAACGGTGGAGTTATCGAGCTTCAGGCCCTTGGCGGTTCGCTCGAGCGACGGCTTCTTGAGAAATTCCTCGATGGTCTCCCACTGTCTTGTGGTGATCTTGAGAACCAGCGTGTCGTGGAGCCCATAAATGAGATTGATGGTTTTGTTGAAGTGTTCGTGGCGGGAAGCAAAAGCGGTCAGGACCTGGAATTTGAAGAGATTTCCGGTCTTTATGCTTTCTATGGCCTTGCGCGCGGATTGAAACGCTTCTCCGCCGAGGCGGTTTACGGGCGCCTGAATGCGGCCGTGAATATCGCCGAAGCCCACACCGATCCGCAAAGATAGCGGACGGAGAGCGGTGCGGAGATCCTCAATGACGGCGGGAACCGACGGCAGGTCGCGGGCAACGGTTTGAAATTCATCGCCGGCGGTAACGGAATACGGCAAGTAGATCAGCTTTTGGCGCAAATGGCTCCGTGAAATGGCGGCAAGCCTTCTTCCAAGCAAACTGCGGAGATCCGCCCTGGCGCGTGATTCCATGACGTCCGCGATTAACACCGCGTAGATTGTGGTAGGCATAAAGCACCCTTTCAAAGGATATCTGTTTGTACGGAGACGTGCAAGTACTTGTTATTGTACGAATATGTACAGATTATAGAACTTGTACGAATACGTACAAGTTACAAAGAGCCGCCAAATGTCAATACTTGTCTTACAACTCCGGCGGCTGAGGGCGGCGGGCGGGACGAAGCCGTTCAGGCGCAGGTGGAGGGTCATTTGGCCGTAGTGTTCAGCGTTGCGCCAGATCACCACCGTGGCCAAGCCGAGGCGCGTGTTTGGGCCGGCGTAGGGGCCCTCGAGGGCGTTCGAACATGTTCTTGGCGCCGATGGCGCCCAGCGAGTTGCGGATGGTGGTGAAGGAATAGAGGAGGTAGATCAGTGCCTCGAAGCCGAAGCAAAGAAAGCTTTTCGTCCCGCGAAATTGCCCAGACGGTCAGGTTGGTAAATTGGCGGCGGAAAGCGAGTTTCGCAGCCCAAAAGAAACTATGGAGGTGTTACGGTAAAAGCAGGAGGGACGATCTAGTGGAGAAGCCATCTTGGAAGGAGCAAGTTTCGCCGGAGAAACTTTTCCGGCTCAGCGTGCTCTTATCTATTGTGGGCTGGGGGCTCTCGGCCATCTACATCGTGAGCCACGTCGGCTCGATGGAAGTCGCGTATGGCCGCGCCCGCGATTTTGCGTCGTATTTCTTCTCCGCCAACTGGATTTTCATTTTCTTCTACGCGCAGTATCGCGGAGTTTATTCTTCGCGAGAATTCTTCCAGTCATCGAAAGTACCTCCGGTAGGCAGCATCCGCCGCCTGCGAAGGCGCTTCAAGCGACAAGGAACGACAGACACACGGTCCCAGGCTTGATATCGTCCCATGTCACGGGATAGGCCGCTTTGGACTGGGATAGAGTTGGGCTACTGGCCCGACGGAAGGGAAGTAACCTCCCCGCTGAAGTACACAAGCTCTGTAAACTCAACCGATTCAACAAAGACGCGCGGTGCCTTCGACTGCGACCTCACTGTGAATCGCACAGTCATGAAGCGCTCCGCACATGGAGGAGAAAGAACTGAATGGTCCTCGGGACACGCACAACTCCACCGCCGCATTCGCCAAACCGGCTGGGGCACCCACACCCCCGCGTCGGCCGGAAGTACACCCTCAGAAGGGCTCGACCGCAGCGAGGTTCTCGGCAGATTTCCACAGAAAAGTCGCATGAAGCCGCAGATTCCTCGTGGTATTGCGTCCTATAAGTTATATTATGTTAACTAGAACATCGGGCTGAATCCCGGCCCGTGCCGCCTGGGCGCACTGCAGCCTTCTCTCTCTCCTACTTCTTTTCGGTGGTTTTCCCGGGTGTTTGTTGGGCGAGTTCGTAGGTGATGTACTGCTCAAGGAGATGCGGATCAGCGCCCACGATGCGCCGGCCATTCACAAAGACCGTCGGTGTGCTGTTCACGTCGAGCTGCTGGCCGTTTGCTCGGCTGGCGTTGACGGCCGCGCCGGCTTCCGCGCTGGCCATGCACGTCTTGAACGCATCCGTGTCGAGCCTGGACTGACCTGCGTAATCCAGCATTTTCGTCCAGGCATTCGCGGCCGAAATGATGTCCTGATTGTCGTAGATGAAGTCATACATCTTCCAAAAAGACTTGGGATCCTGCTGGAAGGCGCAACGGCCGGCAATGGCCGCGGTCCTTGCCCACGGATGAAGCTGCTCGATCGGAAAGTCCTTGAAGACCAGGCGGACCTTGCCGGGATATTTCGGCAGCATGCCGCGTAGCACGTCGTGAAGGTTTCGGCAGACCGGGCACTCGAAGTCCGAATATTCCACCAGCGTGACCGCGGACTTGGCGTCGCCCAGGGAGGGGGCGTCTTTCATCTGGATCTGCCCCTGGTTCTCAGCGAGAGGGTCTTTCGTCATGTCCGACAAATCACCACGGAAAAGAAACTTGCCATCCTTGCTGACGTAGAATTTGACCGTCTGTTTATTCTCACTAATGGTGAGGTCGATGGTGATTTCCAGCAGGCCTTCGACAGGTGATTCTTGCGGAGGCCCGACCGTCAGCAGCACATCCGGACCGAAGGCGTACAAATGGCGGATGTATGCTTCGATAGTCCTCTGTACTGGCGATGGCGCAGTGGTTACGGACACCACTGCCGCCGGCTTGGCTTGCTGCGCGTGCGCTCCGGGCGCCATTGCGCTGCAGGAGAGGACAAAGGAAAGGGTCAGTGCTGTTTTCACGAGGACCTCACGAATTTAGGGTATGAACTTCTGAGCGATCGGGAATGGCCTGCCATAGCCGAATGCGCGCGAGGTGATTTTCAATCCTGGCGCGGCCTGCTTGCGTTTGTACTCGGTGCGATCCGCCAGGAGTGCGATGTCGCGTACCAACTTTAAATCGAAGCCATAGTGATCGGCAATCTCCTGGGGGCTGTGCAAGTCTTCGATGTAGGCCTTCAAAATGCGGTCCATGACGTCATAAGGCGGCAGGCTGTCCTCGTCCTTCTGGTCGGGACGCAGTTCGGCCGAAGGAACTTTCTCAAGGGTCGACCGTGGAATCAGTTCCCTCTCGCGGTTAATCCAGTTCGCCAGCTCGTACACCATCAGTTTCGGCACATCGGAAATGACGGCAAGTCCTCCAGCCATGTCTCCATAGAGCGTGCAGTATCCGACGGCAAGTTCTGATTTGTTACCGGTGCTGAGAACCATCGATCCAAACTTGTTTGAGAGCGCCATCAAGTAATTTCCGCGGATGCGGGCCTGAATATTTTCTTCCGTCACGTCCAGAGGCCGGTTGCCGAACGCGGGCGCCAGCGCCCGCTTGTATTCTTCAAAGACGTCCGTTATCGGCAACGTGATGAACTGGATGCCAAGATTCTTCGCCAGTGTTGCCGCATCGCTCTTGCTGCCCGCCGAAGAAAATGGTCCCGGCATGGAAACGCCGAGGACATTTTCAGCGCCAAGTGCGTCCACGGCCATCGATGCAACCACGGCAGAATCAATCCCGCCGCTCAGCCCGACGAGAACCTTTTTAAACCCGCACTTGCGCACGTAGTCCGCCGTGCCCATCAGCAGCGCCTCATAGGCGTAAGCGATTTCGGTCGATGGCTGTTCGTGAATCTCGCCCTGCCCCGTGACCGTGTCAAAGAGGACGAGATCCTCCTGGAACGCCAGGGCTTGTGCGGCCACACGCCCATCGGCGGTAATCGCCATGCTCGCACCGTCAAAAATCAGATTATCGTCGCCGCCCACTTGATTGACGTACACCACGGGACGCTGCTGCTTCACGGCGATGGCGCGCAGCATCTCGATGCGTAGATTTCTCTTATCGATCGTGTAGGGAGAAGCGGAAATATTCAGCAGGACGCTGATTCCCTGCTTGCTAAGTTCCACCACCGGATCACGCTCGTATAAGCGCGTCGGCCAGAAATTCGGGTCGTTCCACACATCCTCGCAAATGGTGATGCCTAGTTTTTCGTCCTGGAAACTGTAGACCACTTGCTTGTCGGCGGGCTGAAAGTACCGCGACTCGTCGAACACATCGTAGGTCGGCAGCAGCATCTTGCTCTGTTCAAAGACGACTCGTCCTCCGCACAGCAGCGCCGCTTTGTTGGCCACGGATTTGCCCGTGCCATGCTTCACACGCCCGGCGTAGCCGACAAGGACCGGCAGAGGAGTTTTGGCCGCAAGCGCCTTCAGTTCAT
>JGI12635J15846_10002083_pt1 | contig 17526 bp, 13 predicted proteins | sample BlaSpr_A8_OM2_M2_FD_15846 | JGI IMG/M metagenome (IMG submission 15846) | reverse complement strand
CCGGCCATCGTGAGCACCTCGAGCGACAGCATGGTCGGCGCGCCGGCGACGTGCTCGATAAAAGCGAGGACCATGCTCAGAGCAACCGCATGCGCTGCAAGAGCTCGACCACCTGCACCCCCGCGTCACCATCTTTCCCGAGAATCTCAACGGTGTGGCCGACCTGCACCGGCAGCTTGAGGCGCACCTTCTCGAGGCCACCATCCCGCCATTCCGGCTTGATCCGCTCGATGTCCTTCTTCTTCGCTTTCAGCCTGCCGGGCAGCGAGGGATAGCGCGGCAGGTTGATCCCTTCCTTCACCGTCAGCACGGCGGGGAGTGCCACCTCGGCAACCTCCCAGCCGGACTCCGTCTGGCGGCGAACCGTCGCGTGGCCGTCGGCAATCTCCAGCGCCTTGATCCCGGTGACGCATGGAAGATCGAGCGCGTCGGCAACACGGACGCCCACCTGGTAGCCCGCGCTGTCGGCTGACTCATTCCCAAACAGCACGAGGTCATAGGCGCGCCCGGCGGAGCGCTCGGCCTCGATCGCATCCACGATCGCCGAGGCGGTCGCGACGGGATCCCAGTCACGACCATCGGTCTCGAGCAGCATCGCCCGCTCGATGCCGAGCGCCATCGCGTCGCGAAGCTGGTCGATCGCGGGCTCGGGTCCCAGCGTCAACACGGTCGAACTGCCACCGTGCTTTTCGATCTGGCGGACTGCCTCTTCGACCGCGCATTCCTCGTGGGGGCTGACGGTAAATCCGAGATAGCGCGTATCGATCTCCTGGCCGTCCGGGGTCAGCGTGATCTGGCCGGCCGTGGCGGGAACGCGCTTGATGCCGACGAGGATGTTCATGGCGGCGGCTGATCAGCTCCGGACGCGGGTGTTCTGGGGATCGAAGAGCGGCGTCGGCCCGACCACCGCGACGGTCGCCGGGTATTGTTCGCCGAAATATTCGATGGCGAGTTTCGTGCCAACCTTCGCCTGCTCCGGGGGCAGAAAGCTCATGAGGATGGTCTTGCCGACCGATGGGCCGGACCCGGCGCTCGTGACGTAGGAGCCTCGTCCGTGCCGGTCGACCAACCGCTCCCCCTTCGGCGACAGGACGGGCTCGCGCCCCATCGGGTAGCGCTTGAACCCCGACCGCGAGGTGTTGTCGTCGAGCGTAAGCGTGCACAAGATGACCGCGGGCGGTTCGGCGCGCTGTTTCAGGTAGGCCTCCTTGCCGATGAAGCCCTGGGGCTTGACCTGCGGGCGCGCGAGCCCGGTTTCGACCAGGGTGAATTCCTGTTCGAGCTCGTTCCCATACGCGCGATAGCACTTCTCCAGGCGCCCGGTCGTGCCATACACGCCGATCCCCACCGGGGCGATCCGGTGTGGCTGGCCGGCCTGCCAGATCGCGTCCCATAGCCGCGCGCCTTGCTCGAACGGTACGTAGATTTCCCAGCCCAGCTCGCCGACGTATGAAATGCGCGACGCCAGCGCGCGAACCGGGCCGAGGTCGATGAAGCGGCACGTCCCAAAGGGGAAGCCCTCGTTGGAGACGTCGGCGTCGGTGATCGATTGCAGCAAGTCGCGGGCGTGCGGCCCCCAGACGCCGACCGTGGCCCAGCTCGACGTGAGGTCGGTCAACTGCACCGCGCCGTCTTCCGGCAAATGGTCGGCGAACCACTTGCGGTCCCGCATCCCGTCGGCGCCGCCGGTCACGACGCGGAAATGGTTGGCGCCGAGCCGCATCACAGTCAGGTCCGCCTTGATCCCGCCGGCCGGGTTCAACAGCGAGGTGTAGATCACCCGCCCCACCGGGAGGTTCATCTGGACGACGCACATCTTCTGCATGTAATCGAGGGCACAGGTGCCGGCGACGTCGAAGACGGCGAACGCCGACAGATCGACCATGCCGACGCGGTCCCGCATGGCGAGGTGTTCGGCGTTGATGATCGGCGACCACCAGCGCGCATCCCACTCGTAGCGGCGGGGCATCACCCGCTCGCCGTACTCCGCCAGCAATGGCCGGTTCGAGTCGTACCAGTTGGGCCGCTCCCATCCCGCGGTTTCGAAGAAGACCGCTCCAAGCGCTCGCTCCCGTTCGTAGAACGGGCTGACGCGGACCCGGCGGTTCGAATCCCACTGTTCGCGCGGGTGGACGATGCCGTAGGTCTTGTTGAATCCTTCGGCGGTGCGACCCTTGATGTGCGGCTGCGTTTTCTGATGGTCGTAGAAGCGCGCGATATCCGAGCCCGACGGGTCGATCTCCGAGACGCCCGACGTGATCCACTCGGCAACGCAGCGCGCAATGCCGGGCGCTTCTTTGATCCAGATCGCGGCGACCGACCACAGCCCTTTCACCTCCGGCGTCTCGCCCAGCAACGGGAACCCGTCCGGCGTCAGCGAGAGCAGGCCGTTGATCGCGTGCCGGATGCCCACGCGCGGATCGCCCAGGATGTCCGGCATCAGCTCCAGCGCGTGCTCCAGCGACTCGTCGAAATCCTCCTTGGTGAAGGGCAGCTCGGTCGGCGAAAGCTTCGACTGCGTAAGGGACGGGATATCGTCTGGGTCCCAAAGGATTGGCCGATGATCGTAGGAGCCGACCTCCATGTCACTGCCGTGCTGTCGCTCGTAGCCGTTGGTATCCATGTCGCGGATGATCGGGTACTTGATCTCCCCGACCGTGTCGGCAAAGAGCGGGACCGGCCCGACACTGATCATCTGGTGCACCGCCGGGCTCAGCGGAATCGCGGCGCCCGCCATTCGCGCAATGCGCGGGCTCCAGATACCGCTGGTGATAACCACCACCTCGGCCTCGATGTCACCCTTGTCGGTTCGGACCCGCCGCACGCGGCCGTTCTCGACATCGATGCCAGTGACTTCGGTGCCCGGCGCGACGGTCAGCGCGCCCATCGCCTGTGCCTTCTCTCGCATCAAAGTGCCACCGCGCAACGAATCAACGGTGCCAATTCCCGGCGTGCTGAAGCCGCCGAGAATGATCTCTTCATTGATGTAAGGCACCAGCCGCTTCACCTCGGCCGGTGACACCAGCTCCGCGTCGATGCCCCAGGACTTGCTCGAGGCCATCCGGCGCTTCAGCTCTTCCACGCGCTCAGCGGTCCGCGCGACCTCGACGCCCCCGCTCTGCGTGAAGACGCCCAGCTCCTTGTACTGCCTGACGCTATCCAGCGTGAAGAGCGTCATCTCCTTGGAGTGGTCGGTCAGAAAGATGAAGTTCGAGGCATGACCCGTCGAGCCACCGGGATTGGGCAGTGCGCCCTTGTCGACCAGGAGGATGTCCTTCCATCCCTGGCAGGCCAGGTGGTAGGCCATGCTGTTGCCAACGATCCCCGCACCAATTACGACGACCCGTGCCCGGGCGGGCAGGCCTGCCACGCGCATCCCCTCCTCTGTCATCGTCGCCGGCTCACAGCATACCGAGGAACACCGCGCGATGAGAACACCGCGCTCTTATCAGCGAATTCGGGCGAGCACCTGCTTGAGCTGCGATCGGAGAACCCCCACGCCGAGCCAGGTCATGCCCAACCCGATCAGCCGCCCGCGGAGCCCGCGGCCGGTGCGGGTCACCGTGACGTCCACCAGGGTGCCGCCGGACGGAGTCGGCCGTATTTGATAGTCCCAGCTGCTGCCGGGCGCCCAGCTGTCTGACTCGAGCGTCTTGACCACGACATGCCCGGCGCCGGCGTCCCAGTCGTAGCGGTTGCGCTCCCAGGCAAGCACGTTGCCTTCGGTCACGTCGGCCCACGCGGGCCCAAGGCCGTGCACGCGAAAATGCGAGTGGTCGATGTTCGGCCAGATATCGGGCCGGTGGTCGCCGAAGTCCGTGAGCGCCTCCAGCACGGCATCCGGCGACGCCTCCACCGCGACCTCAAAGCGAATAGTCGGCACGAGACAATCTTGCCCTACTCATCGGTGCGGGTCAGTAGAGCTCTAGTCCGTATTCGTCGACGGTAAGGTAGAAGGCTTTGCCGTCCCTGGTGAACGCCGTGATAATCGGCGTGGCAGGGACGAACTTGTAGACCACACGCACGTCGAGGACCTGGGTGGTCCCGCCGCCGTCCGACCCCTGTGCGGGACGCGTCTGCCAGCCGCCCACTGGGCACGCGATGCTCCCATTTGTCAGGCTGCAGGTGCGAACGGCGAAGCAGACCTGACGACCGGGCGTGCTGGTGAAGACGTCAGGCGGACAGCCGAGCGGATCGCCACACTTGTGAGTCGCCTGGCTGGGATCGCAATCGTTGACACCGCCGGGGCCGGCGTCTCCCCAGCTGGCGATATTGTTCGCAATCGCCGAGTTGGGTTCGCTCCGGGTCGAGTTGCCGATGTCCGTGTTGCCGTTGATGACGCCTTGTCGCATGCCGGAGCGAGCCGCTCCGGAGATCTCGATGCTGAGGTAGAAGGCGCGGCCAAGATCCACAGCACCCAGCATCAGCAAGGCGAGCACCGGGAGGATGAGGGCGAGCTCGGTCAGCGCCTGACCGTGGGTTCGACTCTTCCGGATCCGCATCATTGCTCCAGGCTCACCGTACCGACACTCTGAATGCCCGGGTTGAACGTGCCGACATTGTTGAGGGTCACCGTAACCGTTACCCAGTCGCCGCAGCGGTCGCCGTCACTCATGAAGATGGTGACCGTCGATTGCAGGCCGGGCGGGGTTGGGAAGGTGTACTTGGCCGTCACGACCCCGTTGCCAAGTGCGCCGGGAATGGCATTCTCATGCCCCCAAACCCAGCCACCGTTCAGCTCGAGGGTCGAGCCGTCGCTGTATTTCATGGTCCAGTCGGAGGAGTTGTTGCTGGTGACGGTATGCGTGTACTTGTTGCCGGGGTCCTGCGCGAGGCTCGGATAGGCCGGGGCAGTCTCGCCGGGGGTGTTGCCGGAGGGCGGCAGCGGGACGCCAGCCCCGGGGGCAGGATTCCAGATGCCCTGTGAGAAGTACACCGGGGTGGTGTTGTTGATCTTCACGTAAGCGGTGTAGGCATCCATCTTCCATTCATCCGTGTAGTGCCAGGTCAGCGTCTCCCAGCCCGAAGTTGCAGCCGCGGTGAGCGTCGCGGCCGGGGTCGCATAGATCTGTGTCTCGTTGAATCCGCCGGTCGATGTGGGCGGCGGGCCGCTGCCCACGCCGAAGCCGGCGGTAAACTGGATGGCCGCGCCCGGGATTCCAAAGGCCGTGTAGGTGTAGGCGAGGATCTGACCCCGCAGGGCCGCCCCCGTTCCACCGAGCCCGGCGTTGATCTCCACGCCACCCGCGTTGGCCGTGGTCGTCTGGTAGATGATGCCGGCGAACTGGTTGTTGACGTTGCCCGCGCCGTCGCCGCCATCATCGCCGCCGCCACCGCCGCCGCTGGCGGCGTCCAGGTGGATGAAGGTGCTGTTCTCGAGATCGAACAGGATCGGGACCCCTCCGGTCGCCGGCTGCGTGCCGAGCCCCGGCGCCGCCAGGCTGATGGATTTGACCTCATTGGTGGAGACGAAGCCGCCGGATGACGGTCCCGCGAACTGGAAGGTCACGCCGGATCCCTTGATCCACGTCTGGTCGCCGCCGCCTGTGGTAGGCGGCGCCGAGCCGCCGTCGCCACAGCTTTCCGCGCTGCCTGCGGCCCCGGCGACGCTGGGCGTGTTTCCGTGGCCGATCCACAGCCCGACCGGCGGATTCCATCCAGGGCAAGAGCCGGACGGGCATAGGTCCCAGTCGGCGGCAGTTTCACCGGTGAGGTCGATGCCGTTGGCCTTCTGGCCGGCCGGCGCGCTGTTCTGGGACGCCGTCCCTGTAATCGTGAACACACCCGGGCCAAACTCGTAGAGGCCGTGGTTGATCACAATCGAGCCGTAGACGCCCGGCTTGATCAGGTAGGGGTCGGTTGCGGGGGGAAGGCAGTTTCCGTTGCCGCCGCTGTTGGCCACGATGTCACCATCGAGCACCAGGCTTCCACAGACATTCGAGGGCGCCGTGATGGCTGGCATCCAGGGGTTTGGCGCGACGAATGGCGTTTCGTTGCCGAAGTTCGCGTTCAATGGCGCTCCCCCGGGGCCGGCCGGCGTGCAGGCGATGGGTGCCTGGCCAACCGGAGCGCTGCAGTACAGCGTATTCCCGGCTAGCAGCGAAAACCCTTTCGCGCCCGTGACCGTCCCGGAGGCGCAGGCGCCACCGTATGAGTCGCAAAAGGTCGTGGGGTCCTGGAGCACCATGCTCCCCTTGGACTGCACCGCGACCGTATCGCCGGTCGGGATGATGTGCCCATCGATCCCGGAGATCAGAGGGCTCGAGCCGGGCCGGGACCAGAACGTCGGGCAGCTGGCGGTCAGCGCCGCGCAGCTCAGCTGGCTGCGCTGGGGCGCGACCGTCGACTTGAAGCATTGCGTGAATCCGACCGCACACGTACCCGGAACAAGGCCCCCGTTGTCGGGCTGGTAGAGGTAGAGCGCGATGCTCGCGGGCATGGCGGCGACGTTCCCCGGTGGCAGTGCAAGGACGGTGGCCGACGTGGTGACGGTGGTGGTCGGAATACCGAGGACCCCCATCAGGAAGTTCGGGACGACCTGCGTGATCACGACCTGCATGCAGTTGTAGGGCACGTTCGAGCAGTTGTCCGTCAGCACTGGGGGCGGCGAGGTGGCGGTCACCCGCGTGTTGAAGCCTCCGGCGCAGGTCCCAGTGTCGACCCAGCTCGCGCTGAACTGGGTCAAGCCAAGCCTCGGGGTACCGGCGCTCGTACTGGAGCAGCCGGTGGCGAGCGCGGTGTTGTAGCCGTTCGCCTGGGCGTAGTCGTGGACCGCCAGAACGATGGGGTCGCTCAAGCCACTCGGCTGCACCGAGCGCAGCGCCGCGCTCAACCGCTTGCCGCCGGCGAGCGCCGCCGAGTCGGTCGCGTTCTGCGTCAACCGGTACATCAGGTAGATGTGCCCGGCATCCAGCGCCAGCCCGGCAAAGCCAAAGAGCACGATCGACATGAGCCCGAAGATCACCAGGGTCTGGCCGCGCTTGCGGCTGCCGTGAATCGCCAGCGGACCGTGACTGAAGCTCATATCAGTACTCCGTGTGGACGACGCTGATGGTCGTGATCGTCAGCGAGGGAACGATGCTTGAGACCAGTGGCATCAGCGGCGACCACTTGTACTTGACCTGCACGGACACGTCGCGCGCCGTCTGTGAGACCTTACGAGGGTTCCCGTTGCAGTTGGTGTCCTGCGGAACTCTCGTGGCGACGGCAGGCCAGATGTAGATGTACCCCTGGCCAGCAGGAATGGCGTCATTTGTCGTGGGCGCCAGCGGCGGCCCCGGGTTGTTTGGGTCGGTGTTGCCAACGATTGAGTTGGGATCCGGGCGGAGCGGAAAGCCTTGTCCGACCTGCTCCACGCGTTTCAGGACCGCGCAGTCCGTGGTCTGCTGTGGCGCCAGCGAGATCAGTCGAGCGCCTTCCCGCGTCGCCCACGAGATCGCACCGAACGTGTAGATGAGACGGCCGAAATCAATCATCAGGAACAGAATCATGATGAGCACGGGGGCCACGAGGCTGAACTCGACCATCGACTGGGCGCGTTGCCGCTGAGGCCGCTCGTGCGGGAGCAAGACATGGCGTGCCACTGACCAAGATTGAACAGCGGCTAAATTTCGCGCAGCCTTGCGGCAGTCGGAGCGCCGTGACGCAGCGCTGACGAGGGCGAAACGAAACTATGGACGCTCTCGCGGCAGGGTCTTTCACCGCCGGGGACCGCGTCAGCGCACTCGCTCTCACACCCATTAACGGACGGGCCGCCGCTCATATTCGGCCGAGGCCGATAGCACCTGATGTCGGGGCCGCCTCCCCATTGACGGCCCCCCGGCGGGGTGCTAGCGTGCGCCTAACGGCCGATATATCGCTCGTGTACGACTGATATACGGGAGGGGAAGCTTGGCGGGCGGCGTGTCGACGGCTCGTCCTATCCGAAGCCGGACGTCCTCGGCGCCGGAGTTGCGCACCGTCGTCCTCCACAGTAAGTCGGCTCGCTCCCAGGGCGAGCGCGCCTACCTCTTGATACGAGACCAGATCGTCACCCTCAAGCTGGCCCCGGGGTCGGTGATCGAGGAGGCCGGGCTGCGTCAGGAGCTTGGACTGGGGCGAACCCCGATCCGGGAAGCGTTGCAGCGCCTGGCGCACGAGAACCTGGTCAGCTTCATTCCCCACCGAGGGACGTTCGTGTGCGACATCAACCTCACCGACCTTCATCGACTCACCGAAGTGCGGGTCGAAATGGAGGGCTATGCCGCCCGGCTTGCGGCCGAGCGGGCGGGTGCCAACGACCGCGCCGCCATGGAGGCCCTGATGGCCGAACTGGAGACGATCGACGAGAGCGACGTGCGCGGCTTGATGCGGCTCGACCAGCAGATCCATCGGCAGGTCTATCAGGTAACGCGCAACGCGTTCTTGCAAGCGATGTTGGAGGAGAGTTTCAACCTCAGCCTCCGCATCTGGTTCCTCGGCCTCGACCGCGGCGTCAGATTGAAGGAAGCGGTCGAGGAGCACCGCCAACTGCTCGACGCCATCGTTTCGCGCGACCCCAAGAAGGCCGAGTCCGTCATGCGCCAGCACGTCGCCGGCTTCGAGCACGCCATTCGCAAGGTTCTGTAGGAGGGAAACAGTGAGAGTCTTTTACGCCACCGACCTGCACGGCTCGGAAGTCTGCTGGCGGAAATTCATCAATGCGGCGAAGTTCTACAACGCCGACGTCCTGATCTGCGGCGGGGACATGACCGGTAAGGCGATGATCCCGATCGTCGAGGACGGCGACAGCTATGAGCTCACGCTTGCCGGCGTTTCGCAGCGCGTCAGCCGTGATGAAGTGGCCGAGGTCGAGAGCCAGGTACAGCGCAAGGGCTATTACCCCGTCCGTATGACCTCGGCCCAGGTCGCCGAGCTGGAAAAGGATCCGCAGAAAGTCCAGACACTCTTCACCGAGCAGATGTGCAAGACGGTGGAGCGATGGATGCAGCTCGCCGCTGAGAAGCTCAAAGACAGCAAGGTGCGCGTCTTTGTTGCCCCAGGAAACGATGACGAGATGGAAATCGATGAGGTGATCGCCAACGCGCCGCGCGTTGAGCTGGCCGAGGGCAAGACGATCGATATCGGCGGCTACGAAATGATCTCTTCGGGCTGGGCCAACCCGACCCCATGGCACACCTATCGGGAGGCGCCGGAAGAGGAGCTGACAAGGCGGATGGAGCCGATGCTGCGCGACATCAAGGACATGAGCCGGGCGATCTTCAATTTCCACCCGCCGCCCTACGGCACGTCACTCGACGAGGCGCCCGCCCTGGATGAAAACTTGAAGCCCCTGCACGGTGGCCGGGTGCTCCGACACGTTGGCTCGACGGCGGTGCGCGGGGCGATCGACAAGTACCAGCCGATGCTCTCGCTGCACGGTCACATCCACGAGGGCAAGGGCATCGCACGCCTCGGCAAGACGCTCGCCATCAACCCTGGCAGCGCCTACGAAGAAGGGATGCTGCTCGCGTCGATCATCGAGCTCGACCAGAAGAAGGGCATCAAGAACTACCAGCTGGTCAACGGCTAGGAGGTGAAGCGCTAAAACAACCCACACGTCGCCTCGCGTTTATCAAATTTCGAAGGAGGAGTACATGGCGACTACGACCGAAGCCCCTCGGCAAACGCTGTTTTTACGTAACGCCACCGGTCTCGTCAAAGCCTGGTCGACGTTCGACGCCTTCTTATACGCATTCTGGTCGGTCAACCTCGTCACGCTCGGGCTCTACGGCATGTCGTTCGTCTATGCCATTCCGGACGGGCAGCTCCTGGGCGCAGTCCTGCTGACCGGTGTGCTGGTCACCTTCCTCGTCATCACGTATGCGCAGCTGGTCAGCGTGATGCCGCGGGCAGGCGGCGATTATGCCTGGCAGAGCCGCATCCTTGGCGGCGGCATTGGCTTCGTGCTGGCCATCACCGGATGGTGGTTCACGCTCTGGCTCTGGACCCCCATCTACGCCAACATTTTGGTCCTGCAGTTCTTCGCGCCGCTCGCGTATACCCTTGGCTGGACGGGGGTGGCCACGTTCTTCACCAGCCCAAATGGCATCTTCGTCAGCTGCCTGATCGTCCTCGCGTTTGTCAGCGGTGTCATCACCCTGGGTATGGAGGGCTACGCCAAGATCCAGCGGTTCTGCTTCTGGCTGGGGCTGGGCGGACTCATTGTCATGGTCGGGCTGTTGCTCTTCTCATCCCATCAGGCCTTCGTCGACGCCTTCAACCGTGAGGCTGGCCAACTCTTCGGCGCCTCCGGGAACGCCTACCAGGCCACTCTTGACGTTGCCAAGAAGGGCGGCACCAGCGGCGTAACGTTCGGCACCTTCGGGTTCACGTCAACCGTGCTGCTCCTCCCCTTCCTCGCCTTTTACCTTCTGTGGCCGGTCTGGGGAGCCACGCTGTACGGCGAGGTGCGCGGTGCCAAGGAGTACCGCAAGGTCTTCAATGCGATGTTCTGGGGGCTGTGGGTGACGGTGGCCCTGGTGGCCGTGGTTATCCTGCTGATCCTCAAAACGATCGGCTGGGACTTCTACTACGCGGCCAATGCCGCCTACTGGAACTCGGTGGCAGGCGGTGCTGCGCCGATAGTAGCGACTTGGCCCTACCCGGTCATGTTCGCCGGCTGGCTGGTCGGCAATCACCTGTTCCAGGCGCTGCTGATCGCGGTCATGGGACTGTGGTTCTTCGGCTGGGCCGGAACCCTCTTCCTTTCGTCGACCCGCGTTATCTTTGCGGCCGCCTTCGACCGGGTGCTCCCAGAGTGGGCCGCCAACATTTCGGCCAAGCGGCGCGTCCCATACGGATCGCTGATCCTGATGATCGTGCCATCGATCGTGGTCAGCGCCCTCTTCGCCTACCAGGCCAGGTTCCAGGTCATCTTCCTCGACGCGACGGCCGTGATCGCGGTTACCTTCCTCGGGACGGTCATCGCGGCGGCCATCCTTCCCTGGCGGCGCGCTGACATCTACAAGAACTCGCCCATCGCGCGCTGGCGTGTCGCCGGCATCCCGGTCATCACGGTCACCGGAGTGATCAGCGCGATCTTCCTCGCGTTCATGATCGTGGAGTGGTCCCTCAACACCGTCTACGGCACCGCCTTCACGACCAACGTCTTACCGCTCCAATACTTCGCGGTAACCTACCTCGCCGCCATCGCCATCTACGTGGTCGCTCGAGTGGTGCGCAAGCGGCAGGGTATCGACCTGGCTCGCATTCACCAGGAGATCCCCGTTGAGTAGTCGTTCGACGATCTGACTGGAGCGGCGCGCGCATGACTCAATTACCGAGCCGTGCGCGCGCCGTCGTCATTGGCGGCGGGATCACCGGCACCAGCGTTGCCTTCCACCTGGCGCAGGCGGGATGGCGAGACACGGTGCTGCTCGAAAAGGCCGACCTGACTAGCGGGTCGACGTGTCATGCGGCGGGGCTGGTCACCCAGTTCAACCCATCGCCCACCATGATGCGGTTCCGTCGCTACAGCATCGAGCTCTACCAACGGCTGGGCATCTTTGAGACTGTCGGCAGCCTGCGCTTCGCCTCCAGCCGCGAGCAGCTGATGGAGCAGCAACGGGGCGTAAGTCGGGCCCACGCGATCGGGCTGGACGTCGATCTCGTCTCGGCTGCGGAGGCCGCGCGATTGATGCCAGCCATCAGCATGGATTCGTTGTTTGGTGCAGTCTGGGTGCCGGGAGACGGCGCCCTCGATCCCCACACGGCCACCTTCGCGCTGGCAAAGGCCGCCCGCCACCTCGGCGTCAAGATGCTTACGGATACCCAGGTGACCGGGATCGAACTGTCGGCCCGAGGCGCCATCCAGGCGGTGCAGACGCCGGCCGGCCGGATCGAGGCTGAGGTGGTGGTGATCGCGTGTGGCATCTGGGCCCCTCAGGTGGCTGCAATGGCCGGGGCATTTGTCGTGTCCACGCCGGTCGATCACCAGCATGCCGCGCTGCAGGCGGTCGAGGGTGCCGAGCTGCCGCAAAACATGCCCTGCTTCCGTGACCCCGACAACCTCATCTACGGCAAGGCCGAGGCGGGAGGGGTGGTGCTGGGCGGCTACGAACTGAACCCCAACGCGCGGTGGATCGACGGTGTTCCCTGGGACCACGCCGGAACGTCGGTGACTCCCGACCAGGACCGCTTCGAGCCGCTCCTGAAAGGGGCGGCGCGGCGGTTTCCCTTCATCAGTGAGGCGGGGATCGTGAAACTCGTCTGCCATCCGGACGCCATGACCCCCGACGCGAATCCCCTGCTGGGACCGGTACCGGGTGTCCGCGGGCTGTTCATGGCGGCGGGGCTGTCATTGAACGGGTTCGGCGGCGCCGGCGGGATCGGGAAATCGATGACCGAGCTGGTCACGGCAGGAGAGAGCGAACTGGACCTCTACGCGTACCGCCCCTGGCGGTTCGGCCCGGTCCACCGCGACCATCGCTACGTGGCTGAGCTGGCGAAAGAGACGTACCGCTACTACTACTTCCTCCGCTATCCGTACGACGCCGACGAGTGGGGCCGGCCGCGCCGGACGAGCACGCTGCACCATCGGATGCAAGACCTCGGCGCGGTCTTCGGCGCAAAGCATGGCTGGGAGCGGCCCGAGCACTTTGAGGCGGGCAGGCCCTGGCGGCGGGCGGGCGCGGACCAGCGCCGCTTCGGCTGGACCCGACCGCCATGGTTCGACCTTCAGGCTGAGGAGCATCGCGCCTTCCGCGAACGAGTCGGGATCATCGACATGACATCGTTCGGGAAGATCGAGCTCGACGGTCCGGGAGCGCTGGCGCTGCTCGACCGCGTCGCGGGCAACGCGATCGACAGGCCGGTTGGCAGTGTCGTCTACACCCAGCTGCTCGACCACCGCGGAGGGATTGCGGCGGATGTCACCATCACCCGTCTCGGCCCGGACCGGTTCAGGTTGGTCACCGGCGCCGGATACGTGAACAGCGACCTGGGCTGGCTGCGTCTGGAGCAACGCGAGGAGGATGGGCCAGTTGAGATCCGCGAAACGACCGAGGACCTGTGCGTCGTCGGGATGTGGGGACCACAGGCCCGTAGCGTGCTCGAGGGCCTGACCGATGACGACGTGTCGGAGGAAGGCTTCGCGTTCATGCAGGCGCGCGCCATCGATATCGCGGGATTCGGGGTCTTCGCGCAGCGCGTGACCTATGTCGGCGAGTTGGGGTGGGAGTTCTACGTCGAGCCCACGGTCGCGGTGCAGATATGGGATCGGTTGATGGCGGCCGGACGAGCCGTTGGCATCCGGCCCGGTGGATACCGATCGCTGGACTCGCTCCGGATGGAGAAGGGCTACCGCTACTACGGCACCGACCTCACACTGATGGACAATCCGCTGGAGGCCGGGCTGGGGTTTTGCGTCCGTCTCGACAAGGGCAATTTCAATGGGCGAGACGCGCTCGTCGCAGCCAAGGCGGCGGGCGTCACGCGCCGTTTGCGGACGCTGCTGGTTGGCGAGCACGAGTACGTCACCATCTACGGCGGCGAGGCCGTCTATGCCGAGGGCTCGATCGTCGGCCGCCTACGCAGCTGCAGTTATGGATTCACCGTGCGGCGCAACCTCGCCTACAGCTACCTGCCGGTCGGACTGGGACCCGGAGCGCGCGTCGAGGTGGAGGTCTTCGGGCAGCGGGTGCCGGCTGAGGTGAGCACCGACGCCGTGCTGAAGCGTGAGCCACTGGTTCCGCATGACGCAAGGCATGTCGCGAGCTGAGGACGCGATCGGTCACATTGCGCTCTGGCGAGGCAAGGAGGTCAAGGTCTCTTCGCTGTCCGGCGGGCTGACCAACGAGAACTACCTGGTGGAGGCCGGCGGCGAACGGTACGTGATGCGTCTCCCCGGAACGTCGACGGAGCTTCTGTCGATCGACCGGGAAAATGAGGTCTATAACGCCAGGGCAGCGGCGAGCACCGGCATCGGTCCGGCAGTGCTGGAGCATCTTCCGCAGCTGGACGTCATGGTCCTGGAGTTCATCGAAGGGCCCACGATGTCGGCGCCGGCGCTGCAATCGGAGCGGATGGCACGGCGGATGGCCGAATCGTTCAAGCGGCTGCACGCCGCGCCTCGGTTCTTGCAGGACTTCGACATGTTCCGGCTCATCGAGGAGTACCTGCAGATCGTCGAGGAACACCGGGTCCGGATCCCTTCGGATTATCGGGAGCGGCTGCCACTCGTGGCGGAACTCGAGCAGGCGGTCCGGGTTGGGGCGCTCCCCAGCGTCTCCTGTCACAACGATCTGCTCTGCGAGAACTTCATCGACGACGGGCAGTGCTTGCGGATCGTCGATTACGAGCTGAGTGGAAACAACGATCCGTGCTTCGACCTGGGCAACACCGCGCAGGAGGCGAGCTTCGATGACGAGTTGCGGGCCGTCCTCTGCGAGGCGTACTTCGGCCGGCTCGATTCGCAGCAACTCGCCCGGATGAACCTGTTCGCCCTCATGTCCGATGTCGGGTGGACGCTCTGGGGAGCCATCCAGGCAAGAATCTCGACGCTGGACTTCGATTTCATCGACTACTACACGGCGCGATGGAACCGGGCGCTTGCGGTAATGGACTCGGACCGGTTTGAAGGCTGGTTGCGGCAGGCGCAACGCGAGGGCCCTTGACAGAGTTCGTATTGCAGACGAGACTTTCGGCGTACGCCAAACGTCGCCGCTCAACCATGGAAGGAGGATGAGATCCGTTGGTGCTTGACAGTGTCCTAAAGGCGTATCAGTCGCCGACCCGAATGGTGCATGCGATTGGGGCCATCTCGGCGCTTGGCCAGGAGTCCGCCGCGCTCAACATTAAGCGCCCGCTCATCGTCACCGACCAGGGCATCGTCAAGGCGGGATTGCTCGACGAGGCCTTGAAGCCGCTTCGGGCCGCGGGGCTCGAGCCGGTCGTCTACGACCAGGTGCGGGCGAACCCCGGGATTCAACTGGTCGATGCAGGCGCTGCCTATTACAAGAAAGAGCGATGCGACGGACTTATCGCTATCGGCGGCGGCAGCTCCATCGACTCGGCGAAAGGCATCGGGGTTGTGGCCGTCCACGGCGGCAGCATCGTCCAGTACGAGTGGGGCAAGGATCCAATCCACTCCCGCATTCCACCGCTGGTCGCCGTCCCGACAACCGCCGGGACCGGCAGCGAGGTCACGCTCTGGGCAGTGATCACCGACCCCGATCGGAAGATCAAATTCAACGTCGGCGGCACCCCCAACATCGCATCCTGGGTGGCGCTCATCGATCCCCAGCTGAGTGTGAACCTACCCCCGGGCGTGACGGCCGGGACCGGCATGGACGCCCTGACGCACGCGATCGAGTGCTACACCATGGCCTATCACCAGCCATTCACCGATGCCGTGGCCATCCACGCGATGGAATACTGCGGCCGCTGGCTGCGGGTCGCCTACGCGCAGGGCCACAACCTCGAAGCGCGCTACCACATGAGCATGGCCGCCATGCTGGCCGGACTCTCCTACGGCACCGACTCGGCGGGCGCGGCGCACGCGATGAGCCAGAGCGCCGGCGGTGTGCACGACGCGCCGCATGGCGCGCTGACGGGCCGGTTGCTCGCACCGGTGATGGAATACAACTACGCCGGCGAGCCGGAGCGCTTTGCTCGGATCGCGCAGGCGCTCGGCCTGGACACCACCAACAAGACCGTCTGGAAGGCGGCCGAGGTCGCCGTCGAGTACGTCTACCAGCTGACCGAGGACCTCGATATCCCGTCACTCAACGAGCTCGGCTTTGCCGAGGACGAGATTCCCATGCTCGCCAAGAAAGCGGAGGAAGATTCGCAGAGCATCGGCAATCCACGCGACGTCGATGCCCACAATTACGAAAAGATCTACGCTCGCGCCTTCGAGGCGGGGCGGCACCGGAAGGTCACGCGACAGCTGGCGCACGCGAGTTCCTGATCTATGTGGACCAATACGCTGAAGCCCACCGACATCCTGTCAGAGGAACAGGTCCAGCAGATCCATGACCACGCGATGCAGATCCTGCAGGAGATCGGCGTCGATTTCCTGCACCCGCGGGCCATCGACCTGTTTCGTAAGGCAGGGCTTCGCATCGAGGAGAACCGGGTTCGCTTCGAGGCGGACTTCATCGAGGAGGAGATCAAGAAGGTGCCGGCGACCTTCCAGGTGCAGGCGCGCAATCCCAAGAGCACGGTCACCATCGGCGGCAACCACATGGTCAACGCGCCCGTCTATGGACCGCCCTTCATCACGGACCTCGACCGCGGCCGCCGGGGCGCGACCATCGGCGACTTCACCAACTTCGACAAGATGGCGCAGGCCACGCCGCAGATCCATTGCGCGGGCGGCACGACCGTCGAACCGGAGGATCTCCCGCTGGAAACCCGCCACCTCGACATGGTGTACTCCCACATCCGCTGGACCGACATGCCTTACATGGGCAGCGTGATTTCGGAGGAGGGCGCGCGTGACTCCATCGAGATGTCTTCGATCCTGTTCGGGGGGCGTGCCAACATCGAAAAGACACCCGCGCTGCTGGCCCTCGTCAACGTCAACAGTCCGCTGCGCTACGACGATCGCATGCTCGGGGCATTGATGACCTACGCGGAGGCCAACCAACCGGTGATCGCGACCCCCTTCCTGATGGCGGGCGCGATGTCGCCGATGGGCCTCGCCGGCACCATCGCCCAGCAGACCGCCGAAGCGCTCGCGGGCATCGCGCTGATTCAGCTGATCCGCCCCGGGGCGCCGTGCATCTACGGCTCGTTCCTCACCAATATCGACATGCAGTCCGGGAGCCCGGCCTTCGGCACCCCGGAGTCGGCGATGGGGATCCTCGCCAGCGCCCAGATGGCGCGCCACTACCGCATTCCGTTCCGGGGTGGCGGCGCGCTGACCTCGTCGAAGAGTCCGGATGCCCAGGCGGCCTACGAATCGATGATGTGCCTCTGGCCAACGGTCATGGGCGGGGTTCACTTCGTCCTTCACGCCGCGGGCTGGCTGGAGAGCGCGCTGCTCGCCTCCTACGAGAAGTTCATCATCGACGTCGAGACCCTGCGCATGTTCGAGTGGATCCTGACCAAGGGGATTCCCTTCGACGATGAGGGGTTCGCCATGGACGGCATCCGCGAGGTCGGCCCCGGCGGCCACCATCTCGGCTCCGAGCACACGATGCGTCATTACCGCACGGGGTTCTACCGGCCGTGGATCTCATCGACCGAAAACTATGACCGCTGGCAGCGGATGGGCTCGCGCACCACGGACAAGGTGGCTAACGAGAAGTGGAAGCAACTGCTGGCCGATTACCAGGACCCGGGGATCGACTCCGCCGTCGATGAGCAACTCAAAACGTTCATCGAAGTGCGCAAAGACGCGATACTGCACGCGAGAGTCTGAGGAGGCTGGCACCATTCATGAAGGTCGTCGAGAAAACGCAAACACTCAAGATGTTCATCGGCGGGCGATGGGTCGACTCAGACAGTAAGGAGACCTTCGAGGCGACGAGTCCGGCAACCGGTGAGGTGATCGCCACCCTG
>JGI12635J15846_10002078_pt1 | contig 17541 bp, 14 predicted proteins | sample BlaSpr_A8_OM2_M2_FD_15846 | JGI IMG/M metagenome (IMG submission 15846) | reverse complement strand
TTGGGTTGGTTTTGCGCGTTTCTTGGTACCTATGTTCATGGTTCATGGCACGCACGCGTGCCCTCGCTCAATTTTTCGTTGCCGAACGGTCATGATGTTTACTGCTGGGAAGATTTAAGAAGCCCTGAAGCGGTGCCGGTTTATGCCCAGCTTCCTTTGGGTTTACTACGACGATAAGGGTCATCCAATTCTTGGCTCCGCGCTCCTACGTACGCGACCCGAAGTTCCAGGACCACGTCGTCGCTGAAACGGGCGCTTTACTGGCAACGGTTCGAACATAGTAGTGAGTGTCGACGCCGGATTGATGACCGTGTCTTCAACGATCACCAAAGTAGCCACGCGTTATCGAAACGAAAGACTCTGAAGATGTCTGACCGCAATCAACAAGGGCAGCTTCACAAGAAGAGCGGCATGCCAAATGACCCCTCTTGCACCTTCCCGTTTGCTGCTTGCGGCGCTTCAGTGACGTGATGCGCGTTTCCCATTACCGACCAGAGCGTCTCGCCATCGCTTCCTGGACGATCGCCAAACACAAACGAACTATCCGAGAGGTTCGTCAGCGTAGGATGACTGGCTTTGCCATGCTTTGGCTATTGGGAGCCGCTGAGCAAGATCGGCTTCACCATAGTCTCAATCTTGGCGGCCATCTCCTCAGCGGGGATGCGGTTGGGAGTCTGAAACCAGCGTCGCGCGGCGCCGAAGGTAGCCCATGCGGCTGTAGTTCCCAGCAGTGCCGCATCGACACCGGGTGCCACCTCATGATGGGCAAGGCCTTCCTTGAACATGCCCTCGACGACCGGGATGATGGAGCCTTCGAGCGGTATCCGAGGCCCCTTAACGGAGCAGTTTGTGATCTCAATGTGATAGTCGCAGACGCCGAGTGCAATGGCGCGCAGTGCTCCATCGCAGTTGGTGAAGGAGATCCCACGGCGCTCTATCAGGTCGCGGAACCGGACCTCTGACATAGCCTGCAGCAGCGCGTTCTTGTCCGGATAGTGAAGGTAAAAAGTGGCCCGGTTCAGCGTCGCCTGGTCAGCGATCTCCTGGACGGAAATATCTTCGAACTCCTTTTTAGTCAATAACTTGGCCAGTTAATCCATGAGCATGCGGCGGCTGCGCAGGCTGCGAGGATCTGTCGCTTCCCCCGTATTACCAAATTGAAACGCCTGTGACATAGCACCTCTAAGTGTAGCTCTTCTGCAGCAATAGATGCTTACGCGACACATGTCGATTTATTTGAATCGACACGTGTTCAGTACACATCAGTTGTCGTACAGGAGGTTTTAGCTTTATGCCCACGCTTCTTCACATCGACTCCAGCCCGCTTTACGGCCGATCGGTCTCTCGCCAGCTAACCGGTGCGTTCGTCGCCCAATGGAGGTCTTCCCACCCGGATGGAAGGGTCGTTGACCGCGACCTCAACGCAATCCCAATCCCGCCTATCACCGCTGAATGGGTGGGTGCCGTGTATACGCCGGAACAGGCGCGCATTCCTCAACAGAACAAACTCCTTTCGCTTTCGGACTCATTGCTCGCCGAACTGGAGCAGGCCGATGAGTATGTCTTCGGCGTTCCGATGCACAACTTCGGTGTGCCTTCGGTGCTGAAGCTCTGGATCGACCAGATCACGCGTGTCGGCAGGACGTTTTCCTATGCGGAGGGAACGCCGAAGGGCCTGCTCATCGGCAAGAAGGCAACGTTCCTTATTGCAACTGGCGGCATTTACGACGCGCAGACGCAGATGGCCTCGTTCAATTTTGTGGAGCCGTATTTGCGGGCGCTGTTTGGCTTCCTCGGCGTGACCGATGCGACCTTTCTCACTGCAGGCGGAACCATGGCGCTGAACCATGGGCAGGACCGTGATGCGTTTCTCGCGCCTCACCTTCAGGCCGCGGAGACACACGCGCAGACCTTCCAGGGAGACAACGCATGAAGATTATTTCCATCATTGCGCGCTATCTGCTTGGACTGATGTTTGTGGTCTTCGGTCTGAACGGGTTTCTCAACTTCATCCACCAGCGACCGCCGGCGAATCCGCTGGCAATTCAGTTCCTTGTTGCCGTCAGCACATCGCACTTTGCAGCGTTCTTCTTCGCGGTGCAGATCCTTGGTGGGCTGCTGCTGCTCTCCGGCTTTTTCGTGCCACTTGCGCTGACACTGCTTGCGGCGGAGCTCTACAACATACTTGCGTTTCACCTGACGCTTTCGCCGGGCATCGCTCCGGCACTGGTGGCCTGTGTGCTGTGGGTGCTGGTCTTCCATCAGTACCGCGAAAGCTTCAGGGGCATCTTCAGCGCGAAGCCTGCGACGCAGGCATGAATTGCGTCGCAGCGTGCAGGAGCCCCTGCTTCCGCGCCTTCACTAACTGCGCGAAGGAGATTCGACGATGGCAATGCATTATGAAAGAGCGCCTGCGACATACTGTCGATTGTGTACGCTCCTTTTAGAAAGACAATCTTTGCGGAGGATGGTATGAAAAAGTTCGGCAAGGTGTGCAAACACATCACTTTGAGTTGAGTCGAGCAGCGCAGCCGGTTTGGATTCGACGGCATTGCGATAGAGAGTCCCGGGACGACAAGCCGATCCCTTTAAAGGAAACTCGCTACCGGGGATAGATGAGCATAGACGTTATGACATCAGTTACATTCCGGTTTGCCCTTTTTGCTACTGACCTAGTTCCTGCGACTGGAGCTCTGGTCGCGGATCGCCTTAGCCGCTGAGAACCTGTTTTTACGGAAACCGCTCGCCTTCCATCGAGAACCCAAGGTCAAACCTCGTACGCGAACCGATGCTGCCAACTGAACCTGGTATTTGTTCTCTCGGATGTTCGAGCCCGCATTTCGTAATCCCGTTGATGTCGCTCCTACCGCCGAAGAACCGACGCACAAAACCGGATCCTTTGTCCTTAAGGTTGCAAGTTCTGCAATTAGAGGCTTGAATCCGACCACGACCGATGACGGGCAACCCTTCTCTTACGCGTTTTACGAAAGGGTTGCCGACTATTCGGGAGTCAAATCCCTCAGCTCTATTTGGCTGGCCGCGAACCGGTGATGAGGATATCCACGAGTCTCCTCGCGCTTTGCTGCCAGTCAGGGCTGGACGCCACGTTGGAGACCCCGATGAGCGCCCGAAGGAGATCGAATGGGTCGAGGTCCTTACGTATATCGCCGCTCTTGATTGCGCGCTTCACCAGCGCTTCGATCGCTTCCTGGACCTGAGCGCGGGAACCTTCATACAGCTTCGAGGGGCCTCCGACAAACGTATTCAGTGCTGGGGCAATGATGTGCTTTGCCGCGATGTAATCCACGAACAACAACATCCAGGCGCGCAACGCCTCAATGGGGGGCATGGCCTCGGTGAACTTTCGTTCTGCTGCGGCTAGCTTTTCTACCTCAGTGCGATAGACCGCCTCGATCAATGCATCGCGCGTTGGAAAGTGGCGATACAGAGTTCCCGCTCCAACGCCTGCGTCTTTGGCGATGTCGTCCAGGCTGGTGTTTGCGCCAGACCGAGTAAACGCCTCCTTGGCGACTTCCAGAATGCGCTCGCGGTTCCGCAGCGCATCGGTGCGCGGCTTCCGTGGGGCCGGTTTTGAACGCTTTGTGGACATGCGAAAAAAGTTGCAACCGGATACAGTCTCCGGTTATCTTATATATTGATTAGGAGACACTCTCCGTTTTAATCGGAAACCCGGGCCCTGTCAATACCGATCAGCAAGAGTACGAGGAACGAAATGGCCGGAGAGTTGCATTTTGAAAAGACGAGGAGCAAATGTATGAAGATTTTTGTTACCGGAGCAACGGGCTTTATCGGTTCTGCCATTGTTCAGGAGCTAATTAGCGCGGGCCATCGGGTGCTTGGACTTACTCGCTCGGATGCGGGTGCAAAATCGCTTGCCGCCTCTGGCGCTCAGGTGCATCGAGGGCATCTTGAAGACCTGGAGAGTCTGCGCGTCGGAGCCGCGATGTCGGACGGCGTGATCCACACCGCCTTCATCCACGATTTCTCGAAGTTCGCGGCCAACTGTGAGATAGACAGGCGCGCCATCGAGGCTCTTGGTTCTGCGCTTGCCGGCTCTGATCGCCCCTTGATTGTCAGCGCCGGGATTGGGCCCTGGACGCCAGGCCGCCCCGTGACTGAAGACGTTGATCCCCCGGCCCATTCACCGATGCCCCGCGTTTCAGAACAGTCTGCTATGTCGCTGCGCTCGCAGGGCGTAAAAGTGGCGGTGGTGCGCCTTCCTCAGGTCCACAACACAGTCAAGCAGGGCCTCATCACCTACGCGGTGGCGGTGGCTCGCGAGCAGGGCGTCTCGGCATATGTGGGCGATGGACTCAACCGCTGGCCGGCGGTGCACGTCCTCGATGCTGCCCGTCTGTATAGGCTGGCGCTGGAGAAGCGGGAAGCAGGCGCCAGATATCACGCGGTCGCTGAAGAGGGAGTGCCGGTCCGGGACATCGCTGAGGTCATTGGCCGGGGCTTGAAGGTGCCGGTGGTCGCCCTGTCTCCGGAGGAGGCGCCAGCCCATTTCGGATGGCTCGCGATGTTCGCTGGTCTTGACCTTTCGGCTTCAAGCGCGCAAACGGAGGATCGGCTGGGATGGCACCCAACCGGGTCCGGGCTGATTGCCGATCTCGAACAGATGGACTATTTCGCCAAGTGAACTGGCAACGCAGGCAACTTTGGGGGGGCTTATATATGAATCAACTCGCACTTAATAAACAGCCGAAGCATCATCACGATCCTACTTGCGGCGACCTGATGACCATGGCTGAGCAAGAGTTGGCAGCATTCGTCAGCGCGGTGACTGAGTTGTTTGGGTCAGAACAGGCACAGCTCTCCGCAGAAGACTGGCTGCACGAGTTGATGGCAATCGATGATCTGCCAATCAACGGTCTGCCCGCTTCCACTCGTCAATGGCGACTGCTCACTGTCACGACTTCGGCACGGCTTGCTAGTCGAGTGAACGCTTCATCCCTATCAACATCATCCCGAACACTCGTATATTCAGACTAAAGGGCATCCTTATTAGAGGAGAGACAGAATGATTGCACAGACGAATTTGGGCGGCAGCTTCACACTTCCAGATATATCAATAACCTTGAACCGCATGGGCTATGGCGCGATGCAACTCGCCGGGCGAGATGGAAACAAGTTGGTATGGGGGCCTCCCCGAGATGTCGATGGGGCGATCGCCCTTCTGCGAGAAGTTGTCGCAAGCGGCGTGAACCATATCGATACGGCCGATTTTTATGGTCCCCATATCACGAACCAGATCATACGAAAAGCGCTGTCCCCCTATCCCAATGACCTGGTGATCGTTACCAAGGTCAGCGCCCGGCGCGGTGACGACGGATCGTGGATTCCGGCTTTCTCAGCCGAAGAGCTGACTCTCGCGGTTCACGACAATCTCCGTAATCTCGGTCTGGATGTGCTCGACGTGGTCAACATGCGCAGTATGCTTAGCATCCATGAACCCGCCGAAGGATCGATCGAGGCGCCGGTCACGGCTCTGGCCGAACTCCAGCAAAAGGGCTTGATCCGTCATATCGGGCTGAGCAACGTCACGCCAACACAGATCGCGGAAGCCCGGCGGATCGCTCCGATTGTCTGCGTACAGAACCAATACAACCTCGCGCAACGCGCCGACGATGCGCTCATCGCCGATCTCGCCCGTGATGGCATCGCCTACGTGCCGTTCTTTCCACTGGGAGGGTTCACCCCACTCCAGTCGGATACACTATCTAACGTTGCCGCGCGCCTCGCTGCCACGCCCATGCAGGTCGCGCTTGCCTGGCTTCTCCAGCGGTCGCCCAATATTCTGGTGATCCCCGGAACGTCCTCCGTGGAGCATCTTCGCGAGAATTTGAGCGCTGCAACACTACAGCTCCCTCCCGAAGCGATCGCCGATCTCGACTCAATCGGGGGAGATCCCAAGCATCCGTAGCAAGACGCTCGCGAATGGGAGACCTACGGATGGCTAAGTATTAATCATCATAAGCGCGCTTTTGGTCAGTCAACACTCGCTCACACGAAGCCGAGCTAGGAGGACTGGCAGTTTACCTCGTCGCCTCGCGGTTCCGACGCCACTCTTGCGAGTGTGGGTACATTGTCCCGAGGGCTTCGAACAGTTCGTTGCCTCCCCGCTCTACCTCGTAGGCTAGGTGCGTCGGGACGTATGGTCTGATCAATTCCTCCTTTGTCAAACAATCATTCCAATAGCTTTCAGTTCGCAGTCCCTACGCCGACTTCTGGGGCGTGAGCGAGATTTTACTTGATCGAGTAATCCGTTGTACTGCCCGATGAGTCGACTAGCCGGCGGCCGCGCATAGATGCGGGCCAGCGGCAGACCGGCGAGTTGTGGAGCAACGGTGTGCCAGGTTCTATGCCGAGGGTGATCCGCCGTCGCTGATTCCAGAGACCACCTTCGCTCGCTGCTCATCGGTTACTTCGAGGGTATCGGAGCTAAGCGTGGGATTAGGTGGCGCTTGGCGGACGCGTTGGGCTAACCGTTATGGGGTGGCAGCTAACATTCCCGAGAAGAAGAAGGAGCGTCACTTGGAATGCAAATGTGCCGAGCAAAGGCGGTGTAGCGCGCGCTAAGTTGCGCTGGGTGGATCCGTCACTTGAACCATTAGTTTGCCATGGTTGGAACCATCGAACAATTTGTTGATCGCCACCGGTGCGGCCTCTAGACCGCGGACGATATCCACTCGATATTTCAACTGGCCTGAACTGTACCACTGAGTAAAGTTAATGACCATCTCCTTTACCTTCGAAGAGTAATCCGTTGCGAGGAAACCTTGGATCTTTAGCCGCTTGCTGATCACCAATGCCAAGTTGGACGGCCCGGGGACGGATCCTGTGGCGTTGTACTGAGAGATCATCCCGCAAGCCACCACGCGGCCGAAAGTGTTCATGAGGTAGAGCGCCGTTTCCAGGATTTCTCCCCCAACATTCTCGAAATAAATATCCACTCCGTTCGGGCATGCAGCTTTTAGCTGTTTCTTATAATTGGCGTCTTTATAGTTCACAGCAGCGTCGAAAGTGAGTTCCTCTCGCAGCCAATTGCACTTCTCGTCGGTTCCGGCGATGCCGACTACACGGAGTCCCTTGATCTTGCCGATCTGGCCGACGAGCGAGCCAACCGAACCTGCGGCGCCGGAGATGAGTAGAGCTTCGCCACCCTTGGGCTGTCCCACTTCCAAAAGTCCTGCGTAGGCGGTTAACCCAACCAGTCCAAACAGTCCAAGGTAAGCCGAAAATGGAAGTCCGCTTTCCGGCAACTTCGTCACAGCTTCACCATCGGAGACCAGATATTCCTGCCAGCCGAACATTCCTTGGACTCGGTCACCGGTGGCAAATTTTGGATGGTTTGATTTCTCCACTATTCCGACAGCCAATCCGCGCATGATTTCGCCAACCTGCACGGGCGGAACGTAGGACGGACGGTCAATCAGCCACCCCCGCATCGCTGGATCCAGTGAGAGATATACGCTGCGAATCAGGAGTTGCCCTTCCCCCGGCTCCGGCGTAGGTTGGGACACGAGCTCGAAGTTGTCCGCTTTGATCAGGCCCGAGGGCCGCGATTTGAGCCGCCATTGGCGGTTTACTCGGTTGGCAGCAGCCATAGCGGAGAGCGCCTCATCCTCACTATCAGACGGTGTAGCGCCCAGCAGCCAGAAGACGGCCTGCAATGTTCCGCCGAAGCGCGATCGCATCGAGTGGATCGTAGTTGGCAAAGCCGCGCAGAGTCGCCATGTTCTCCCGCAGGGCGTTGCCAGCCGAGCATGTGCCGATGACATTTCGCGCCGAGACTTCTACTCGAGCCATGGCATCACGCAGAAACACGGCGCAGATGTCGGCGGCATTCGTCCCCGTGCCCGAGGCTTCGAGCTTGCGACTTCGAAGCAGGCTCGACTCCATGGCGAAAACCTCCATGACAATGTCGGAAATGTTCATCACGACCTCTTGCTGTTTTTCCAACTCTGCCTGGTATTTTTGATAGGCAATCCCGATCGCGAACAGCGCAATCTTCTTCGCGCTCTGCACCAATTGCGCTTCTTCGTCTTTGTCGATGCCCGCAGAGGCCATTGCCCCTTTGCCAGGCCCGCTGAATAGCGCCTGAACGGCTGGGATAAGCGCCAATTGCCCACGGGCCGCGCGTTTCAGCAGCATTCCCGTTATAAGGAGCCGGTTGATTTCGTTGGTACCCTCGAAGATCCGATTCACTCGTGAATCACGGTAAGCCCGTTCCACCGCGTAATCCTGATGGAAGCCATAGCCCCCGTGGATCTGCACGCCTTCATCGACAACGTAGTCCAGCATCTCGGAGGCATACACCTTAATCATCGAGCACTCCGCGGCGTACTCTTCCACGGCTTTGAGCTCGGTCTGTGAATCCGCATGCTTGTCGTGAACGGACTGCGCCAATTGGCTCTCGATGAGCCCCACCACGCGCCACACCATGGATTCCACCGCGAAGGTGCGAATCGCCATCTCCGCCAGCTTGTGCTGGATGGCGCCGAACTCGGCGATCGCCGACCCGAATGCTTTGCGTTCTTTGGCGTATTTCAGGCAGATAGCAAGAATGTTCTTGGCCCCGCCTACGGCCCCAGGACCGAGTTTCAGCCTCCCGATGTTCAGGATGTTGAATGCGATGATGTGCCCACGCCCAATTTCGCCGAGCACATTTTCGACCGGAACCCTGACATTGTCGAAATACACCGCGGTTGTCGAGCTGCCCTTGATGCCCATCTTGTGTTCTTCGGCGCCGCTGGTCACACCAGCAAAACTGCGTTCCACCAGGAACGCGGTAAACTTCTCGCCTCCGACTTTAGCGAACACAGTAAACAGGTCTGCCGCGCCTCCGTTGGTGATCCACATCTTCTGTCCGTTGAGGACGTAGTATTTGCCGTCTGCGCTGAGGTCCGCCCGGGTACGTACGGCGAGAGCATCGGAACCGGCCAGCGGTTCGGTTAGCGCGTAAGCGGCCAACAGCTCAACCTTCGCCAGCTTGGGAAGATATTTTCGCTTCTGTTCATCGTTGCCAAAGAAAAGGACGGGCAGCGTGCCGATCCCGGTATGGGAGGAGTGCCAGGATCCGTAAGAAGCGTCCCGGGCCAGATGCTCACCCGCGATCATTACAGACGGCAGGTCCATTTCCATGCCGCCGAATTTTTCAGGGATCGGTATCGCGGCGAGTCCCAGTTCGGCCGCTTTGCGAAGCACGCTTAGTGCGGCCCCTGGAGTCTGCTGGCGGATCGCCTCGAGATGGGGTTCCACGTCATTCGTCCAGAATTGGTCGACCGTCCGCGCAATCGCGAGGTGTTCTTCATTCAGATCTTCAGCCGTAAAAATTTCGTTAGGCGAGCGATCCTCAATGAGGAATGCGCCGCCTTTGACTTGAAGAGGAGTTGCCGCTGCAGTTGTCATCATCTTCCCCCGAGTCGAACTATCGCGACGCCACACGAGCAAATCTGCGACCGCTATGCGGATAGACCAATGTTCCGAAGCCGGAACTCGCAAACTTAACGAATCACCGTGTACGTCTTGATCGAGAAAATCACGTTCTCAAATTGTGTTAGTCTATATCAGATATGAGTGACTAACGTCAACCTGGAACACAAATATTGAACAGCAGCAGCGCCGAACTGGCCCTGGGATCGCGATTTAGAAGAGCAGTCAATGGACGCTCCACGGTTACAAACGGTCATTACAAACGGTCGGGGTGCCTTGAGCACCGAACCCGTAGCATGTCCTACAACCCTGATCAGGAGAACATACGATTATGGCTCATATTGAGGTCGCCGCACCGCAAAGAGGTCGGAATCACAGGAACCTGGTGAAGCGAAATGTACCGGCGCAGATCCAGGAGGTCCCAGGGCTTCGGGAACGTAAGAAGGCGCGACTTCGTCAGCAAATTATCGAGACAGCCATCCGATTGTTCCGCAAACAGGGCTACGAGAAAACTCGCGTCGATGACATCGTCAAGATTCTCGAAATCAGCCAGCCGACTTTCTTCCGCTATTTTCCGAGCAAAGACGCTGTTTTACGCGATGTGGGTAAGCGCGGCTTCGAATGCATAGCGGAGCGTCTCAAATCCGAACTCTCCACCAAGGCTGACACCACCGAACGCTTGCATCGCCTGTATCATGCCATGGCGCTCGAAGCGGAAGCCGACCGGCCGCTATGGAAAGCGGTCGTGCTCTCCGGCGCAATGGATCCGGTGCGTTCTCCGGAAGTGCGCGGAGTTGAGGGAGTTGCGGTGAGCCGGCTGCGGGAAATTCTGGCACAAGGTCAGGAACGCGGCGAAATCACGAGCGCGTTCCCCGTGGTCCATCTCGCGGAATTCATGGAAGCCCTCTACCACACCGTGGTCCGCCAATGGACCGTCGACCTCACAGGACCCCATAAGCTGACCGAGCGCGTGGATAGCGCCGTGGAGTTTTTCCTGCGCGGTGTTAAGCCGTGATTGGGTCCCGGACCGGTCTGCTTTCCCTGATTTTCCCGAGGCGACAGTGAATGAAAGCTGCTATCCTGCACGATTTCAAGAAGCCGCTCGCGATCGAGGAAGTCGAACGCCCTCATCCCGAAGGAGATGAAGTTCTGATCCAGGTGGATGCCTGTGGTGTTTGCCATTCCGACTTGCACGTGGCTGATGGAGATTGGACACAGCTGGCGGGAATCGTCAAGAGACCGCTGATTCTCGGCCACGAAATTGCCGGTCACGTGGTGGAGAAGGGCGAAGCGGTGCACGATTTACAAATCGGCGACCGCGTCGGCGTGCCCTGGATTCATTGGAGTTGCGGTGATTGCGAATTCTGCCGTGAGGGCAACGAGAACCTGTGCAGCCGGCAAAAGATCACAGGTGTCACCGTGGATGGTGGCTACGCGGAATTTGTGACCGCGCCGGCAACTCACGCGATGAAAATTCCAGATAGTCTTTCGTCGCTCGCAGCGGCCCCGCTTTTTTGTGCCGGACTCACAGTCTATCGCGCACTGAAAGGCGCCGGAATCGTGGCCGGCCAACGCCTGGCGGTTTTCGGTATAGGTGGCCTGGGACACCTTGCCGTGCAGTTGGGAAGGGCTTTTGGCGCGGAGGTGACCGCGATCGACATTTCCGAGGAGAAGCTTGAACTTGCCCGAACTTTTGGCGCCGTTGACACACTCAATGCTCTCACGATTGATGTGGTAAAACAGGTGCGCCGCAAGAGTGGCTTCCATGTGTCACTTGTTAGCTCCGCCGCAAAGGCAGCTTACGACACGGCTTTTTCTTGCCTGCGGCCGGCCGGCACTCTGCTTGTCGTGGGATTGCCTGCCGAGAACATCTGTTTCCCACCGATTCTGATGGCAGCCAGAGAAGTCCGGATCCACGCATCAACGGTCGGCACGCGACAAGACTTGCAGGAAGTACTCGCAATGGCTGCCGCTGGGAAGGTACGCTGCCAGGTGGTTGCGCGTCCGCTTGCCCAAGCCAACGACGCGCTGGATCAGCTGCGTAAAGGCCAAGTCTCAGGCCGGATCGTCCTGACTCCCTAGGCCGGCGGCGGGAATCCGATCCCGACGGGTCGAGTTTCGTCTTGCGCAGCGTCACCATTCCCGGAACGACCATCCCCTTGCACTTCCATTGAACTACCGGAGCGCACAAAATATGCGAGCCACACCGCTTCGTCATTTGAATATTGACGTTTCATTCTTGACGTTAGTGACTCTTATGTGATACTAACTCTCACAATCTGTGGTTTCGTTGGACACGATTCGAATTTTTGATCGAGGACGAAACCGGCAGATGGATCAGCATTGACGGTTTTGGGGGTTGGCGCGGCACCAGGCGGGACTCGGAGACTTGGGATACTCCGAAGCAATTGACGATGTCCGCACATCTGTAAGGAGAATCTTAATGAAGTCACTCGCATGTGCCTTTGTGTGCATGTTGTTGGCAACCAGCTTGGCCCAGGCGCAGGGCGTCGGCACCTCAGGAGACCTCACTGGAACGGTAGTCGACTCTGTTGGTGCGGTCTTGCCCGGGGTAACCATTAGTGTGGTCGACAACCAGACCGGTCTGAAGCGCACGGTCACGACAGACGGCGCAGGCCAGTACCGGGTAGCTGGACTATCCCCGTCCACCTATGAAGTGAGCGCTGCGCTGACGGGGTTCGCGACCGAGCTTCGCAAGAGCGTCCCGGTCGCCATCGGGCAGACCGTCATTTCAGACTTTCGCATGAAACCCGGGCAGGTGGCGACGGTGGTCGAGGTGACGAGCGAACCCCCTGTGGTGGAGACGGAACGGGGAAGCCAGGCGGACAGAATTAGCCAGGACTACATCGCCGACTTGCCAATCGACCGTCGCGATTACCTCACTTTCACCTTGCTCGTGCCCGGTGTTTCCGATTCCACCAGGCTGGCAGGTGACCAGGATTTTCGAGTTGCGCAGACACCTCAAAGCGGCCTTTCTTTCTACGGAAGCAATGGCAGAGGCAATGACATTACGGTGGACGGTGGTGAGACCAGCGGCGACAGCGGCGGCGTGCGCCTGACCGTGAGCCAGGACGCGGTACAGGAATTCCAGATCAACCGCAGTAACTACTCGGCCGACCTGGGGGCAGCCACCGGCGCTTCCATCAACATTGTGACCAAGTCCGGCGGCAACAACGTGCACGGCACCGTCTATGGCTTTTTCCGCAATGATGCCTTGGATGCCCGGGATCCGTTTGCGTTCAGTCAGGCGTTGGCGGCGGGCCAAACGTTCAATCCAGCCAACCCCGATACTGTTGGCTCGCCGATCAAGGACACTTTGAGCCGCCAACAATTCGGCGGCGCATTGGGCTTTCCGATTAAGAAAGACAAAACCTTCCTGTTCGTTGCATTCGAGGGTTTGCGCCAAAACGCGCAGACCGCAGTCCCGATCTTGACGGATACGGATGTTTTTCGTCCTACCGCAGCGCAGAGCCAAATCATTGGCGGGCTGACGGGGACCGTGCCTTGCCTCAGCGGCCCCGTGGGCGCCGTCGTTGCCGCGCAATTGGGTTTGCCAGCCCCGAATCCGACCACGAATCTGCCTGCGGCAACATGTGGAGCTATCCTAAACGGAGCTCTCACCGTGAACCCGGCCGCCAGTCCGGTGAACGCCTTTCTGGTGAATCAGTTCGAAACCCAGGGTGGAGTATTTCCCTACGACTCGCATGAATACCTGGCGTCCGGTCGGCTGGATCACCGGTTTAACACGACCAACCAGCTTTCGATCACTTACAGGTATGGACATGACTTGGAGGAATCGGCTGACGTGCAATCTCTGACCGCCTTCTCGGCGGGCACTTCGACTCACACCTATGACAGCAACCTGCAGGGCTCCTGGTATCACCAATTCAGTCCAGCCACGGAGAATGAGGCCCGTGTGCAGTGGGATTACGACCGCTTTAATGTGATTCCCAACGAGCCGGGGGAAGTGGGACTTCAGATCCCCGGTTTCATCAATAATCTGGGAACCAACATTTTCCTTCCAAACTTCACAATCCTGCGTCGCTACGAGTTCGCGGACAATGTCAGTGTCATCCGCGGCCGTCACACCTTCAAGTTCGGCGGTTCCGAGGTGCTGCGCGGGAATCACACTGAGTCGCACACGTTTTTTCCTGGCCGATTTGTCTTTGGGTCGCTTCCAGGCGACCTGCTGACCCCTTTGCTACCTAGTTTGACTTCCTTGCAGTCGACATCATTCGGGCTTCCACAGGTCTTCCAGCAGGGTTACGGAAATCCGACCTACCCTTACTACACCCGCCCTCTGACGGGTCTCTACGCAGAGGACTCCTGGGCAATTACGCCCGGCTTCACTTTGAACTATGGCCTGCGCTACGAACTCGACACGGAATTTGCCCCTTTGACCACGTACAAAAAGGATTTCGCGCCCCGGGTTTCGTTCGCATGGGATCCCTTTAAGAATCACAAGACGGTGGTACGAGGAGGGTACGGAATCTTCTACGGCCCGGTTGACGCACAGATCCCCGACGTGGACTTGAGCTTAGGGGTTGTGAACAAGAATAAGTCTGCGCTCGAAAATACCCCAGGAGCGGGCCAGGTTGCGAACCTGGGCGCGATCTGTGGGTTTTCTCAGTTCGGGGCGACAATCATTCCCGGAAACGGTTCCAGCCCTTGCAACCGCGAAATTTCCATTTATGTAGATCCGATCGGTGGGATTCCGACGTTAGGTCTGGCAGGCGCGCCGACGGTTTTCTCCGGGCTGTTTGCTCAAGGTCTGATTCAGTGCACGACGGCTGCTCCTGGGAATGCGGCTTGCATTAGTCCTGCTGCCGTGGCCCAATTTGGCATCGATGTTACCAACAGCGGTCCCGTCAGCCCGCTGCAAGTGGTATTCGTGAATCAACCGGGCTATCGGCCCCCGATCGCGCAGCAGGCGTCGTTTGGAATTGAACGTGAGATCGCGCCGGGATTCTCAATATCCGTCAGTGGTATCTATTCGCATACGCAGAGACTTCCGGTTGCTATCGATACCAATCTCCTTCCGGCGCCGTTCACCACACTGACTCTAGCCAATGGCCAGACTGTTTCCTATCGCAACTGGAATACAACGGCGGCGGGGGCTGATCCGCTGGGAGGCACTGAGCCCGGCGGCCTACCCTGCGATAACCCGGTAATCAGTGCTACGCAATGCTTTGTGAATCCGCTGGTGGTGCAGAATAACGCGTACAGCTCTGAGGCCTACGCTCTTTACGAGGGCGGCATCCTGGAAGTCAAAAAGCGCTTCAGCGATCACTTCACGGTGTTCGGGAATTACACCTACAGTAAGGCCTTTGACACGTCGACGGATTACAACACTGACTATGGGCCGCAGGATCCAACCAACATCAACCTCGACCGCAGTGTTTCCGAGTTTGATGAACGGCACAAAGTGGTGATCGCGGGGGTGTTCGACAGTCCCTGGAAACAAGCTATCTTGTCGGGCTTCCAGTTGGCTCCGATTTTCAACTACCACAGCGGACATCCTTTCAATCTGCTCGCGGGAGGAGAGGTCAACGGTGACAATCACACCACCAATGAACGTCCCATCGGCGCAGCGCGCGACACCGGTCTTGGCCCCGATTATGTCGACTTCGACGCCCGACTGACGTGGCAACACAAAGTGGCTGAGAAGGTTAACCTGCAATTTACAGCCGAGGGATTTAACATCGCTAACCGCACCAACTTCGCCAGCGTGAACAACGAGGTAAGTCCCCTGTTCGGTCTAACGCCAGGGTTCACCACTTTTAACGTGCGGGGGATTCGCCCCGGCACTGCTCTTGCGGGCGGTGGGACGGATACGCCGAGCACGCCTCTGTCTTTCACGTCGGCCTTGCCCAAGCGCGAGATCCAGCTTGGTTTGCGGGTCAGTTTCTAGTGTCGAGGGGGGCGGTCGGATTTGTTTGTGACCTATCCGCGAGCCTTGCTCGATGACGGAAAGCAACTGTTGTTTCACACCGAGGAGCACTGAATGCCATTCGTAGAAAATCAGGGAGCCAGGATCTATTGGGACGAACAAGGCCACGGCGCCCCGGTCTTGCTGATCATGGGGCTCAGTTATCCCTCCTACATGTGGCACCGCACACGGCCAGTTTTGACGGAGCACTACAAAACCATTGCGCTGGATAACCGTGGCATAGGAAGGAGCGATGTGCCGTCAGGTCCTTATCCGATCGCCTTGATGGCGTCCGACGCCGCTGCCGTTCTCGACGCTGCCGGAATCGAGAGTGCTCACCTATTCGGTGTGTCGATGGGTGGCATGATTGCGCAGGAGTTTGCGCTGCAATATCCGAAGCGAGTCCGATCCCTGATCCTGGGCTGCACCGCGGCCGGCGGTCCGACTGCGGTGCGCGCCGAACCAGAGGCTACCCAGATGCTGATGACGCGTGACAAAATGAGCCCTGAACAGGCCGCCGAGGCGCCCGTGCCGTTTATCTACGATTCGGCGACCCCGCGTGAACGCATCGATGAGGATATTGCAATTCGCCGGCCGTGGTTTCCGCGGCCCGAAGGATATGTTGCGCAACTGCAAGGAATCATTGCCTGGGAGGCCTACAGCCGCCTCTCCGGAATCGCCGCGCCCACGCTGGTGATTCATGGCGAGACCGACCGATTGGTGCCGCCGGGCAACGGCAAATTAATCGCGGAGCGAATCCCAGGCGCGAAGCTCGTGATGATTCCGCGTGCCAGCCATCTCTTCTTCACTGACCAGACGGAAGCAGCGCACCGCGTGATTCTGGAGTTTCTTAACGAGCAGGCCGAAGGCACTGCAAGCAATGACGGGTTAGAGAAGGAGAAGGTTTCATGTTGAAGGAGGCTGCTGGCACCACGCAGGATTCCACGGTCAATGTGAAGCAGCTATTCGATCTAACCGGACGCGTTGCGATCGTCACCGGAGGCTCCATCGGATTGGGCCGCCAAATGGCGGAGGGTCTGGCGGAAATGGGCGCTCACCTGGTGCTGTGCGCCCGCAAGGAAGAGCGCTGCCATCAGGCCGCCGAGGAATTGCAGCAACTCGGTGTCAAAGCCATTGCCCTTGGCTGCGATGTTAAGAACCCGGCCAGCATTCAGGAGATGGTGCACGCGACGCTCTCCCAGTTCGGACGAATCGATGTCCTCATCAATAACGCGGGAATATCCTGGGGCGCTCCCGTCGAGGAGATGCGGCTCGAGGATTGGAACAAGGTCATCGAAACGAACCTGACCGGGACTTTTCTGTGCGCCCAGGCGGTGGGCAAAGTCATGATCCGCCAAGGTCGGGGCAAGAACAGCGCGGGCAAGAACAGCGCAGGAAAGATCATTAATATTGCGTCGGTCGCTGGACTGGGCGGGGCACCGGAGGAACTTCCAGCCATTGGCTATCACGCCAGCAAGGGTGGAGTCATCAGCTTTACCAAAGACTTAGCCTGCAAATGGGCGAGTCACAACATTCAGGTGAATGCAATTGCTCCTGGCTGGTTTCCCACACACATGTCGAACCGCGTCCTGGAGCATCATGAGGAACTTTTCCTCTCTCATATTCCGCTGCGGCGTTTTGGCAATGAACATGACTTGAAAGGAGCTGCTGTGTTTCTTGCCTCCGACGCCTCTAACTATGTTACCGGCCATGTGCTCGTGGTGGATGGAGGTCAGTCAGCCTGGTAGCGGCGAGATAAGGCCATGAATATTCCTCTTACTCCCGTACGATTTCTGCGTCATGCCGAACAGCAGTTCCCTGGCAAGACCGCCGTAGTTTGTGGAGACCATCGTTTTACTTACGCGCAATTCGGGCATCGTGCCGGCCGTCTCGCCGGTGCTCTGCGCGAAACGGGGGTGAAAGCTGGCGACCGGGTGGCATTTCTCAGCCTGAATTGCCATCGACTTCTGGAAGCGTATTACGGCGTATTGGAAGCCGGCGCAATATTGCTTCCGTTGAACTTCCGGCTTGCTCCTCGGGAACTGGCCTACATTCTGAATGACGCCGGGGTGAAAGTGCTCTTCCTGGAAAAAGAGTTCGCTGAGGTCGTGGATTCTTTTCGGCAAAGCGTT
>JGI12635J15846_10002072_pt1 | contig 17562 bp, 12 predicted proteins | sample BlaSpr_A8_OM2_M2_FD_15846 | JGI IMG/M metagenome (IMG submission 15846) | reverse complement strand
GCCGCCGTTCCGCCGGAACGGGTTGCGCCTCGGCGTGTTGCCATAACTCCAGGCGCAACGCGCCGCGCCGAATGAATGCCATGCGCGCATCGAGAGCGTCGATGCGAAAGTGCTTAGGGTCGGAAAATCCGAGTACGCGGCCGTACCACTCGATTGCAACGTCGAGGTCGGGAACTGCGATGCTCACGTGATGAATCTGTATAACGTCGGTCATGGCTTGCTCGGGTAGCGTGGGCGTGGGCTCTCGCACGAAAAGGCGTGAGATTGGCGCAAGCAGCATTACACATTACTATGTACTTGGGACGAAATCACGCCGACGGAATTGAACATGCAAAACGTCCGATCACCCTTCGCGATCTACGATGACCATGCCCCTGTGAACGTGGCCAGCGTCGACGTGGATCCCTTCTCGCGCGAGTTTTTTGCCGACCCGTATCCATCACACGAAATGATTCGCGAGGCGGGTCCGGTCGTCTGGCTCTCGCGCTACTCGATCGCGGCGGCGGCACGCTACGAGCAGGTCCGACAGGCCCTACTCGACTGGGAAACATTTTCCTCGGCGAGAGGCGTCGGCATGGCCGATTTCGTGAGGCACGGCCGGTGGCGCCTACCGAGCATCGTCCTGGAAGCGGACCCGCCCCAGCATACGCGCTCCCGCCAAGCGCTGAACAAAGCCCTATCGCTCGCCGTCATGCGCAAGCTTCAAGATCGCTTCGAGCAGGTGGCTGCGCAAATGATTGACGCGCTGGTCGCGAAAGGAGAAATAGACGCGTGCGTCGAGCTTGCGGAGGCATTCCCGCTTCAGGTGTTCCCCGATGCAATCGGTATGCGCCCGTCGAACCGCGATCATCTGCTCCCTTACGGCGACATGGTGTTCAACTCTTTCGGCCCCACGAATGAGCTCTTCCAGGCAGCCGCCACGCGGGCCAAGGAAGCGTTCCGCTGGGTGGAGAACGAGGCGCTGCGCGAGCAGCTCTCGCCGGACGGTTTCGGCATGGTGCTGTATCGATGCGCGGACGCGGGTGAGATCACCCATGATGAGGCCCAGAAGCTGGTGCGCTCGATCCTCACCGCCGGCGTCGATACCACCGTAAACGGTATCGGGGCGTCGGTCTATTGCATGGCCCGACACCCTGATCAGTGGCAGAAACTGCGCGCCAATCTCAAGCTGGCGCGTGCCGCCTTCGAGGAGGCGGTGCGCTTCGAGTCGCCGGTGCAGACGTTCTTTCGAACGACGACCAGGGCCACCGAACTCGGCGGCGTTCCGCTCGAGGCCGACCGGAAGATACTGCTGTTCTTGGGCGCGGCCAATCGCGATCCGCGCAAGTGGGAGAAGCCGGACTCGTTCGACATCGAGCGCACCACTTATGGGCATGTGGGGTTCGGGGCGGGTATCCACATGTGCGTGGGGCAGCTGCTGGCACGGCTCGAGGGTGAGGTCGTGCTCAAGGCGCTCGCCGAGCGCGTCGCATCGATCCAGATCCTCGCGCAACCGACGAGACGGTTCAACAACACGTTGCGGGGCCTCGAGCATCTGCCGGTACGCCTGGTGAGAGCATGACTACGACAGACAAGCGCAGGGCGATTTGCCTGAGTTGGGCCTCGGCGGCCATTTTCGCCTGGACCTGTGTTGCGGCCGACAGCGTGTTTCACGATCAGCCGGATTCACCGCGCAGTCTTCCGGGGGACCGGCTGCCGCCCTTCGGCATGCTCGATACGAATGCCCGCCTCATACCGACACCGCCGATCCCGGCGGGCGGTCTGCATCGCGGACCCGGCTCACCGCCGGAGTCTACGGCGCGNGGTCCCGGACTCGATTTGGCCATCGAGGCCGCGCTTGCCGCGCTGCAGTCGTGTAGCGCCGCCGGCTATCGCGTTGGGGTGACGGTCGTCGATTCGGTCGGTGAGGCGCGCGCGATGCTGACCGCCGACGGGTCCGACGGCAGTCATGTCTTCGTCGCCCAGCGCAAGGCGCTGACCGCTGTAACGTTCGCAATGCCGAGCTCCAAGGCGAGCGCACTCGTCCCCAAAGATAAGGCGTTGCTCGCCCGCGTGACGCCGAACATGTTCGTGGAGGGAGGAGCTCTACCCCTCGTCGTGGGCCAGACGACCATCGGGGCGATCGGCGTCAGCGGCGCGGGCGGTGAACCGATTGGCCACCAGGATGAAGTCTGCGCGGCGGCCGGCGTGCAAAAGATCAAGGATAGGCTGAAGTAGGGAAATCTCCCTCAACACTGCTTGCGCCAGGTAAGCGCAAACGCGGCGCTACCCGCAAGGACGACGAAAGGAACGATGGCCACGAAGACGGCGGCGCTGCTGCCGCCGTTGGCGAGCAAGCCACCGGCCAGAAGAGGCCCGACGACCGACCCCAACCGGCCCACGGCCACGGCCGCTCCCACGCCGGTTCCGCGTATGGCGGCGCGATAATAGAGCGGCGCGAGTGCGAACAAGATGAGCTGGGCACCGATGATGAATATGCCCGCCACGGCGCACGCGGATGCGATCATCCAGAAGGCTGTTCCGACCGAGGCAACCGCGGCCAATGCCGCTGCCATGCAGCCGTAGGTCACCGCGACCCACCAACGACGTGATTTCCCGGCATGCAGATGACCGAGCAATACGGCGCCGAGGCTGCCGCTCAATCCGAAGCAAACGGTTGCTGCACTGGCTTCCGTGCGCGTGAATCCCAATCCGATGACCAAGCTCGGGAGCCAATTGAGCATCAGCAGCAACACGAGCTGGGTGAAGAAGAACGCCACCCAGAGCAGCCAAGTGGTCGCTGCCCGGCCCGAACCGAACAGCACCGACCACACGCCGTCCACGTGCGGCAAACCGCCCGGCCGCACCGCGCCCACGAATTTAGTTTGCTCAGGCAGCAAATACATCATCATGATGCCAATAACCAGGGGGGTCGCGCCGCCGGCGATGAATATCCAGCGCCAGCTCCAGCCAAGCTGTGCGCTCAAGGACAGGATAGCGGCCAATGCGCCGCCAAACGGCATGCCCGCCATCACCAGAGTAACGGCGCTCACGCGCCGCTGCGGATGAACGGACTCCGATGACAGGGAAATGAAATTGGGCATCGCCCCGCCCAGTCCGAGACCGGTGAAAAGCCGCGCCGCCGACAAGGACGCCGCACCGCCGGCTGCCGCCGTGAGCAGGGAGAAAAACCCGAATAGGAGAAGCGAAGCGATCAATGCGCGCTTGCGGCCGAAATAATCCGCGATGCGACCGCCCAGCGCCGCGCCGACAAACAGTCCGAGAGTGGCCGAGCTGAACACGAGACCAGCCGATTGCGGCGACAATCCGAACTCGGCAACGATGCGCGGCGCCGCGACACCCATGGATTGGTTATCGAAACCCTCCACCAAAGCTGCCGCCGCACACAGCAGAAGCGTGCCGAGCGCTTGCGGCCTCGCTACCTCATCGGCCGCCGCCGTGATGGCCTCAGCCATGCGCCGGCGCCGGTGGGTCCAATCGCACCATCGACGTATTTCTCCTGGAACGACGACTTCGCACGTTACGCGATTCAATGCTCAAATGCGATGATCCCGTACCGCGTCGCGGTACACTGAGCTTTGCAGACATCGGGGGAGGACGAACATGAAGGTCCAGCGACTGCCGAATGCGCGAGTCATTGCGCTGCTGCTGACGGTCGGCGCGCTCGATTACACCGCACACGCGGCGCGACTGTCCGCCATCACGATGCTCAACATGACGGTTACATTGGATGAGGTCGCGCCGGGGCAGCCAGGTAAAGTAGGCGATGTCGATCGTCTGCGGATCGTTTATGACGCCAGTGCCGTCGACCCCGCGACCAAGCAAGTCAAATTGTTGAATCTGCAGCATTTCACCGGCGGACGATACTTTCCGCCCGCACCGGATCCGACTCAGATGCCGACCGACGATTCGTGGCTCGATACGAGTTCGACCCCCTACCGGCTGCACTACAAGGCGTCGGTGACCCATGGTCAGGCGATCATCATCGAGTTCGACGAAAATTCCTATCGACTGACGATACACCCCCAGCAAGATCCGACCGCAACTTTGGAATCAGGCGTATATCGCATCGATCCGGTTCGGATCACAGGTCCGGAGGCAATCGCCGCGGGCTCACCGCCCGCTCCCGGGCGCAAATGATCGTCTGCGAGCGGCCACGTACGCCGTCAATGCCATCGATCGGCTCGCGGCCGCGTTGAAGACGCTGATGGCCAAATCGGAAGCTGCGCTGCGGCAGGACCTTTGACCTGCGGAACCGCCACTCTGCGCTGTACAAGCGTCCCCATGGTGGCATATGATCCGGGACAAGTGTACCACAACGTGGTAATGGTGAATCACATCCGGAGATAGTGAAAAACGTATTCCGCTGGCTTGAACGTTGGATAATCAAGTGGGGAGAGACTATGAGTTACAAGAATAAGCTGCTGGTGGCGGCAGGCGCGATGCTGGCGTCCGCGAGTCCCTGTTGGTCGGCAGCAGCCGGGGATACGGGCGCAGCCGATACGGCAGCCGGCAGTTCAATCCCGCAACTCGAAGAAATCGTGATCACCGCACAGAAGCGCACCGAGAAGTTGGCAGACGTCCCGGTTGCCGCATCGGTAGTCGGCCCCGAGGCTCTCGCCAGCATGAATGCGGGCGACATCAGTGATCTGAACAAGCTGGTGCCTTCGCTGGATCTGGTTGGCTCATTCAACGGGCGCGTGCCGTACGGCATTCGAGGTATCTCGAGTAACGCGAACGAAGCCACCATCGGCTTGGCCTCCGGCGTCGCCATCATGATCGATGGCGTTCCCATCCCTTCGGATGCGGATACCGCCAACCAGCTCGAGGACGTCAAGGACATCGAAGTCCTCAAAGGCCCGCAGGCGACCTTGGGCGGTCGTACCGCCGCCGCCGGCATCGTCAATATCGTGACCCGCGGTCCGACCGATCAGCTCACCGGCGACGTGAGCGCTACCGCAACCAACGATCATGAGTATCGGTTCAACGCTTTCATCGGCGGCCCGATCTCCGAGAGTGTGCTTGGCAGCGTTTCGGTGTATGGAAACAAGCGCCAGTTCCCGATCAACAATATCTACACCGGCGAGAACTCCGACCAGGAGAACAGCGGCATTCGCGGCAAATTGCTGATCAAGCCGAACGATGCCCTCGACATCACCTTGATGGCCGACTATCAGAAATCGAAGTCCGAGGGCCCGAATTTCGTCTACACCTATGTCACTCCGGGTGCCTACCTGTTGCTCGGCACCAAGCCGCCGCCCCTGCCGCCGCCGGTTCTGGCGGCGTTGAGTCAGTCGGCGGTGCTCGCCGGTATTACGCCCAGCATGACCAATGAAACGGCCAATTCCGTGGTCACCGAGAGCGCGAATATCTCGGACCAGATGTATTCGATCAACGTGGACTATCGCGTCGGCAGCCTGACGTTGAGTTCGACCACCGCGTTCCTGCACGAACATCAGTTCAATTATCAGGATTTGTTCGTCAACTCGAGCTTCTACTCGAACAATTTCCGCGATGCCTTTGCGGCCATCATCGGTCCGATTCCGGGAAGCCCTGGCACGTGGGCGAATTTCTACAACGAGCAGACCCAGGACATCCTGGTCAATCAGACCAGCCAGGAATTTCGCGTAGCGTCTTCACCCGATCAGCCGTTCAACTATGTGGCCGGCCTGTTCTATTCGGACCAAACGGTCGACATGGTGGCGACGCGCACGCTCACGCCCGCGGCAACCGATTATAATGCGGACACGGATACCAAGACTTACGACATCTACGCTCGCTCGACCTGGAGATTTCTGCCGTCCACCTCGTTGGTCACGGGCCTGCGGTACAACAAGGACGAGCTCAGCTACACCTACCAGCAGCTCGCGTATGGCGACGTTGCCACTGCGAACAGCGATGACTCCAACGCGGTAGTAGGCGACATCAGCATTCAGCAAAAATTCACTCCCAACTGGATGGGCTACGCCACTTACGCCCGAGGCTACGCGCCGAAGGTGTTCAATACGGGCGCCTTCACCGGCGGCAACGCCGCCTCGCCCACGGCGCCGCTGCCGGCGACCGGCCAAGAGAAAATCAATCATTACGAGATCGGCTCGAAAGGCGCGTTTCTCGACAACCGCTTGCAGCTGGATGCCGCGGCCTTCTATACGGTATACAAGAATTATCAGATTCAGACCTCCGAATCGATTCCCGGTAATATCGGGCCGATCGAGGGTCTCACTCCCGCCGGCAAGGCGCGCACCCAGGGTGTGGAGATCGACGGCGCCTATGCTGCCACGCAGCTGCTGCGCGTCGGCGCCAATCTCGCCTACATAGACGCAAAGTTCATCGACTACACGGGGGCGCCTTGCTGGGGCAATGGCGTAACACAAACCCCCGCGCTCGGGTGTCACCCGGTCGTCGTCAACGGCGTACCGACGGGCGCAACCTCACAGAACGTGTCGGGCGACACCATGCCCGATTCTCCGCGCTTCAAAGGTACGTTGTTCTTCGAACAGATTCTGCCGTTGAACATGGGCGGCAATTACGAAAGCGTCGTGGGCGGCAACTACGCGTATCGGACCAAGACCCAGTTCCAGCCGGATCAGAATCCGGAGACCATTCAAGGAGCCTTCGGACTGCTGGACTTGAGCTTCGGCTTTCGCGACAAGGCGCGAAAATGGTCGGTCACCGCGTTCTGCAACAACGTCACCAATCACCACTATTACGTCGACATGGAAGACTTCTGGTCGAGTCCCTGGAGCAGCAATGCGGTGGTCGGCCAACCCGCCCGGGATTCTGACCGCTATTACGGGGTCAGACTGCAGGCCGGATTCTAGCCTCGCCAAGGAGCCGCCGGCCGCGGCATTGCCTAGGCCGGCGCTGATCCCTCGGCGCGGATCTGCGCCGCGAGACGACGACGAGCGCGAATGGCGCCGTCGTCCGTCGCGACGCTGAGCTCGCGCCGCGTACCCGCAAACTGCTCGACGTTGCTCTCGATCGACTCGATGACCGCGATGTCCTCCGGTTGGATCATCGCGCCCATCCTCAAATTGGCGTTCGCAATCGGCGCATCGTCGATGCGAAAGTTTCGAGCGGTCATGACGAAATAGTGCACGGAAGTCGGCGATTCAGGCGTAATGCCGTGCAGGAAGTTGGTCACACCGAGCAACCGCGATTCACCGGGGTGTTTTCCGTCCGAAGCATGAATTGGGCCGCCCGTACGGATCAGATTGGGACCGAACAGCTCCGTATCGAAACGCTGGTCGACGGCGCCTTCGTGGCTCGGAAATAAGAACCGATAATGAGGATTGCTGGGTAAGGCTTTGCCGACTCTTTGGACGAGTAAGCTTCGAGTTGTTTCGGATATCTCGCACGGCAGCTGGACCACGGCTCCTCCCCCCGGGATGGAAGCGCTGTGGATAAAGCTGATATGGCTCAAATCGAGCAAGTTATCGATCAAGAGCTGATAGCGGGCCTTCACCGTCGCGATGGGATGCTGTTCAACCGCCCAGCCCTCGACGCCGAGGCCCATGGACTCCAAGTCGGGCAGGAGCGAGGCTTCCGCACCCGCTTCTCGTCCCGTCCAGATCCAGATGATCCCGGCCCTCTCGATCACCGGAAAGCGGCGGACGGCAAATTTCGAAGGCACGGCGTCCTGAGAGGGAATCCGCACGCAGCGGCCCGTACGGTCATAGGTGAAGCCATGATACCCGCACTGAATGGCATCGCCGTCCAAGCGCCCCTTGACCAAGGGATACAGCCGGTGCGGACACAGACCCGCCAAGGCCACCGGCTCGCCTGCCTGCGTTCGGTACATGACGACGGGCTGATCGAGAATCCTCCGCTGCAGCAGCTCTCTTCCGACTTCGCCGCTATAGGCACCGATCCACCACTGTTCGAAGGGGTAGGGTTGGGATAGGTTCAAGGGGTACATTTTGCCGGGTCGTCTTCGGGGGGAGCCTACGAATTGAATGCAGTCGCCTGAATATAGTATTAAAGTTGTCGCTTGACAACTTTAACAAACAAACGTAGACCCCGTGCCACCGCGGTTGCCAATCGCCGCGCGATTCTCCACGCAGCGATCCAGGTATTTTCTACCTACGGCTACGAGGGAACCACTACCAGAGCGATTGCGAAGAAAGCTCGATTGGAGCACGGCCACCTGGCCAAATATTTCAATACCAAAGAGGCGCTTTGGCGGGCCGCGATCGAGGAGTTCAACGGCGAACTGTTGCTCATTCTGGATGATGGTCTTCGTCGTGCCGACTTGAATCATCCCATCGCTGCCGCACGCGCCGTGCTGCCGGATGTGCTCGAGTTTTTTGCCGTGAACCATCGATTGAGCCGACTGATGCTGCAAGAATTTTCCATCTCCTCACCGCGTCACGACTGGTTGGTATCTGAAATTGGCCGCCCCATCTGGGAGCGCCTACAGCCTTTGTTGAAAGCTTTGCGTGCCCGCGACCGCTTCCCCGCGGGCAACCCGACTTTCAGCTATTTCGCACTCATCGGGAGTGCACTACTATTCTTCGGCTCTTCCTCGGAGGTCCGTACGATCGCCGGTTACAATCCGACCGACCAACCGATAAGCGAAGACTTTATTGAGTACCTTCTCTATACCATACTGCATCTACGGCCCAAGGCGCCGCGGTCGAAAAGCGACCCCGTACGGCCGAAGGCTCCTCCATCACCCAGTCGAACCCGGTGAATTCCATGCCCCCCGCCAACTCCAGAATCCTCAACGCCGTCTCCGGCCATGAACTGCAGCGCCGTTGGCGGGCGATCCGCACCGCAATGCGCGAGCGAAACATCGACGCGCTCGTGGTGCAGAATTCGAGCGACTGGGTCGGCGGCTATATTCGATGGTTCAGCAATCAACCGGCCACCAACGGCTACCCGAGCAGCCTGGTGTTTCCTCTCGATGAGGCCATGTCAATCATCGAGCAGGGGCCTTTTGGGGGGTTGCACGAGGCGGGCGAGGAGGAAGCCCGGGTTACCGGCGTTGCGCGCCGGCTGACCACTCCAAGCTACCCCTCGGTCGGCTATACCGGGGCCTATGACGCCGAAATCGCCGCACGGGAATTGCGCCGATACGGTGCCGCACGCGTGGGTCTCGTGGCTCCGGCGGCCATGTACCACAGCTTCGGGCAGAGCCTGCGCGAGCTTCTCCAGGAAATCGACCTCGTCGATGCGACGGATATCGTCGATCGCATCAAGGCGGTGAAGAGCCCGGAGGAGCGCGCCTGTATCGGCCAGGTCGCGGCCATGCAGGATGAGGTGCTCAAGCGAGTGCGCGAGTTCCTGAGACCGGGGTTGAAGGACTTCGAAGTCGCCGCCTACGCTCAATATGTAGGTCAGCAATTGGGCAGCGAACAGGGCATCTTCCTGTGCTCTTCGGCGCCTTGGGGCCAGGCCGCCAGTTTCCGGCCGCGATCGATGCAAGGCCGCACGATCGAACGCGGCGATGTTTATTCTCTGTTGATCGAGAACAACGGCGCCGGTGGCTACTACACGGAATTGTCGCGCATCTTCGTCCTGGGCCCGGTTCCGCAGGAACTGCGCGATGCACACGCAAGCGTGCTCGAGGTGCAGCGCTTCGCCTTGTCGCTGCTGAAACCGGGCGCCTCCTGCCGCGATATTGCCGAACAGGTCAACTCCTATTTGCGCGCAAACAACTTGCCGGAGGAGCGGCGTCTGAGCATCCATGGCATGGGCTACGACATGGTCGAACGTCCCCTGATTCGCCACGATGAGGACATGCGGATCGAGGAGCACATGGCGATCGTATGCCATCCGGGCATACTCAATTCACGCATGTTCGTCCATAACACCGATGTTTACTTGATCGAGGCGGACGGACCCTCCGAGTGTCTGCACCGCACGCCGAAGCAGATATTTGCGATCTACTGATCGCGGTATCTCGAGGCGGATCACACCACGATGAAGTGATCGCCCTGTCGATGCAGTGGCTCCGAGCCGGTCGAGGTGATCAAGACTAGGTCCTCGAGATGGGTAGTTCCGTTCACTCCTGCATTCAGGAGAGGACAGTCCACGCTCAAGACCATGCCCTCCTCGAGAGGCAGGTCGAATGACTTGCCCTCGAGGCTCAGTCGCGGCTGGTCCCAGTGCTGCAAACCCACGCTGTGGGGGTTGAAGGCGTAGGTGAAGTTCGCACCCAGCTTCTTGACCGTGTCGTTTCCAATGCGGCGAATCTCCGAGAACCTGACCCCCGGGCGCAGCCGGCTCTCGATTTCGGCCCAGGCGGCGCTGCCCACCTGCGTCGCCTTGCGCATTTGCTCGTCTGGATCCCCGAAGAAAACGGTGCGCCCGTAATCTCCCTGATAGAACCCATAGTGGCTGACGAAGTCGATCATGAACGTCTGGCCTTCGCGCAGCGTGCCGTCCAGCCGCTCGTCCATGACGAGATCGACGTTGCCGTATACGCCGACATTTCCGCGGCGCGCCGCCTCTGCGAAGAAACGCTGACGGATACGGCTCAAGCTTCCCTCGTCCCGCGCGGACTTCGCAGTCGCCAAGGCCGCCTCGACGTTGTTGAGGGATGCCTTGCGCATGAGTTCGAGCTCGGCGGCCGTCTTGACGAGCCGGACGTGCAGCATCAGGTCATCCGCGTGGCGCAGACTGGTCCGGGTACCCGACATTTCGAGAAGAGCTTTGGCGTCGGCGGTGTCGAATCCAATCGGCGCGCTGCCCAGGGTGCGGTCTCGCAATGCCTTACCGAGCGCCGAGGGCATCGAATCATGAAAAGGTGCCGCTTGCTCGAGAAGCGCCCGGCGGCGCTGTTCCCGAGCATCGAATTGATAGGTTCCGACTCGGGGGAACGCCGGGCTGGACCTCGAGTTGGGATCACCCAAGGAGCCGCCGACCAGGTAGGGCTCCACGCCAGGGTTCAAACCCGCATCGGCCACGCCTGCGTAAAATTCAAAGCCACCGCCAAGATAGGCGATCGGCCGCTTTGGGTCCGCCGGCAACAGCGCGGCCGTCATGTTGATGTCGGTAAAGCGGCTCATGACCGGCGTCGCGCCGGTCGCGTAATACACGTTCATGGGAGCGGAGACGAGCAGCGCCTCCAATCCGACCCGGCGCATGAGTGCGGTCGCGCGTTCACGGTTCAGCAGGGCTGTGGCGGCAGGGGCAACACCCCCGGACGATGGAAGATCCAGGCCGCGCGACGTGACCGCGGCGGCAGATCCGACCACGCCGCCCGCCAGCAGGAAACCGCGCCGGCTGATACGATTCTCCATATCGAATATGGTAGCAGTTATCACCGTGAAGTGATACAACATAACCACGATGTGGGACATCAAGCCGGCGGGGAATCCGGCATGGCCAAATCGAAATCGACGTTCCTGCACCCATTGGAGCCTCTATGTTGTCGAATCGCTTGAGCGGCAAGATCGCGCTCGTCACCGGCATCGGGAGCGGCATCGGCAAGGGGTGTGCCTTGATGTTTGCGCGGCACGGCGCGAAGGTCATGGGCTGCGACATTCATGCAGGCACGGCCGAGGAGACCCTCGCGCTCGCCAGACGCGAGGAGCTCGCGATCACGAGCCTTCATCCCTGTGACCTCACCGAGCCGCGCGACGTCGGGCGACTCATCGAGGCGACCGTCGAGCGCTACGCGGGCATCGACATCTTGCTGAATGCCGCCGCCTTCGGCGCATTCGCTTGGATCGAGGACATGGACTACACCACGCAATGGAAGGCGACCCTCGCCGGTGAGCTCGACGTCGTCTTTCTCGCCTGCAAGGCGGCTTGGCCACATCTGATCAGGCGCGGCGGCGGCTCGATCATCAATTTCGCCTCGGCCAACGCCTACGTCGCATTGGCGGGCTCTCCCGCGCTCGCGCACTGCGCGGGCAAAGGCGGTGTGCTGGCGATGACCCGTCAGCTCGCGCTGGAAGGTGCGCCCCATGGAATTCGCGCCAATACGATTTCGCCGGGATTGATCGTCACGGGGGCGACCGAGCCCGTCTTGAAGATACCGGGGTTCGAAGCGAACGTCATGAATAAGCTGATGTTGAAGCGGCTCGGGCAGCCCGAAGATGTCGCCTGGTGTGCGACCTATCTGGCGTCCGATGAGTCGAGCTGGGTCACCGGCGCGGATTTCTCCATCGATGGCGGCGCAACCGCCATGTGAATTTCGCGCCCCCGAGGAGCTGACGATGAGTCCGAGTCGATTGCAGCGCAAACCCGGCTTCTTGCAGGGAATCATGTTGCTTCTGCCTATTACGATGAACGTCATGGGCATCTCCGTCCTGACGCCGGTCGTGCATCTGATGCTCGCGGAGTTCGAGCGAGTCCCACATCACGACTACATGGTCATCGGCGGTGTATTGACCATGCCCGCAATCTGGGTGCTGCTGTTCTCGCCGGTCGCGGGCTGGCTGGCGGATCGCTTCGGGAGGCGCAACCTCTTGTTGGTGTCGATGGTTGTATATGCATTCGTCGGAACTGCGCCTGCCCTGCTCCACGATCTGTACGCCATCATCGCCGCGCGCATCGGGGTCGGCATCTGCGAATCCATCGTCATCACGGTCTCGACCACCATGATCGGGGACTATTTCCAAGGCCGCACGCGCGAACGCTGGATGGCGAGTCAAACCGCCGTGGCTTCCATATCGGCGCTCGGCATCATCTACCTGGGAGGTCAATTGGGGGCCGCCTACGGTTGGCGAGGGCCCTTCTACTTGTACATCTACAGCCTGGTGCTGGCAGTCGGCGTGTTCGCCTTCGTATGGGAGCCGGCGAAAGAATGCCCGGAGGCCACCGGGGCAATGCGCGCGAATGGAGCGCACATCCACTTCCCCTGGGCTCGCATGATCGGCATCTGTACCCTGACGCTACTCGCTTCGACCTGCTTCTACACGGTCGTCACCAAGAACGCGGAGGCGATGGTGTCGTTGGGCGTGAGCGACCCCGCCATTATCGGCCGCTATACCATGCTCGCGAGCATCGGCGTTCCCGCGGGCACGTTCATCTATTGGGGCCTGTCCCGTTTGCCGACCCACTGGCTGCTGCTGATCGATTTCATGCTGCTGGGCGCAGGTTTCTTCCTGATGGGCACGGCGGCGGCCCCGGCGGCGTACGCTTGGGGCTCCTTCGTCAATCAAGTGGGCTGCGGCATCGTCCTGCCGACGATGCTGGTCTGGGCTACCCGCGGCCTGGCGTACTCCATTCGCGGCCGAGGCGTCGGCATGTGGCAGGCGGCATTCGCGATCGGTCAGTTCCTGAGCGGCATGGCGGTGACACTTCTCAGCAAACAACTGGGAGGTCTGCTGCCCGCCCTGCAAGTGATGGGCGAAGGCGCTTGCGCGTTTGCGCTGGGCGCGTGGGCGGTTGGATATCTTTGGCGTCGTTCCATTCCTGAAACTGCAGTGAGTACCTGATGAGCAACAGCTATGACATCGTCGCGATGGGCGCCGGACACAATGGCCTGGTCGCAGCCGCGTATCTGGCGAAGGCCGGCAAGAAAGTTCTGGTTCTCGAACGCAAGCCCTGGCCCGGCGGGGGCGTCGTGACGCGCGAAATGAACACCCCCGGCTATTGGCATGATGAGCACTCGAGCGTGCACATCATGATCCAGGGCAACCCCATGATCCGGCGCGACGAGCTCGGGCTGCAGTCGAAGTTCGGTCTCAAGTACAAGTACGGCATCCCGTACGCGATGGTCTTCCCGGACCAGAGTACCCTCATCGCGTATCAGGATCTGGACAAGACGTGCGAAGGCATCGCGCGAATCTCGCCGAAGGATGCCGAGACCTATCGGCGCTTCGCCAAGCGCGCCATGGGCGTGCTGCCGATGATCGGCGCGGGCATGTATGTGCCGCCCACNCCGATGGGGGCGATGTACGGGATGCTCGATAGCAGCGAGGAAGGCCGCGAAATCTTGGACGCCATGCAGCGCAGCTCCCTCGACATCTGCAACCAATGGTTCGAAAGCGAGACGGTCAAGATCTGGCTGTTGCGCCTCGTCTCGGAAAATCTGCAGTTGCCGGACGATCTGGGCACGGGGTTCGGTGTCTTCCTGATGCCGGGTCTCATGCACGGGTACGGCGTCTCGCAACCGATCGGCGGCAGCGGCAAGTTGTCCGAGTCCCTGGTGCGTTGCATCGAACACTATGGCGGCGAAGTGCGCTGTAACAGTGAGGTGATCCAGATCTTGAGCTCCGGCGGCCGGGCGACCGGCGTACGTCTCGCGGACGGCGAGGAATTCACCGCCAAGGACGCCGTCATCGGGGCCATTCATCCCCACCGGCTGCGCGCGTTCCTCACCGGCGTGCCGGAGCCCGTGCTCGCGCGCGCCGAACGCGCGACGCTCGCGTCCTTCAGCATCATGGTGAGCCACTACGATTTGAAGGAGCCGGCGCAATTTTACGCAGGACCCGAAGCCGCCAGTGCCATCATGCTCGAACTCATGAGCTCCCGAACCTTGAGCGAGATGCTGGATGACTTCGATGCGCTGAAGCGCGGACGGATCTCCGAGCGCGTGCTGATCGCGGGCAGCGATGAAAGCGTCACCGATCCCAGCCGGGTGCCTCCCGGCCGCGGCATGTTTCACGGCGTCACCTTTGCGCCCTACCACCTCGCGGATGGCGGGGCCGCGCGCTGGGACGAGATCGCCGAGCAGATGGGCGATCGGAGCCTCGCCGCATACCGGCGCTTCGTCAAAAATCTAACGCCCGACAATATCGTCAAACGCACCATCGCAACGCCCCTGGACCACGCGCGCAACATGCCGAACAGCATGGTCGGAGGCGATGTGCACGGCGTGGCGCCGTACTTCTATCAGACCGGCGGTCATCGCCCGACGCCGGATTTGGCGCAGTACACGGTGCCCGGCATCGAGCGCTTCTATCTGGTGGGACCCTTTTTGCACCCGGGCGGCGGCGTGTACGGTGCGGGGCGAGCGACGGCCATGCGCATGTTCGAGCACTTGGGGATGGACTTCGAGAAGATTGCCACGGGCACGGGCGACGGCGCGTCGAAGATTTCGCTCGGGCCCTCTCCTCCCGCGGCGGCGGCGGCTCCGGCGGCGACGACCGCGGCGCGCGACGGCGTGACCCTGTATGGACCCGCAAACGAGGACCTGATGACCATCCGCAGCATCGAACGTGATGGCGATGCACTCGTCGTCAAAGGCCAAGCCTATGGCACGATGCCGATCACGCTATGGTTGCGGCCCGAACAGGCGCGCCGGCTGCTCAAATTGCTGCGATTTTCGCTGCTCCCCTTTCTGATCGGATTTCTGTTCCGGCGCGGGAAGCCGCCGGCTCCGGAGAAGTCTCAGTAGTTCCCCCGCCGCGCGACCGCGAGGCCGGAACTGTGTAGTGGGGTCATGTCGCGGCGGCGACCCGCAGCTTGTCCAGCCCGCGAAGCGTGTTGTTGATGCCGCGATTGAGCTCCAGAATCTCGAACCGCTTGACTCGCTTGGCGAGTGAGGTCAGCAATGCCCGGAGCTCGAGCCGCGCCAGGGGCAGTCCGACGCACAGATGCTCACCATGGCCGAACGCTAGTTGTTCAGCGGCTTTGCGATGAATGTCGAAGCGCTCCGGCTCTTCCCACTTCCTTTCGTCCCGATTGGCCGACCCGTACATGATGAGCGCACGCGATCCTTGCCGAATCGGCACCCCGTCGACCTCCGTGTCGCGCGTCACGTAGCGGGAAAAGATCTGGATCGGCGACTCGATCCGAAGTACCTCGTTGATAGCGGCCGGAATCAAGGCCGGATTGTCGCGAATCTCATTCCATTGCTCCGGATGCAAGGCAAAAAGCCAGATGGCGCTCGAAGTCGCGAAAATCGTCGTGTCCAGACTCGGTGCGACGTAATCGAGAATGAGACCGCGGGCTTGCTGCAAAGTGATCTCGCCGCGCTCGGCCGCCTCGAATGCCAGGGCCGCCCAACTGCCGGGCCTGACGGCCGCGCGCTCGAGCTGTAGCGCGTAATGCACCAGTCCCATCGCGGTCTGCGCGGCAGACTGGCAACGTTCATTCGCCGGTCCGAGCGAATCGAACGCGGCGCTCCCCCACTCCAACATGCGCTCGCGACCGCGTTCGGGCAATCCAACGAGATGCGAGACGACCGTTATCGGCAGGAATTGCGCGAGATCGGTCGCGGCATCGAACGTCTTGCGCGCAACCAAGCGCTCGACCAAACTCTCCGCCTGGGCCTCGATAAGGGCTGTCACGTCCCTCATCGCCGGCGGCGAGAGCGGCCGCACCAGGACATTGCGCAGCTTGTCGTGCAGCGGCGGGTCGCTGCCGAGCGTATTACCTGCGATCGCCTGATTGATCGGTTCGTTCATGGCGGCACCGTGGGCAGAGGAGAACACCTGCCAATTGCGCAGCGCATTGCGTACATCCTCGAATCGGGAAAGCGCGAACATGCCCGTCGGCCTCAGCCAGACGGCCGCGCCCAGATTCCGCAACTCGCGGTATCGGGGATATGGATCGATAAGCGTCTCGTCGCAGAACAGGTCGATATCGGATTCCGGTCGATTCAGGTTGCTCACACTGTCAATCCTTGTCGGCTGCGAGAGCAGCGGGCATCCGAAACGACCCCGAACGGGACGACCTGATAGAACGAGCCATTTAGGTACTTCCTCGAGATGTTACATCGAGAACACGGATGTTTCTGCGCCGAGACTTTATTAAACGGGCGGCTCAAGCCATGCGCTCGTTTAGTAAAGACAAACCAATGATGGCATTTGTCTTCCGCCCCACCTAATGGATATACTGTACCATATAATAATACATCAATCTTGGAGAGGGAATCATGCCGGCTCCGAATAAGACGTATCTTGACCGATCGCTCGACGTTCGAAAGAACGCTCTGCTCGGCAGCCCCAACAAAATGAAACTTGCGGTTTTCTGTTCGAATGTGCAGCGAGGCACGACGTGCAGCAATGCTACGGGAACCCATCAAGTAACCTGGGAAAATGTGTCGGGTGTTGCGCGCGCCGTCGACTCCGCGGGAATCGAGGCGATCATCCCACTCGCGCAATGGAAGCAGGTCGTGTTCACGGATCCTGAAAAGGAGCGCGTACTCGAGCCGTTCACGTGGGCGGCGGCCGTCGCCGCCATCACGCAGAGGGTGCAGATCCTCTCGACATGTCACATCCCGATCTACCATCCAGTCAAGACGGCAAAGCTCGGCGCCACGATCGATCTTATCTCCGGCGGCCGATTCGGGCTCAACGTCGTCGCCGGGTGGAACACACATGACTTTGCGATGTTCGCCCATCAGCAGCGAGAACATGATGATCGTTACCGGGTTGCGGCCGAATGGATGCAGTTGCTCGAACAGATCTGGAACACATCGACCCCCTTCGACTTTGACGGCGAGTATTACCAGGCTCGCGGAGTGGTGTCGGAGCCGAAGCCTGTCCAGTATCCGCGTCCGGTAATCATGAGCGCGGGGTTCAGCCCGGCCGGCGCGGCATTCGCCCAACGATGGGCGGATCTCAACTTCATCGCGGTACAAGACGTCGACCAGGCGAGAGTCTCGGCGGCGGGCGCCCGCGCTGCCGCCAAGGAGAGATTCGGCCGCGACATTCTAGT
>JGI12635J15846_10002071_pt1 | contig 17569 bp, 20 predicted proteins | sample BlaSpr_A8_OM2_M2_FD_15846 | JGI IMG/M metagenome (IMG submission 15846) | reverse complement strand
CTGGGCCGAAGTTACGGGCAAGCCGATCGTCGGGGTCTCGCGGCTCGAAGCTCTCGCCACTTTGGCCGCACCCGCCGGTGAGTTCGTCGCCGCTTTCACAAACGCCCAGCGCAAACAAATCTTCGGCGCGCTCTATCGGAGAGACAGCGAACGACTCGACCGCATCGGGGACGAAGCTGTGATCGCGTCCGACGCCTTTCTGGCGTGGGTCGAGGAGAATTCTTCCGGCTCTGGCGTCGCCTGGATATCGACCGATCCCGAGATGTTGACCGAAACCGAAGCGTGGGCTGCGCGTCAGAAGGAAGATGCCGCACGCCCTGTGAATAACGCTGTGAACACTCGTGCGCCTCAACACCAGGGAATCGAAGTCCAATCGGCGTCGCCATTTCTGTCGCCGGCCATCGGCAAACTGGGGTTTCACCTCGCGGCTTTGAAACAATTCACCGATCCGCTGCGGCTCGACGCCAACTACGTTCGCCGCTCCGACGCCGAAGTCTCGTGGATCGATCGCCATGAGCGCGCCAGCAAGACTGCGGGCTAACCGCAAAACGGAATTCCGCGGCAGAAACTGCAAGCAACGCCGGTATTGGGATCTGCAACATAGCGACAGAAGTCTGGGGGGACGCAGTGAATCGAAGAAGCGTTGGAATTGCGGCAGTGATTCTATTGGCAGGAATTGCCGGAGCATTCGCGCTCAGCCCCACTGATAGCAACGCATCGACCACAAACGCCGCTGACTCGGACAAATCATGGATCACCAAATCCAACGACTACGCCAATCTCCTGATCGAAATTGAGAAAAAACACTCCCCCGAATCCGCATCGGCTGACGGTCTGAAGCAGTACGATGAGTTGATTTCCGTCCAGACCCACGAAGACGACATTGCGGAAAACAATGAGCAACGCGAAGCCCTCGAAAAACTCAAAGCCGCTCTGCCCAAAGAGCAGGATAAGTACGTCAAGCAAGACCTGGAAATCATGATTCACAATACGGAGCTCGCTCTCCGTCTCCACGATTATTCCGAGAACCATCTTGTTCCGTATTACAACCCCAGCGCCGGAGTCTTCTATGGTTTGCACACCCTGCTTGACGATCAGGTCGCAGCCGATCGGCGTCCCGCCGCAGTCGTTCGCCTGCGGAAATACGCCGGACTCGAACCTGGATACACTCCGCTCGCCGACGAACTGAAAAAACTAACCGGACTCCAGACAGCAAAAGCAAACATGGTGTATCCGTCGAAGTCGCGCGTCGAAAGCGAACTGTCGCGCAATAGCCTATATCTGGACGGCATCGCCTCGCTCTTCAAACAGTACAATCTGGGGGGATGGGAAGAGCCTTACGCGAAGCTGAAAGCGCAACTCACTGCCTACGACGACTGGGTCAAAGCCACGATCCTGCCGAAAGCGCGCGCCGATTTCCGCCAGCCGCCGGAGCTTTATGCGCTGAGCCTCGAAGGTTTCGGCATCGACATCCCGCCCGCCGAACTCGCGCAGATGGCTCACAAAGCTTTCGCCGAGTATCAGGGCGAGATGCAAACCATCGCAGCGCAAATCGCCAAGCAGCGCGGCTGGCCCAACAGCGACTATCGCGAAGTCATCAAGCGCCTGAAGCAGGATCAGCTCGTCGGCGACAGTATCCTTCCCTTTTATAAGGATCGGCTGAAGGTCATCGAAGGAATCATCGTCAAGCAAAATCTGGTTAGTTTGCCGGATCGTCCTGCACGTATTCGCATCGGCACGCCCGCCGAAAGCGCACAGCAGCCGGCGCCGCACATGATTCCTCCGCCATTGCTGAACAACACGGGCCAGCAAGGCGAATTCGTCCTGCCGCTCAACATGCCCGCGGGTGCCGGGTCAGCCAAGGAAGAGAAAGTCGACGACTACACGTTCGACGCCGGCTCCTGGACGCTGATCGCGCATGAGGCGCGTCCCGGTCACGAACTGCAATTCGACTCGATGCTCGAGCACGGCGTCTCGATCGCGCGCTCGCGTTACGCCTTCAACAGCACCAACGTCGAAGGCTGGGGACTTTACGCCGAATACATCACCAAGCCCTACATGCCGCTCGAAGGCCAGCTTATCTCGCTGCAGTTTCGGTTGCTGCGCGCAGCTCGAGCCTTCTCTGATCCCGAACTTCAAGCCGGAAAGCTGCAACCAGCCGACGTGATGAAAACGCTCACGGTCGATGCATGCTTCTCAGTTCCCTTCGCGAATCAGGAAGTCGAGCGCTACACCTTCCGCATGCCCGGTCAGGCGAACTCCTATTTCTACGGCTACACGAAGTTGTTGCAGTTAAGAAAAGACACAGAAGCCGCGCTCGGTCCGAAATTCGATCAGAAAAAATTCCACGACTTCATCCTCGGGCAAGGCTTGTTGCCGCCAGACCTAATGCGCAAGGCGGTGATGGAGGATTTCATTCCAGCAGCGCAAGCGAACCACTAGATGCGAGCCGCTGCAAATAAACAGATTCGTCGTTTCGACGCACGCGATGCGGGAGTCGTCGGAGAAATTCTCGCCAGTTCTCCGCAAGCGGCGGCCTGGACGGTAAAATCTCTCGAGCAGCTCAACAAACGCGGCGAACTCGGCTGGGTGATCGAGGACAAAAAGAAAGTCGTGGGATTTCTCGTAGCTCGCGCGGTTGTGGCCGAAGCCGAAATCCTGAATCTCTGCATCGCTCCTGAAAAGCGCCGTACTGGCCTCGCCGAAGCGCTCCTGGACACAGCCGTCTCCGAACTCCGCCGAACCCGCGTCGATCGCCTTTTCCTCGAAGTCCGCGAATCCAATACGCCGGCGATTTCCTTCTACGAAAAACACCAATTCCGCGAAACCGGCCGCCGCCCAGGCTATTATCGCGACCCCGCCGAGGCCGCAGTACTAATGATGAAAGAACTCACAGGCTAGGACCCGATACAACAATTTTCCTCTCACTTCCCTCTTGACGGGCCTTTGCGAAGTGTTACCTTGCCGTCATGGAGTAGTCATCCAAAATTCACCTGGAGTCGTCAGGAGGAACGCATGGCCAGTCTGGCTCGCAACCCTCGGGACATACTCCTCGATTCAGACGCCGAGTATCAGCGTCTGGCCGAGCAGCATGCGCAGTACGAATCAGAGCTACAAAAAATCACCACAGATCCCTACCTCAATTCGGAAGCCCTCGTCGAAGAAGTAAATCTCAAGAAAATGAAGTTGCACTGCAAAGATGAGATGGAGCGCATAGCTGCCCGGGTCCATCGCGCCGGAGCCGGCGCCACGTAAGTCCGTCTAGTCCCAGCGTCGTCCTCCCCGACGCCTCGCCGTCGTCAGTCGTTGTGTGCGCGTCCAGTGCGCGTGACTGGGGACTAGTGAACATCAGCCGCCGGCCAGGGCTTTGCTCTCAGTTGGGACGACTCCCAAAGATCTGGCATCCTGAGGCGCCCGAAGGGCGCCGAAGGATCTCAAAGTCCGCACGGCTGAATACTTCGCGCGCAGCGCGAGTCTGTTCCAGTCACCAGTGGCATCGCCGCGCGTCCTTCGGGGCTATGTTATTGTCTAAAGCGCATGGTCAAAGAGGGATACTACTTCGGACTACCCCCGCTGGTCCTGGGAGTCGCCGCATTTCTCGCCCACTGGGTCGTTGTCGGGATCATTCTCGTCGCGCTGGCCCTTTTCGTCTTCTACTTCTTCCGCGATCCGGAGCGGGTCATCTCTTCGGAACCCGGCGCGCTCGTCTCTCCGGCCGACGGCCGCATCGTCGTGGTCACCGACGAGCCTAATAAAGGCATTCCCGGCAAGCGCGTCAGCATCTTCCTCGCAATCTGGAACGTCCACGTCAACCGGTCGCCCGAAGCGGGCACGATTACCGGGATGGAGTATCGCCCGGGCAAGTTTCTGGCCGCCATGGTCGCCCGCGCCTCCACGGAAAATGAGCAAAACGTTATTTCCCTTTCGACAGCGACGGGCGAAATGATGTTCAAACAGATTGCCGGGCTGATTGCTCGCCGGGTAGTCTGTTGGAAGAAATCCGGCGACGTGGTGGCCCGCGGTGAGCGAATCGGTTTGGTGCGATTCGGCTCGCGTGTGGACTTGTGGGTGCCTCGCGACGCGGAAATCCTGGTCAAGCTTGGCGACAACGTGAAGGGCGGTTCCAGCGTGCTCGCGCGTTGGCCGGCCAATCCAGGTTTGAACGCGAGCAAGCAACAAACCTCCGGGGCGGTAGTCGAAAATCTGACGGCGACGGGAAATTTGAGATAAATGTCGGACGGCGAACAGCAGCTCGCACACCCGGAAGCGCCGGAGTTTTCCCTGCGCGGCAAGCGCATTCGGAATCCGAAGCTGCGCCGCGGCATATTTCTGCTGCCGAGCCTCTTTACTGTTGGCAACTTGCTCTGTGGCTACTACGCATGCGTCGCCGTCGCAACCTCGATGGTCGGACCCGACCATTCCGGCGATCCGTTTGATCGCGCGGCGAAGGCCATCGGCCTCGCCATGGTCTTTGACGCCCTCGATGGGCGCGTCGCTCGGCTGACCGGCACCAACACGGAATTTGGCGTTCAGTTCGACTCTCTCGCCGACGTGGTAACTTTCGGCATCGCCCCTAGCTTGCTCGCTGTGACATGGGGCGTGCGAAACCTTGCGGGACTTGACGCATCGCAAGGCGCGCAACAGATCGCGCACTTGGGCTGGTGGTTCTGTCTCGCCTTCGCGGTTTGCTGCGCGTGGCGGCTCGCCCGCTTCAATGTCCAAGGCATGGCTTCCGGCGGCTCGAAGTATTTCGTCGGGATGCCGACGCCTGCCGCGGCGGGAATGATCGCGGCAACCGTGCATGCCTTCAAGGAGCCGATCCAGGATTGGCGCTGGTCGATCGCGTGGATCGTTCTGGTGCTTGCGCTGGCCGGGCTCATGACCAGCACGATTCGTTTCTACAGCTTCAAAGATCTTCCTTGGACGCGGAAGCAGCCGTCGCTCGCCATCGTGATGATCGCGCTACTCGGCGCTGCCATGTGGCGCTGGTCCGAAGAGGTTTTGCTTCTCATCGCCGCGACGTATACTGCAACCGGCGTGACCTTGCACATTGTTCGTCTGCTACGGCATCGCCTCGTCTCTCGAACCGCGTGATCCATGTCTCTTGAACGGGCTTCGACTCAAATCGTAATTGCTGGCGCGTCTTCTTTGCTTGGGGCGGAGCTCAAATCGCTACTTGAGCAAGGTCGCTTTGCTGCTTCCGATTTTCGCCTGCTTGACGAGGAACTCGCGGCGGGAACTCTTACCGAGGCCGGCGGCGAACCCGTCGTCATCCAGCCGGTGGAAGAAGACAGCTTCAAGCGCGCGCGATTTGTGTTCTTCACGGGCTCGCCTGCGTTTACCAAAACGAATCTCGATCTGGCGTTGCGCAGCGGCGCGCTGGTGATCGATCTATCAGGGCATTCGGCATCGGTTGCCGAAGCGGTTCCCTGGTTTCGCGGATTCGATTCGCTGCACGGGCAACTCTCGGCGGCGGACACGCAATCGAAACTGGTTTCGATACCGTCGGCGTCGGCAGAAGCGATCGTGCGCATGGCTTTCGCACTCAGCGACCTGAGATTGCGAACGTTGACGGCNACGGTGTTGCGGCCGGTGTCGGCATGGGGCAAATTCGCCATCGAAGAACTCGAGCAGCAGACGAGTCAACTGCTCTCGCTTAAGCCGGCGGGAACAGAATTATTTGACGCGCAGATCGCATTCAACACGATGGTTCGGTTTGGAGAGAAGAGCCGGTTTGATTTGCGAGCGGCTGCGGCAACATTGCGAGCCGAAGTGAGTTCCTGCTTGCGTGGCAGTGCTGTGGTGCCCGCGATTCAACTGGTGCATGTTCCCACGTTTTACGGGACGACGTTCTCGATTTGCGCGGAGTTGGATCCGACGACGGACGTGAGCGCGGTCGATGCTGCGATCAAGGCTGCTGGGTTTTCCGCGCGGTCGGCGGACGATCCGCCGAACAACATCAACGTCGCGGAAGAGACAGCGATCAGTCTGGCGCACCCGGCGCGTGACGAGGCGGTTCCGGGAATTTGGTGGTTCTGGGGCGCAGCGGATAACATTCGGTTGCGGGCGTGGAACGCGGTAAAGCTTGCCGAGACGCTCGCGGAGAAACTCGCGGAATGAACTTTTTGCTGTCGACACGGCGATTGCCTCTGCTTTCCTTGGTTTTGCTTTCCGTCTTTTCACTCGGCTCGATTGGTTGCGGCTATCACGTTGCCGGACGATCGAGCGCGCTGCCTCCAGAAATTCACGTCATCGCGATACCCGCGTTGGAGAATGCGACCACCACGTATCGCATCGAGCAGCGACTGACGTCGGCGACGATCCACGAATTCCTCTCGCGAACGCCGTACAAAGTTGTCTCGGAGCCCTCTGGCGGCGATGCGGTGCTGAAGGGCAAAGTGCTGACGCTCGAAGCGGTGCCTCTGCTGTTTGATACAACGAGCGGACGCGCGACGACGATGCTTGTGCAGATGAAGTGCGAAGTGACGCTGACGGAAACATCGAACGACAAGGTTTTGTATCATACGGATAATTTCGTATTCCGAAGCGAGTACGAAATCTCGACAGATGTGGCCAGCTTTTTCAGCGAGCAGGATCCGGCGCTCGATCGCGTGGCAAAGGATTTCGCGCGGCGATTGGTCGCAGCGGTCGTCGAGAATTACTGAGTTCGCGTTTCGGCTTTCGATTTTCCAGTTTCCAGTTTCGATTTTCCAATTTCGGGGTTTTTCATGGCACGGATGTCGCAGCAAAAATTCCTGGCGCAACTACAAAGCGGAAAGCTGATTCCTGCGATCTTGCTACTGGGCGATGAGCCGTACCTGCGCGATGCATGCCGCGCCGACTTGATCGAAAAGTTCGTTCCGGAAGGCTCGCGCATGTGGGGCGTGTCGCGATTCTCGGCGGATCGCGGCGAGACGCAGCAGGCGTTGGAGCAGGCGCAGATGCTGCCGATGCTCGCGCAGCAGCAGGTCATCTTCATCGAAGACCTCGAGCGAATCGAAAAGCTTGGTGAAAAGAATCGCGAAGCTACGGTGGACGCGATCACAGCGTACCTCGAGAATCCGGCGCCGTTCACGGCTCTCGTGCTGGAAGCAAAATCTCTCGATCAACGCATGAAGCTGGGCAAATTGCTGCTCGATCGCGCGCTCGTCGTCGAAGTCGGGCTCGGCGACGATCCTGAAGCGCGACTCGCCACTGCGACGACGCTCGCGAAAACATTCGCGCGCGAAGAGAGAGTCGAGTTAGAAAACGGTGCCGCGGAGGATCTTGCGGAATTTGTCGGTGGCGACTTGATGCGGCTGCGAACCGAGATCCGCAAACTTGCGACTTACGCGGCCGAGCGAAAACAGATTCGCCGCGAAGATGTCAGCGCATTGGTGATTTCCGAGAAGACTTCAACGGCGTGGGAACTCGCCGACATGCTCGCGTCGCGACAAACAGGCCCAGCGCTGGAATTTCTCGAACGCATTCTTCGCCAGGGCGACGAGCCTGTGATGATCCTGGGCGCGCTCACTTGGACCTATCGCAAGCTCATCGAAGCGGCCGATGCGAAAGGTGTCTCGAACGGCTTTCAGGCGGCGCGCGCTTTAGGAATGCCTCCTGCGAAAGCCGAGATGGCGCTGCGCAGTGCGCGGAAGATCGGCAAGCCGCGCCTGCTGCAAGGACTGCAAGCGCTTCAGCGAGCGGACAGCCTGCTGAAGGGCGGCGCCGACGATCCTCGGACCGCGATGGAATTCCTCATTGTCGAGTTGACTGGCCCAGCGGCTCGCTCTGCCGAAGGCTAAACCGCTCGCTCCACAGTGGCACAGGCACTCTTGCCTGTGCTCCCAGCGAATCGTCGAGATCGATATCTGGCTTCGCGAGCAATGAAAGGGCGCCGAAACGGTGCCTCTTTTCGAATCTCATTCGAATATAGAGTTAAGTCTTACGCCTTAGCGGCTTTGACCTGATTGAACGCCAAGGTCAGGCGCGACTTGTAGCGATTGCCGGTGTTTTCGTGGAGCACGCCCTTGGTGATGGCGCGATCGATCGCCGCCATCGTGGGATGCAGGAGATTGCCGGCTGCCGTGGGATCGTTCGCGGTGATCGCGGTGCGAAGGCGGCGCATCATGGTGCGAACTCGCGTGCGATTGGCGCGGTTCACTTCGGCACGCTCGCGCGATTGCTGCGCTCGCTTGAGTACCGACTTCTTCCGCTTCTTAACCTTTGTCTGCCCGGCCATTCCTATCGCTCCTTAAGTGTGCTGCTCAAACAATTAACTTTAAACGAGCGGAGAAATCTTGTCAAACGAGAGCGCCGCGTTACTGAAGCTTGGCGTATTCGGATTTGGCTTGCTGAAGGGTGGGGAGGTTGGGGTCGGCGTCTTTCCATAGGGCGAGGAAATCTTTGTAGGCGGCGAGGGAACGGGTGCGGGCAAGGTCGGCGTCGGCGCCTTGGGAGGATTTGGCGAGGAGGGCGTTGGCGCGGGCGACGCCGAGATGAGCCAGCGAGCCGGTCCAGCAGTTCCAGACGATGCCGGTGTGGTCGATGATTTTCTGGAACTCGGCGGCGGCTTCTTTGCCTTGGTTGGCGGCGAGATACGCTTGCCCGCGGATGTAGGTTGGATACAAACAGGAAACATTTTGGAGGAACTGAATCGAACCGTATTCGAGGTCACCGGTAGCTTTTTGCAACGCTTCGATCGCGCTCTGCGGATTCTTGCGATTCAACGCAGTCTGCCCTTGGATCGCGGAGAGGCAGAGCGATTGCACCTTCGTGTCCAGCGGATATTTGCGGTTCAGGTCTTGCGCCATCGATTCCGCGCGAGCCGTGTCTCCTGCAGTGGCGTAGGCCAGGGCCGCTTCTACATTCACGCCCTGGCTATCCGGCGCCAGCTTGAGTCCTTCCGCAGCCTGTTGTCGTGCTTGTGACGCATTCCCGAAGGCGGCCTCTGCGATCGCATTGTTCTCCAGCCAGACGCCTCCCGTTTCCTTCGCGTCGGCGTGAATCGCCGAGTCTGCCGCTTTTTTACTTAGCTCTCTAGCCTTCGCGAGGCGTCCCGCGGAGGCTTCCGCGGCCGAAGCCAAAGCGAGTCCGAAATTCGCGTAGTTTTGATTGGCCTCGAACCCTTCTGTTGCTCCTCCATGCCTTTGGCATCCGCGGCCAGAAAGGCGATGGCGTAGAGATCGATGTGGAACGCGGGGTCATCCATCTTCATTGCCAGTGATTGCAAAATGGACTGGCGTGCTTCGTTAAATAACCGCTGTAAAGCGATCAAAAAGGCGCCTATAGAGCTGCGAGCCACAACACTATTCGGATCAAGTTGAACCTCTTTCTGGAAAGCGTCGAGGGACTTGGCGGCGCCGGCGTTCACCTTGGCCAAGCCGAAATCGAGAATTTTGGCGTGGCCGCGTTNCGTGACGAAAATGTTGGCGGGCTTGATGTCGCGATGAACGATGCCTTGGCTGTGCGCGGCGTCGAGTCCGTCGGCGATGTCGATGGCGAGCGTGAGAAAGCGATCCATCTCCATCGGGCGGGCGGCGATGGCGTGCTTGAGCGTCTGGCCGTCGAGAAATTCCATGGCGATGAAGGCTTTGCCGTCTGCATCGCCGATTTCGTAGATGGTGCAGATGTTCGGGTGATTCAAAGCGGAAGCGGCTTTGGCTTCGCGGCGAAAGCGTTCGAGAGCTTGTAGATCCATGGCGAGGGATTCGGGGAGGAATTTCAGAGCGACAAAGCGATCAAGCAGAGTGTCTTGGGCTTTGTAGACGACGCCCATTCCGCCGCCGCCGAGACGCTCGAGGATGCGGAAATGCGAAATGGATTGTCCGATGAGCGCGTCTGGGTCGGCCACGGTCGCGGGGCATCTTAGGTCGTGAACGGATGGGAAGTCAACGCGAGGATAAATTGATGATGTTTGAAGAAATTCGATTGATGCAGTTTAGTTGGTGGTCGGAGCGGCCTCGACGGCGGCGTTTTTGATGGCGTGGTCGACGGCGTCTTTCGCGATGACCCCATTGCGGGAGTGGTCGGTAATGTTGTCGTAGAGAAGTTGAGTGGAGTTGGAGTTGATCTCTTTCGTGTATTCTTCGGTGATTTCGGTGGCAATTTCCAGCAGCTTTTGGCTGGAGGCGACGTCGAGATCGTCGCCGGTTACGTCGACGCGTTTGCCGATGTAGCTGGCGGCGATGCGCTCGGCGAGCTTGTCGGCGGTTTGGTAGTAATACTCCGCGATTTCGCGATGGCCTTCTTCGTGGTCGGTGATGGTTTGTGGGGCATCGATGGGGACCCAGATGTTGGTCTGGAGCTGCAACGTCATCAACACCTTGGTGATTGTCAAGATCGCGTGCGTGGAGTCAGTGCGCCGCGGCCGACCGCCTACGCTGGAACGGGCGATGAAGTCGGCGTCGCAAACGGCCGCTTCGCCGGGATGCAGCGGCGGCATGTTCGGCGATGGGGCTGCCGGATCAAACTTGTGCGACTGATATTCAGCCGGGAGCTTGGTGATCTGGACGGAGTCTTTTTGCGCTTGCGGCGCGGACGCATCCGGCGAACTGTGACAGGCACAGAGCGACACACACGCTGCTGCGCAGAATAGAAGAATCCGACGCAATGGAAAATGCTCCTGGGAGTATTTTGGGCGAACGAAGTGGGCGCCACGCGTGTTTGTAGTTTGGATTTGTTGCGAAAGGCAATGCAGGTTGGAACGAGCGTTAACGCAGCTCGATTGAAAATAAGTGACGGTCTGGAATTGAGCAGTACTGCGAATCGATCGTCAAGTCGGCAGTTGGGTGCCGCATCCTCCAGGTTTCAGGAGGGTGCGGTTTGTCCGCTCNATACCGCACTGGATCCGAAGTCTCGCCCGCCCGTTGCCCGGCGACACCCGCAGTCTTTGAGTAGGTTTACAGCTCGAGTTTGAGGAAAGATGTGCCTTGGATCGGATTGTAGCGATAGGGTTCCGTGGGCTGGAAACCGAGGGATTGGTAGAGAGCTTGGGCGCTTTGCATAGTGGGGAGCGTGTCGAGGACCATGCGTTTGTAGCCGAGGGATTTGGCTTCGATGATCAGGGCGAGGGCGAGTCGGCGGCCGAGGCCGAGATTGCGGCCAGCGGGGCGGACGTAAAGGCGCTTCATTTCGCAGTCGCTGGCGGAGAAGCGCCGGAAGGCGCCGCAGCCGAGGAATTCGTTGTTCTGACGTGCGAGGAGAAACGTGCCGGTCGGTGGCGCGTATTCGTTTTCGAAGTGCAGGAGTTCTTCGTCGAAGTTCTGGAAATCGAGGTTTACGTTTAAGGAAGCGGCGTATTCGCGGACCAACTCTCGAGCTGTTTCCCAGAGTGCCGGGGAGTCAGGGTGGACTAGTTCAGTCATCGAGAGTCAGGATGGCTGAAGCCAGCGGCAGTGTTAGGTGCATATTGGCCGAACACAGGCCTGCGACAGTCGCGGGCAGGTCAAAAACTGACCGACGGCGGTTAATTTTTGACCCGCGGGCTGGATTTTGATTTTGATCGGGGAAGGAAATTGTTGACAAGACAGTGCCTTAGTGCAACTTTACATCGCGGCACGGCAATTGCAGGTCATAGAGTGCGCCACGCTACGCTAGGAGGAATCGTGAAAAAGGCAATCAAGCTTGAGATGAAAGCCGCGCCGACGAAGAAGGCGAGCCTGAAGGCTGCGGTGAAGAAGACTGCGTCAGCGGTGTCGCCGAAATTGGCTTCGAATCACAACGAGACCATCCTGATTTCGGAATAAGGAGTAGGAAATNAAGAAAGCATCCAAGATTGAGGCGAAGACTGCGCCGGCGAAGAAGGCGAATGTGAAGATTGCGGCGAAGAAGACGGCGACGACTGTATCGCCAAGGTTGGCTGCGAATCACAACGAGACGCTCCACACGAGGTAGTTGCGAGCGGGATTGACCCGTGCCCGCGTGGGCGCCTTCGGGCCCGACGTGGATGCGAAGGTTGCGTCTGAGATCCTTCGCTTCGCTCAGGATGACAACTGTTGGTTAGCGTAGACTCCGAACGTGCCGCTGGGCGGATTGAAGCGCTGCGGAAGCGGGCTGCCCTCCTCGTTGATCGCGGTGAATTTCAACTTGCCGAGCGCGAACTGCTGCGCGCGCTGAAGCTTCTGGGGCCTCATCGTCGGCGTCCTACACCGCAACATCTTTCCAGCTGGAACGAACTGGGGATCGTCTACAAATACTTAGGGAAATTTGGGAAAGCGCGGAAGCTTTATCGTTCCGCGCTTTTTTATTGTGACTCGTGTCTGAAAGGCAGCGCGCGCTGCGATCTTCTCGCCAACCTGTATCACAACCTTGGAGGACTGGAGCATTCGCTGCGGCGGTTTCGCCGGGCGGAGCCGTATGCGCGGAAGTCCGTTAAGTGGCGGCTTCGGGTGCGGCCTCGTGACATGGTCGCGATTGCGGCGGATCGCGTGGCGTTGGCAGCTGTTTTGGATGGGCTGGGGAAATTCGAGGAATCGCGGAGACTTTACATTGGAGCGTTGAGGGTTTATCGGCGGGCGTTTGGGGCTTCGCATCGGGAGATTGCGCTGGTTTTGAATAATTTGGCGGCGGTTTATCAGAGGACTGGGCGGGTTAAGCGCGCAGAAAAGATGTATCGGACGGCGCTGGCGATGAAGATCAAGACGCTGGGTGCGGGGCATCCGGATGTGGCGGTCACTTCGAATAATTTGGGGATGTTGTTGGCGGAGCAGGGGCGGGTTGGGGAGGCGCGGCGTCGTTTCGAGAGAGCTTGGAAGTTGCTGAGAAAGAGGCTAGGACCAAACCATCCGAACACGCTGGCGGTTCGGAAGAACCTCGAGAGATTGAAGTGAACTAGGCGAGTTTTAGATTTGGGTTGGCGTTCAGGGTGGGGCCGGCGAGGTGGTGGGACTGGAATTGGGAGTAAGCCGCGGCGGCGATCATGGCGGCGTTGTCGGTGCTGAGGGCGCGGCTGGGGAAATAGGTGGCGATGCCGGCGGACTGGCCGCGTTGTTCAAAGGTGGTGCGGAGTTGGGAGTTGGCGGCTACGCCGCCGGAGACGAGGACGCTGGCGGCGTTGAATTGCTGGGCGGCGAGCATGGTGCGATCGGCAAGATCGCGCACTACGGAGTTTTGGAATTCGCGCACTAACGCCAGCGTTTGCGGGGAGCACAGCGGGAGAAGTTGTTCGTATTTTCGTTNTCCGCGTTTAAGAGCGTCCTGGCGGGTGAGGATTTCAGAGCCGTACTCGCAGTGTTCGCGCAAGTGGTAGAGGACGGCGGTCTTGATACCGCTGAAGCTGAAGTCGAGCGGATTGCTGCGCGTTTTGGTGGGCCCGAATTTCACCGGAGCGGGAGTGCCGATGGGCGCCGCTGCAGCGAGGCGGTCGAGGATCGGTCCGCCGGGATAGCCGAGGGCGAGAAGCTTGGCGACTTTGTCGTAGGCTTCGCCGGCGGCGTCGTCGCGCGTTTGCGAGATTTTCTTGTAAGCAAAGGTCGGTTGCGTGGGGTCCTGCGTGACTTCGTAAAGTACCGTGTGGCCGCCGGAAACGATCAGGCAGACGGCGGGCAACTCCGGCCACTTCCCTGCCTTGTGCGCTTCGAGAAAAACGGCGTGGACGTGACCTTCCAGATGATTCACCGGGACGAGCGGCTTGTTCAGAGATTGCGCTAACGTTTTCGCGTAGGTTATGCCGACGAGAAGTGCGCCGACTAGGCCGGGGCCTTGGGTGACGCCGATCGCGTCGATGCCTTGTAGCGTAAGGTTGGCTTTGGCGAGCGCTTCGCGCACGACGGGCACAATTTGGCGGAGATGCTCGCGCGAGGCCAACTCGGGCACGACGCCGCCGTATTGGCGGTGAATGTCGATCTGAGAGGCAACGATGCTGGAGAGGATTTCGCGCCCGTCAGCGACGACAGCCGCGGCGGTTTCGTCGCAGGAAGATTCGATGCCTAGGATGCGAGTGGGCATTTTTCAATTTTAGCATGGCAGAATTCGCGGAGAGTGTGGGCGTTGAAAGTCGAGGGGTTTGAACGTTCGAGCGTTTTGCACGTTCGAACGAGGAATACGGGGAGTTGGCTGGATTGACTTTGGGAGTTCAGGTCGCTACTGTCGAACGGTTTTGAAATTTGCCCTGTTGGGCGCATCGTAAATTTAATTTGGGACGAACAGATCGATATGGCTCCTACACGATTCGGGTTCCACGCAAAATCCTGCTCCACGACGAGTGCGCAAGGCGGTTTTGCCGGCGGCGGGATTAGGGACGCGGTTTTTGCCGGCTACGAAGGCGCAACCGAAGGAAATGCTGACGGTTGTCGACAAGCCGCAGATTCAGTATGTGGCGGAAGAGTGCGTGGCGTCGGGGATCGAGCACATCATTATCGTGACCGGCAAGGGAAAGAACTCGATCGAGGATCATTTCGATTTTTCGCCGGTGCTGGAGAGCCACCTGGAGTCGAAGGGCAAGACCGAACAGGTGGAGATGCTGCGCGATATCAGCAACATGGTGCAGGTGAGTTATACGCGGCAGAAGCAGCCGCTCGGGTTGGGACATGCGGTACTGGTGGCGCGGGATCTGGTCGGAGATGAGCCGTTCGCGGTGTTGCTCGGAGATGTGCTGATTCCGGGGGAGAATCCGGCGACGAAGCAACTGATCGATGTGTGGAACGCGACGGGAGTGGGCGCAATCGCGGTAGAAGAAGTGCCGCGCGAGAAAACATATTTGTATGGAATTGTGGCCGGAGAGCCGGCGCCGCAGCCTCCGTTTGGGAATCGATTGCTGCGGATCACGGATTTGGTGGAGAAGCCCAAGCCGGAGAATGCGCCGTCGAATCTGGCGATTACGGGGCGGTATGTATTGCCGCCGGAGATTTTTGATTGTTTGGCGCGGACGAAACCCGGTGCGGGCGGCGAGATTCAGCTCACGGATGCGATGCGACTCTTGGCGCTGGAGCGTGGGCTGTGGGCGTACATCTACGACGGCGTTTCTTACGATGCGGGAGATAAGCTCGGATTTTTGAAGGCGACGGTGGAATTGGCGCTACAGAATGAGGAGTTGGGGAAGGATTTTCGGGAGTATTTGAAGACGCTGAAGCTGTGAAGAAGAAGTGAAGTAATGACGCAACGAAGCAATAAAGTAACGATTTAGACTGGGGTGGGGATTCGCGAAGGGTCTGGGTGTTGGGGGGCGCAGAGTGCTGCGCCCCTACGTGTTTGTGGTGAGAGCTTACTTCTTGGTGGATTTTTCCTTTTTTGAGTCTTTGCTGCTCGAATCTTTCGATGACTCCTTGGACGAGGAGTCTTTGGATGAAGAATCCTTCGAGTCCTTGGAGTCTTTCGAGTCTTTCGAGTCTTTCGAGTCTTTTTTTTCTGATGAGGATTTTTCTTCTTTGGCGGCTTCGGCGGCTGGGCTCTTCCCTGCGTAGTCGGTTACATACCAGCCTGAGCCTTTAAATTGGATCGCCGGCGCGGAGATGAGTGATTCGACTTTGCCGCCGCAGTGCGGGCACTTCTTGAGATGCGGGCCGTTGACGGGTTCGATCTTTTCCGTCTTGCGATTGCATTTCAGGCATTTGTACTCGTACAGCGGCACCGGGCAGCCTCCTGGAAGGGCGCGAATCGACGAGTATACCATGCGAGGATTTTGGAGTTTGGGCGCGTGCTAGACTCGGCCGGAGGAGAAGCCTGATTTGAGCGAACAGGGCAAGTCAGCGACCGCGAGCGGCGGGGTTTTGTATCTCGTGGCGACGCCGATCGGGAATCTGGAGGATATTACGCTCCGGGCGCTGCGCGTTTTGCGCGAGGCGGATCAGATTGCGGCAGAGGATACGAGGCACACGCAGAAGTTGCTGACACACTATGAGATTTCGCGGCCGCTGGTCAGCTATCACGAACATAACGAAGTGACGCGGGCTCCGGAGTTGATTGTGGCGCTGGAGCAAGGGGCGAAGATTGCGCTGGTGAGCGATGCGGGGATGCCGCTGGTGTCGGATCCGGGGCATCGGCTCGTGGCGCTGTGTGTGCGGCATCACATTCCGGTGGTGCCTGTGCCGGGGCCGTCGGCGTCGTTGACGGCGTTGGCGGCGTCNGGGCTGCCGAACGAGGAATTTTTGTTCGTGGGATTTTTGCCGCAGAGGAGCGGGGAGCGGCGGCGCGCGCTGGAGCGATTGCGGATTGAGGATCGGACTTTGATTTTGTATGAGGCGCCGCATCGGATTGCGGATTGTGTGGCGGATGCTCGGGAGATTTTGGGGGATCGTCCTGCGTGTCTCGCGCGCGAGCTTACGAAGGTGCACGAGGAATTTCGGCGGGGGAAATTGTCGGAAATTGAGGACACGTTGCGAGAGAGGCCGGCGAAGGGGGAGATTACGCTTTTGATTGGAGCGGGCGAAGCGGCGGCTGGCGGCGTGGATTCATCGCAGGGATTGGCGGAGCGGGTCGAGGAGTTGATGCGGCAGGCGAAGTTGGATCGGAAAGAGGCGTTGAAGTTGGCGGCGAAGGAGCGAGGGTTGACGCGCAGAGAGGCGTATGACCGAGTGCTGGAGGAGAGACAGGGAGAGGAATGAAACCCAACCTTATCGCGATGACGGATCAAGTCGCGGTTGAGTTTAGCGCTGAGATCCTTCGGCGGCCTTCGGCCGCCTCAGGATGACAACGCTCTTTTTGTTATAGCGATGATTTTACGTCGCGGCTGAAGCCGCGACCCATAAGCGCATCAGTCCACAAAATCAACGAAAATGGCGGCTAGACGGCCGTTTCGGGGACGAAGAGGCGGCGGAAGCGGTTGTTCATGAATTGGACGCCGACGAGGCGTTCGCCGGTTTCGGCGTCGCGGACGTGCACGACGCGGCCTTGGGCGGCGAAGTCGTCATCTTTGTGTTTGCGACGTGCGCCAGTCTGCGAGAGCGGGATGGAGATGTCGAGGTCCATTCCTACGGCAACGTCGAAGCGCGTTTTGAAGGCGGCGCCGCCGCGGCAGAGGTTTTCGCTGGATGTGACCTCTTCAAAGGTGACGCCGCTGGCGTCGCGGCCGCGCACGGTGATGGGCAAGCGCACGGCAATGCGGCGCTCGGCGCGGGGGCGCGTGGTAGATAGGGTTCCGCCTGTGCTGACTTCCTGAATCATCTCGGGGCCCTGACCTTTCTTTTGCCGCGAGAAACGGCTAGTGCTTTCTTCACCGCGGGCCTTGGGTCCACGGCTGCGTTTGCGACTTGGTCCGCGCTGAGATCCCGCGCTTCGCTCAGGATGACAGTTCCGAGTAAGCGACAATTCCGCGTGCGATTTTGCATCGCGCAGAACTACGCTGGACCAGTCGAGTGCTTCGGCTGCACATCGCGCTCAAGAGTCGAGGCGATGCGCTTTAGTTGTTTGCGTGGGAGTTCGAGAGAGCCGAGGTCGCGGGCACAATGGCGTGCGCGGCGGCAGCGGGGTGCGCGAAGAAGTGCTCGACACGGTCGAGAACTTCCTGTTGCGTGCGTGCCTCGTGCACGATGCGACGGAGTTCGCTGCCGTTTCCCACGCCATGCGTAAACCAGCAAGCGAACTGCTTCATTTTGCCAAGACCGTCGGGGAGGTTGGCAGCGGTAATTTGCTGGAAATATCCAGAAAGTAACTG
>JGI12635J15846_10002070_pt1 | contig 17574 bp, 14 predicted proteins | sample BlaSpr_A8_OM2_M2_FD_15846 | JGI IMG/M metagenome (IMG submission 15846) | reverse complement strand
GGCAGATTGCCGGCGTGTTGGAGAGTTCGTCGGCGGCGGCGCGGACCGCGTCCAGCACCTGCTTGCGGCGGCCGCGGGCACTTGCCGCCGGCGAAATCCGCGACAGCGATTCCAGCACCACGGCGGATGCCATCAGCGTCCGAAAATCCTTCAGCGATATCTTGATGCCGGCGATCTCGCGCAGGAACGCGTTCACCGTGGTCGTGGAGACCGCGCGGACCGTGCCGGAACCGTCACGGTACTGGAACATCCGCTTGCCCGGCACGCCGCGCAGAATGCCGATGGCGCGAACAAGCTTGGCCGCGTCGCATTCCTTGCGCACGGCCTTGCCGCCCTTGGCCTTGAACGTCAGCACCAGATTATCGTCTTCCAGCGCGACATTGGATTTCAAAAGCGTGGTGGCGCCGCGGGTGCCGTTGAGGCGGGCATAGGATTCGTTGCCGGGTCGGATCGCGGTGCGCGCGATCAGTTCGATCACGGCGGAGAGCGCAAATTCGCGGGTCGGCTCATCGCCCGACAGATGCATCGAGACGTTGCGGCGGATCTTTGGCAGCGCTGCGACCAGCCGGGCCAGGCGATGCGCCTTGCGCTGCTCGCGGACCTTTTCCCAATCGGAATGATAGCGGTACTGCAACCGGCCCGCAGCGTCGCGGCCGACCGCCTGCAGATGCGAATTCGGGTCGGGCGAATAGCGCACCTCGGCATAGGCCGGCGGCACCGCCATCCTGTGCAGGCGCTTGATGGTGCCGGTGTGGCGGATCGGCGTGCCGTTGGCGCGAACGAAGGAGTAGCTCTTTCCCCGCTTGATGCGGCGAATGGTGAGCTGGTTCTGGTCGCCAAGTCTTAGACCGAGTTCCCGGGCCAGCGATTCGACAGAGGTCTTGCCGTGGAGGTTGGGCTTTGGGGCAGGCGCCTTCGGCAGTTGATCGAGCGCTTTCGCCAGAGCCAACGCAGGATCGGCGGAAGCGGGCCGCGCGGGCTCAAGATTCTGCTGATCCATCATGACTTTAGACGCCTTGCTCCTGTTATACCCTGCCAATGCCGGCTGTTGTTGTTTCGTTCCGGCCGGTGGCTTTCGCCCCGGGGAGGCCATTTAGGGGGTTATCGCCGCGAGCGCCAGCCCACCCCTGACGGAACTACGGTTTCTGGTTACCGTTAACCGCGCTTGCAGAGGTCCCATGCGGCGTTTTGACCTGACCCAAACGCGATCGTGAAGGGGGTGCGGCCGCCGGCGCGGGGGGTCCGGCTCACGCTCACGAATTGATCCGGCGCATGGTGAGGGCAATGACCAAAGGCCATATCTGTTCCGCTTGTCGGCGCCATCTGGCCCGACGCATAATCGTCGCAACAAGAAGCGGCCGGCACCCCGCGTTGGCTGGCCGTACGGGTGGAGGGTGAGATGTCCGAGAAGATTTACGACGTGCCTGCGGAGTGGACCAAGCGCGCCTGGGCCGACCAAGCCAAGTACCAGGAGATGTACGCGCGCTCGATCCGCGATCCCAACGGTTTTTGGGCCGAACAGGCCAAGCGCATCGGCTGGATGAAGCCCTTCACCAAGGTCGAGAACACCTCGTTTGCTCCCGGCAACATCTCGATCAAATGGTTCGAGGACGGCGTTCTTAATGTCGCCTGGAACTGCATCGACCGCCATCTCCATAGCCGCGGCGACCAGACCGCCATCATCTGGGAGGGCGACGATCCCTCCGAATCCAAGCACATCACCTATCGGCAATTGCATGATGAGGTCTGCCGGATGGCCAACATCCTGCGCACCCGTAACGTCAAGAGGGGCGACCGCGTCACCATCTATCTGCCGATGATCCCGGAAGCCGCCTACGCGATGCTGGCCTGCGCCCGGATCGGCGCCATCCATTCGGTGGTGTTCGCCGGCTTCTCGCCGGACAGCCTGGCCCAGCGCATCACCGACTGCCAGTCCAAGATCGTCATCACCGCCGATGAGGGCCTGCGCGGCGGCAAGAAGGTGCCACTGAAGGCCAATGTCGATGCCGCCATCGAAAAGGCCGGCGGGGTCGATTGGGTGGTCGTGGTCAAACGCACCGGCGGCAAAGTCGATATGAGCCCCTCGCGCGACCTCTGGTACCACGACGCCGCAAAAATGGTGACGACGGAATGTCCGTGCGAGCACATGCACGCCGAGGATCCGCTGTTCATCCTCTATACGTCGGGCTCGACCGGCCAGCCCAAGGGCGTACTGCACAGCTCGGGCGGCTATCTGGTGTTCGCGTCGATGACGCATCAGTATGTGTTCGATTATCACGACGGCGATATCTATTGGTGCACCGCCGACGTCGGCTGGGTCACCGGCCACAGCTACATTCTCTATGGGCCATTGGCGAACGGCGCGACCACGCTGATGTTCGAGGGCGTGCCGAATTATCCTGATAATTCGCGGTTCTGGAACGTCATCGACAAGCACAAGGTCAACATCTTCTACACCGCGCCGACCGCGATCCGCGCGCTGATGCAGAGCGGCGACGAACCAGTGAAGAAGACCTCGCGCAAGTCGCTGCGGTTACTGGGCTCGGTCGGCGAGCCGATCAATCCGGAAGCGTGGGAATGGTATCACCGCGTGGTCGGCGACGAGCGCTGCCCGATCGTCGATACCTGGTGGCAGACCGAGACCGGCGGCATTTTGATCACGCCGCTGCCCGGCGCGACAAAACTCAAGCCGGGTTCGGCGACGCAACCATTTTTTGGCGTGGTGCCGGAAATCGTCGATGCCGACGGCAAGGTGCTGCAAGGCGAAGCTACGGGCAATCTCTGCATCGCCAAATCCTGGCCGGGGCAGATGCGCACGGTTTATGGCGATCACGCCCGCTTCGAGCAGACTTACTTCTCGACCTACAAGGGCAAATATTTCACCGGCGACGGCTGCCGCCGCGACGCCGACGGCGATTACTGGATCACTGGCCGCGTCGATGACGTCATCAACGTCTCCGGCCACCGCATGGGCACCGCCGAAGTCGAGAGCTCGCTGGTCGCGCACGCCAAAGTCTCGGAAGCCGCCGTGGTCGGCTATCCCCACGACATCAAGGGCCAGGGCATCTACGCCTATGTCACGCTGATGAGCGGCATCGAGCCGAGCGAGGAATTGCGCAAGGAATTGGTGGCGTGGGTGCGCAAGGATATCGGCCCGATCGCGTCCCCCGACCAGATCCAGTTCGCGCCAGGCCTGCCCAAGACGCGCTCCGGCAAGATCATGCGGCGCATCCTGCGCAAGATCGCCGAGGACGAGCCGGGAAGCCTCGGCGATACCTCGACATTGGCCGATCCCGCCGTGGTCGACGATCTCGTCGCGCACCGGCAAAACAAGAAGAGCGCGGGGGTGTAAGAGGTGCTGCCTGTTTAGCCTCGCCCCGCTCTTTGCGGGGAGAGGCCGGATTGCGAAGCAATCCGGGTGAGGGGTGGTGCCGCGCAAACCTCTTCATCAGAATTTGCGGAAGCGCCCCTCACCCCAGCCCTCTCAGAGCGAGCTTCGCTCGTCTCGACCCCGCAAGAGCGGGGCGAGGGAGCGCAATTCCGTTGTCGCGACATCGCCGCACAAATAATCCGCTCCAGCCGGCCCCCACCCCTCACACAATTGTCAGCCGCCGATCCCGCTTTGCGGCAATTTCCTGACGGGTGTTGTTTTCAGGTCATTTACTTTGTTCACAACATTTCCTTTGTTTGGCCACAGTGGGACAGGCCGCGCAGGCTGATCGAAACCTCTCGGTTAACGCACGCGGTTAAAAATGCGTGGGCCAAAGTCGGCGTTTTGCCGGGCTTTGCGGAAGATTTGACGGCTCCTGGCAGGGGCGACGGAAAGCGAAAACGGAGAAAATGATGTCGTTGAGGATTGCGGTGGCGCTGGCGGCCACCTTCGGGGCGGGGTTGTTGGTGACGACGGAAGCCCAGGCGCGGGCGGAAGTGGTCGGTGTGCACGGCGACTATTCGCCGGGAACGATCGTGGTGAAGACCAACGAGCGCCGGCTTTATCTCATTCTGGATCAGGGCCATGCCGTGCGGTACCCGGTCGGCGTCGGCAGGTCCGGCAAGCAATGGGCGGGCACCACGCGGATCGACGGCAAGTACCGCAATCCGGCCTGGTCGCCGCCCAGCGAAGTCAAGCACGACAAGCCGAACTTGCCGGACGTGATCCCCGGCGGCTCGCCGCGTAATCCGATGGGTGTCGCCGCGATGACGCTCGCCGGCGGCGAATATGCGATCCACGGCACCAACAGGCCGGGTTCGGTCGGCGGTTTTGTCTCCTACGGCTGCATCCGCATGCTCAATGACGACATCACCGACCTCTATGGGCGCGTTTCCGTCGGCACGGAGGTGGTGGTGACGCGGTAATCCCAACCTCCGTCATTCCGGGATGGTCCGAAGGACCAGGCCCGGAATCTCGAGATTCCCCGATGTGCAATTGCACATCTGAGGTTCGCATCTTCGATGCGCCCCGGAATGACGGAGTAGAAAAAAAGCCGCACCGCCCCGCGGCTTTTTTACAGGCGGAAACTACGGGCGAATATCGAAACGCCTGATCAAGCCGTCCTCGATCCGGAAAATGTGACCCACCTGCTTGTCCGCGAGCAGCTTTCCGCCGAGGTCGCGCACAGTTTGATGGACCTCAACCACGGTCTCACCGTCAGGACCCGTCGAGAACTCTAGCGGCACGACATGCGGATCGATCATCGCCCATTGGCGTGTCCAATAGCTGCGGACGCCTTGGTGCGTGTGGACGTAGCCGCCGTCCAACCCGTTTGCCCATACGACATCCTCATGCATGGTGGCGAGGGTCTGCTCGATGTCGCGGGCATTGAAATGGTCATAGAGGCGCCTGAGCAGCTCCAATTCACCCGACAATGATGCCTCCATGCCCATCGAGCGGCACCTGCAACGCGCCGACTCAAAAATCCGAGGCGATGCCCTTGTTCTCCCAGTCGCCGTATCGGGTCGGTTCTGGGCCTTTCGGGCCTTGAAATTCCTTCGGCATCGGCTTGGCGTTGGCTTCCGCGGCTTTTCTGCGCGCTTCGGCCTCGGCGAGCGCGCGCTCTGCCGCTGGCGTCAGCGGCTTGCGTTCGATAGACGGTGCGGCAGGCGGTGAGGGATCGTCTGTCATCTCAAAGCTTCCGGCCCGGCAATGCGCGCTGCTTTGTTCTTCGACACATAGATGATGCCGCACCCATGGAATCGGTAGAGCCGATTCTTATATTTGGCATATTCCCGTGCCAGAAGTGTTTTTCCTTCCGATGGCAAGGGCCGAAACGCTGCGCGCCGCTGTCCGACCCTTGCGAGATGTTCCCACTCCATGCCTGCACAGAGATTCGCCCCGCCGTCCGAGGTGCCCGGTCTTGCGGCACGCCGGATCGCGGCGGACATTCTCGACGGCGTTCTGCATAAGCACCGCACGCTGGACGAGCAGCTCGACGGCGCCGCCGCGCATCCCGGGCTGAAGGCGCTGTCCGATCGCGACCGCGCGCTGATGCGCAGGCTGGTGGCGACGATCCTGCGTCGGCTCGGAACCTTGGGCCATCTGTTGTCGCGGTTGCTCGATCGCGGCATTCCGACCGACGCGCCGCGCGCGCAGAGCGCGCTCCTGATCGGGGCCGCGCAGATTCTCTGGATGGATGTGCCCGATCATGCCGCGGTCGACCTGTCGGTGCGGCTGGTGCAGTCGGACCGGCGCGCGGCGAAATATGCCGGCCTCGTCAATGCGGTGCTGCGCCGCTGCGCGCGCGAGGGGCAACCGTTGATCGACGAAGTCAAATCGCAGACGCTCGATGTTCCGCCCTGGCTGCTGTCGCGCTGGATCGCGCATTACGGCGAAAGCGCCGCACGCGAGATCGCGGTCGCGCTCAGCTACGAGCCGTCGCTCGATATCACCGTGAAGGCCGACGCCGAGCAATGGGCAAGCCGTCTGCACGGCGAGATGCTGCCGACCGGGACCGTGCGCACATTGCTGCAGGGTTCGGTGACCATGCTGCCGGGCTTTGCCGAAGGCCAGTGGTGGGTGCAGGACGCCGCCGCGGCGTTGCCGGCGCGTCTGTTCGGCGATGTCGCCGGCAAATCGATCCTCGATCTCTGCGCGGCTCCCGGCGGCAAGACGGCACAGCTTGCGCAGTTGGGCGCACGCGTGACCGCGGTCGACCGTTCGCCCGGTCGGATGGCGCGGCTGCGCGAAAATTTTGCGCGGCTTTCGCTTCAAGTCGAAACCGTGGTGACCGACGCCGCCGAATGGCAGGGGGCCAACAGCGGCGGCTTCGACGGCATTCTGGTCGATGCGCCCTGCAGCTCGACCGGGACCATCCGCCGCCATCCCGATGTCGCCTGGCTGCGGCAGGAAGCCGACATCGCCCCGCTGGTGGGCTTACAGAAGCGCCTGCTCCAAAGGGCGGTCACCCTGCTTAAGGCCGGCGGGACGCTGGTCTATTGCACCTGCTCACTGGAGCCGGAAGAGGGCGAAGAGGCCATTTCAGCGCTTCTCGCCACCGAGCCAGCGGTGCGCCGCGCGCCGATCGAGCCAAGCGAGATCGCGGGGCTGACCGAAATCCTTAACGCCGAGGGCGATTTGCGCACCTTGCCGAGCCATCTGCCGCATCAGGACCAAAGGCTTGGCGGGCTCGACGGGTTTTATGCCGCAAGGCTGGTTAAATCCTGATTTTACACTGTATTTTCGTTTCGCCGTACTGATTCGCACGTTTTCAAGATGGTGTTTTGACGGCGTTTCCGGATTAAAAGCATTCGCATAGAATTCGCTCCATCCTCCCGATCAAGGCAAGGCGTGTCGGTCGCTCAACGCAGACGCATCTCAGCGATGATCATGGGCCGCTTCGCGCGGAACATGATGGCCCGCGCAAGCGGTGGGTCGGTGGCGTTGTCGCGGCTGTGGCCGGGCCGCACCGACCGACTGATCATCGCCCCGCACGATCTGCGCACCGCCGACGCCACCCGCGCCGCCGAGATCTATGCCGGCCGCTTCGTGTTCGCCGGCAAGATCGTGACCTGCCACGGCCGCTCGATCTTCGATCTCGAGCCGCCGTCGGAAGATTGGGAAGTGGCGCTGCTCGGCTTCGGATGGCTGCGGCATCTGCGCGCCGCCGATACCGCGCTGACCCGGGCGAATGCGCGCGCTCTGGTCGACGACTGGATATCCAATTCGGTGCAGAAGCGACGCCCGATCGGTCGCCGCGCCGACGTGCTGGCGCGCCGCGTCATCTCGCTATTGTCGCAGGCCCCGCTGGTGCTCGGCGATACCGACGGCAAATTCTATCGGCGGTACTTGCGCGGGTTGACTCGGGAAATCCGCTATCTGCGCTACACCATGCTGGATATTCCCGATGGCGTGCCGCGGCTGCAGGTCCTGATCGCGCTGTGTTACGCCTCGCTCTGCCTCGCCAACCAGGCGCGCCATATCCGCGCCGCCACGCGAAAACTCTCGGATGAATTGCAGCGGCAGATCCTGCCCGATGGCGGTCACATCTCGCGCAATCCCGGGGCGCTGATCGAACTANTGATCGACCTGTTGCCGCTGCGGCAGACGTTTGCCGCGCGCAATATCGCGCCGCCGCCGGCGCTGTTGAACGCGATCGACCGCATGATGCCGATGCTGCGCTTCTTCCGCCATGGCGACGGCAGCTTTGCGTTGTTCAACGGCATGAGCAGCGCGCCATCCGATTTATTGGCGACGCTGCTCGCCTATGACGACACCCACGGCGCGCCGATGGCCAACATGCCGCATACCGGATTCCAGCGCCTCGATGCCGGCGCGATGACTGTCATCATGGATACCGGCGCGCCGCCGCCGCCGAGCGTCAGCCAGGATGCCCATGCCGGCTGCCTGTCCTTTGAGTTGTCGTCCGGGCCGAGCCGGATCGTGATCAATTGCGGCATGCCTTCCACCGGCCGCGACAATTGGCGTGTGTTCGCGCGCGGCACGGCAGCGCATTCGACGCTGACCTATCACGACATCTCGTCGTGCCAGTTCGTCGAGCTTTCGGCGATGAAGCGGCTGTTGCAGGGCGCGCCTGTTGTCAGCGGCCCGGCCAATGTGGAAAGCCACCGCGAGGAGGTCGCCAACGGCGTGCTGTTGACCACCTCGCATGACGGCTACCTCGCCCGCTTCGGCGTGCTGCATCGCCGGGTGTTGATGGTCGCGCATGATGGCTCCAGGCTCGACGGAGAGGACACGGTGTCGCCGGCGCCGGGCGCTCGCATCAAAGGCCATGAGACTGATTACGCGGTGCGGTTTCACCTGCACCCGGCCGTGAAGGCGAGCCGGCTCAGCGACGCGCGCGGCGTGATGCTGGTTTTGCCGAACCGCGACGTCTGGACCTTTGAGGCGCTCGACGACAAGGTCGAATTGGAAGACAGCGTGTTCCTGGCCGGCAACGACGGCCCGCGCCGCACCGCCCAGATCGTGATCCGGCAGGATTCCCGCCACGCCGCCGCGGTCCGCTGGAGTTTTGTGCGCTCGACGTCGTCGCCCGCAGCCACCACAGCCAAGCGCAACGCCCGCCGCGAGCCGGAACTGCCGCTGTAGGATAATAACGGCACCTTTCATCCGACCCCTCTCTTGACGAATGTAAGCTAATTGCTTACGTTCGACTGTGGTCCGAACTTTCAAGAGCAAGGCGCTTTCGGAGCTCTGGGCCGAGGGCAAGAGTTCGAAGATCGATGCGAAGATGCACAAGCGTATCTTCGCGAGGCTCGATCGACCCGATGTCGCCGTCCGAGCCGAGGAAATGAATGTTCCGGGCTTCGATTTTCATGCGTTGCAGGGGTTCAATCCGAAGCGCTACTCGGTCCACGTCAATGGACCGTGGTGCATCACTTTCGAATTCGAAGATGGCGATGCCTGTCGTGTCGATTTCGAGCAATACCATTGAGGGAGCAAGACATGGTCTATGCGGCAAAGCGCAGCAAAACCCGCTGCCCTACTCATCCCGGAGCGCTGCTTCGCGATGAGATTATCCCGGCCACCGGCCGCACCAAGGCGGAAATCGCCGGATTGCTCGGGATTTCGCGGCAGCATCTCTACGACATCCTGCAGGAAAAAAAGCCGGTGTCTGCGGCCGTCGCGGTTCGGCTCGGCAAGCTGTTTGGCGACGGTGCGGGAATCTGGACCCGGATGCAGGCCGCCTACGATACCTGGCACGCGGAGCGGACCGAAGATGTCAGCCATATCCCGACCATTAAGGCAAGGGCCGCTTGAGCCAGGCGCAACGCGCGCCGCGAGCCGGAACTGCCGCTGTAAAATTGTGGCCAACGCGTCAGGTGCACGCCAGCGCCGGTTTCGCGCCACACAAAACCGTGCTACCCGGCGGGCTTGCCATTTAGGACCGAGATATGACCGACCATCCGCGCCGCGTGACCCGTGCTTTATTGTCCGTTTCCGACAAAACAGGGCTGATCGAATTCGCCCGCGCGCTTGCGGCCCACGGCGTTGAGTTCGTCTCCACCGGCGGCACCGCCAAGGCGATTGCTGCCGCGGGATTGCAGGTCAGGGACGTTTCGGAACTCACGGGTTTTCCGGAAATGATGGATGGGCGGGTCAAAACGCTGCATCCGAAGGTGCATGGCGGATTGCTCGCGATCCGGGACAATACCGAACACGCGCAAGCCATGAAGGCGCACGGCATCGCGCCGATCGATCTTCTAGTGGTCAATCTCTATCCGTTCGAGGCGACCGTCGACAAAGGCGCCGGCTTCGAGGAGTGCATCGAGAATATCGACATCGGCGGGCCCGCGATGATCCGCGCCGCGGCTAAGAACCATGATGACGTCGCCGTCGTGGTCGAGCCACAGGATTACCAGGCCGTGCTCGACGAACTCGCCGCCAATCAAGGCGCGACCACGCTGTCGCTGCGCCGCCGTCTTGCGGCCAAGGCTTATGCGCGCACCGCCGCCTATGACGCCGCGATCTCGAACTGGTTCGCAAATGAGCTCAAAACCGATGCGCCGGATTTCCGCGCTTTTGGCGGCCGGCTGATCCAGGCACTGCGTTACGGCGAGAACCCGCACCAGACGGCGGCGTTCTACCGTACTCCCGACAAACGCCCAGGCGTTGCCACCGCGCGGCAATTACAGGGCAAGGAACTGTCGTACAACAACATCAACGACACCGACGCGGCCTATGAGTGCATCGCCGAGTTCGATCCGGCGCGCACTGCCGCCTGTGTAATCGTCAAGCACGCCAACCCTTGCGGCGTCGCCGAACGTGCCGACCTCGTCAGCGCCTATCGCAAGGCGTTTGCCTGTGACACGCAATCCCCCTATGGCGGAATCATCGCCGTCAATCGCACGCTCGATGCCGAAGCCGCGCGCGTCATCACTGAAATCCTGACCGAAGTGATCATTGCGCCCGATGCGACGGAGGAGGCGATTGCGATCGTCGCCAAGCGCAGAAATCTTCGCCTCTTGCTCGCCGGCAGCCTGCCCGATCCGCGCGCGGCAGGGCTCATCGCAAAAACCGTCGCCGGCGGTCTTCTCGTGCAGAGCCGCGACAACGCCGTGGCCGATGATCTCTCATTGAAGGTTGTGACAAAGCGCGCGCCGACGGACGCGGAACTCCGCGATCTCCGATTCGCGTTCCGCGTCGCCAAGCACGTCAAATCCAACACCATCGTTTATGCAAAGGATCTCGCGACCGTCGGGATCGGCGCCGGGCAGATGAGCCGGGTCGATTCCGCTCGCATCGCCGCGCGCAAGGCGCAGGATGCCGCCGACGAGGCAAATCTTGCGCAGCCAATGACAAGAGGCTCGGTGGTGGCGTCGGACGCGTTCTTCCCGTTCGCCGATGGCCTCCTGGTCGCGATCGAAGCCGGCGCTACCGCCGTGATCCAGCCCGGCGGATCGATCCGCGATGACGAGGTTATAAAAGCCGCCGACGACGCCGGCATCGCCATGGTGTTCACCGGCGTCCGGCATTTCCGGCATTAGGTAACGCTCTATCGTCGTCCCCGCGAAAGCGGGGACCCATAACCGCGAATGTCTGTGTTGCGCAGAGCTGGGGCCGCGCTCCCGCTCACAACGAGCATTGGTGGTTATGGATCCCGGCTCGCGCTTCGCTTGGCCGGGACGACGAAAGAGAGATTGGCCCGTTTCGAAGATAAAAATGTATACATACTAGTATCTAAATACCACAAAAGTTGCGATTTTACATTATCATTCAAACTATTGTATACATCCGGGATACGACACGAGCCGACCAGAGGTAATCGCCATGTCCCGTTCCTTCCCGATGAATGCGTGGTACGCCGCCGCCTGGGACGTCGATATCAAGCACGCGCTGTTTCCGCGCACGGTCTGCGGCAAGCACGTCGTGATGTATCGGCGGGCCGACGGGCAGGTGAGCGCACTGGAAGACGCCTGCTGGCATCGGCTGGTGCCGCTTTCAAAAGGCCGGCTCGAGGGCGATAGCGTGGTCTGCGGCTATCACGGCCTGAAATACAATGCGTCCGGACGTTGCACCTTCATGCCGTCGCAGGAAACCATCAATCCCTCGGCCTGCGTGCGCGCTTATCCCGTGGTCGAGCGTCATCGGTTTCTCTGGCTTTGGATGGGCGATCCCGCGCTCGCCGATCCCGCGCTGGTTCCGGACATGCACTGGAACNACGATCCGGCCTGGGCTGGCGACGGCAAGACCATTCACGTCAAGTGCGATTACCGGCTGGTCGTCGACAATCTGATGGACCTGACGCACGAGACTTTTGTCCACGGCGGCAGCATCGGCAATGACGCGGTCGCGGAAGCGCCGTTCGATGTCACCCATGGCGACAAGACGGTGACCGTGACCCGCTGGATGCGCGGCATCGAAGCGCCGCCGTTCTGGGCCAAGCAGCTACAAAANCCCGGGCCTGTCGACCGCTGGCAGATCATTCATTTCGAGGCGCCCTCAACCGTCAATATCGACGTCGGCGTTGCGCCGGCCGGCACCGGCGCGCCGGAAGGCGACCGTTCGCAAGGCGTCAATGGCTTCGTGCTCAACACCATGACGCCGGAAACCGCGACGACGTGCCATTATTTCTGGGCCTTCGTGCGCAATCATCATTTGACCGAGCAGAAACTCACCACCGAAATCCGCGAAGGGGTCGCAGGCATTTTCGGCGAGGACGAAGTGATCCTCGAAGCACAACAACGCGCCATCGACGAGAACCCCGATCGCGCCTTCTACAATCTCAACATCGACGCCGGCGCGATGTGGGCGCGGCGCATGATCGACCGCATGGTCGCGCGGGAAAACTCAGCTGCAACACTGCAGGCCGCGGAGTGAGGCGATGAGCGAACGCGACCCCGATCGCGCGGTATCGCAAACCGTGCGCGCCCAGCTCGCGCTGCGCGACCTGATTCTTTCGGGGCGCCTGCGGTCGGGCGAACGGATTTCGGAACTCGGGGCAGTCGAAACGACAGGCGTGTCGCGAACGCCGGTGCGCATGGCGCTGGTCCGGCTCGAGGAGGAAGGCCTGTTAGAGGCCATTCCGTCCGGCGGCTTCATGGTAAAGGCATTTTCGGAGCGCGACATCCTCGACTCCATCGAATTGCGCGGGGCGCTCGAAGGCTTAGCCGCCAGGTTTGCCGCCGAGCGAGGCGTGTCTGCGCGCGATCTGGAACCGCTGAAGCAGAGCCTCGCCGAACTGGACGAACTGGTCACGCAGGATCCGGTTTCGGTGGAAGCGTTTTCGTCTTACGTCACGATGAATGCCCGCTTTCACGCGCTACTGACGGAATTGTCGCGCAGCGCGCCGCTGATCCGGCAGATCGACCGGGCCTCTGCGCTGCCGTTCGCCTCTCCCAGCGGGTTTGTCATGGCGCAATCGGTGCTGCCGGAAGCGCATCAGATCCTGATCATTGGACAGGACCATCANCGCATTGTCGTCGACGCGATCGAAAATCGCGAAGGGGCGCGAGCGGAAGCGGTGATGCGCGAGCATGCGCGTCTTGCCGCGCGAAATTTGCGGTTGGCGCTGCGCAATCGGACCCGTCTGGACCTGCTGCCGGCATTGGCGCTGATCCGCACTCCCGTCACGGAATAGATTTCTCCAATGCGATTTGCAACGAAATGGGCGACCTGCACGGTTCACGGCATTCGCGACGTCACGCCCGCGATTCGCGAATTCGTGTTGCGTCCTGAGGGATCGAATATCGAAAATTATGCGATCGGCAGTCACATCAATGTCGGCGTGTTGATCGATGGCCGTCCGGAGACCCGCTCTTATTCACTGGTCGGCGACGGCAATCCGGACGGCTACCGGATTGCGGTCCGGCGTGCGCCCGACAGCCGCGGCGGCTCACGCTATATGTGGTCGCTGAAGCCGGGCGCGCGCATCGAAATATCTAGCCCAACTTCGCTGCTCGAGATCGACTGGTCGCGAAGATCCTACTGTCTGGTCGCGGGCGGCATCGGGATCACGCCGATCATCGGCATTGCCGCCGCGTTAGTGCGCCGGAACGCCGAAGTCGCGTTGCACTACGCGGTAAAATCGCGGAGCGATGCGGCGTTTCTCAATGAGCTGTCAGAACTGCTCGGCGATCGCCTGATCATCCATGCCAGCGACGAAGCCGAGCGGATCGATCTGGACAGAACGTTCGGCGGGCTTCCGCCGGATGCGCTGACGATCCTATGCGGCCCGATGCGCCTGCTCGAAGCGGCGCGGCGCAGCTGGGCGGGAGCCGGGCGCGCGCTGACCGATTTGCGATACGAGACCTTCGGCTCGAGTGGTCTCCTGCCGACAGAGCCATTTCGGATCCGGATCGATCATTCCGGCCATGAGATCGTGGTCCCCGAAAACAAATCGATGCTCGATGCGCTCAACGATGCCGGCTTTGAGGTGATGTCGGACTGCCAGCGCGGCGAATGCGGCGTCTGTGCCATCGATGTCGTATCTGTGGACGGCCAGATCGATCATCGCGATGTGTTTTTCAGCGACCACCAGAAAAAGACCAACGGCAAGATCTGCCCCTGCGTCTCGCGCGCGGTCGGCGCGATCACGGTGAATACCCTTTATCGGAATGATGGCCGTTAGCGCGCTCGTCGTCGTCCCCGCGAAGGCGGGGACCCATAACCACAGATGTTTGTTGTTATGCCTGGCGGTGGCCCCAGCTTCAGCCAACATCAACATCGGTGGTTATGGGTCCCGGCTCAAGGCCGGGACGACGAAGAGTCCCGCACCCTTGCCAACAACGCCANTCCCGCGACGAANAACAGCACCAGCACCGCCATGCCGGCTTTCTGGCTCGCGGTGATCTCNGTGATCACCCCGATCAACAGCGGTCCGATGAACGAGGTCACCTTTCCCGTCAGCGCNAACANTCCAAAATANTGCGCGATGCGGTCTTTCGGCGCCAAATGGATCAACAGCGTCCGCGACGCGGCCTGCAGCGGCCCGCCGGCGGCGCCGATCAGGCATCCGAGCACGAGATAGGCGCGTTCGGCGGCGCTTGCGAACAGCGCGCCGCCGGGCACGGGAGGTTCGACCTTGACGAACATAACCGAATCTTTGTCCACCAGCAGGATCGCAACGATCGCCAACAGCAGGACCAGTTGGCTTCCCGCGATCACCCGTTTTGATCCGAGCCTGTCGTCGAGCTTGCCGCCAAGCCACGCGCCTAACGTGCCGGCGATGGCGAGGATGATACCGAAGGTGCCGATGCGAATGGTGTCCCAGCCAAATGTGCCGGCGGCGTAGATGCCGCCGAAAGCGAACAGCGATACCAGGCCGTCGGTATAGATCATGTTGGCAAGAAGAAATGCGGCCATCGATTGCTGCTTCGGCAATTCGCCGAGCGTTTGCTTCAATTCCGTCAGTCCCTCGCGCAGCGCTTCGCTCAATCTGTGCTTGGCTGGATAATCCGGCGTCAGCAAAAACATCGGCAGCACGAAGATGATGAACCAGATGCCGGTCAGGGGACCGGTGATGCGGTCGCCCTGATGCGTGAGGGGATCAAGACCGAACAGCGGTTTTAGTCCGAACAGCGTGCGCCCGTCCTCCGGACTGGCCGCGAGAAAGCCGAGCACCAGGATGAGGCTCAAGATTCCGCCGACATAGCCGGTCGCCCATCCGGTGCCGGACAACCGGCCGATCTTGTTCGGCGGCACCAATGTCGGCATCATCGCATTGTTGAAGACGGTGGCGAATTCGACGCCGATGGTCGCGACCGCGTACGCCAGTAACAGCGGCGGAATCACGCCGACATCGCCCGGCCTGCCGATCCACATCAGGGAGGAGCCGATCACCAGCAGCGCGCCGAACGCCGCGATCCATGGCTTGCGGCGCCCGCTGGCATCCGCGATCGCGCCCAATACCGGCGACAGTAATGCGATCATCAATCCCGCGGCGGCTGTCGCAAATCCCCACAGCGACTGCCCACTCGCGGGGTCGGGCGCGANATGGGTGGCGAAATAAGGTGCAAAGACGAAGGTCGTGATCAGCGTGAAATAAGGCTGCGCCGCCCAATCGAAGAAAATCCAGCTGACGACGGCGGCGCGCGGAGGATAAGTCTGCTGCATATCAGCAATGCGTAGGTCCGAAGCGATCACCGACATGCTCGAAATGTCCTGCCCAATCACGAGGAGGCGTTTTGCCCGCAGCTGCGGAACCCATATAGCATTCAGGGCTGTGACAACCCCGTCTATTCTCACGACCCCCGCGGCGGAATTTTGATGACTTTCTTTAGAGTCGAACGGCGTTGGATGTTCGCGACAATCATGGTGGTTGTCGCGTTTTTGGTGCCGGCCGCCGCGCAGGAGCAGCGCCGCGGCTTTTACACCCCTCCCGCCGCCGACACCATTCACGCGGTTGCCGCCGAACACGGCATGGTGGTCGCGCAGGAAAAAATCTCGGCGCGCATTGGCGCCGATGTGCTCAAGCACGGCGGCAACGCGGTCGATGCTGCGGTCGCCACCGGTTTCGCCATGGCCGTGACCTATCCGCGCGCCGGAAATCTCGGCGGCGGCGGGTTTATGGTAATCCACTCGGCGGACCATCACGAAGATGTCGCGATCGACTATCGCGAAACCGCACCCGCTGCGACCACGCCGCAGATTTTTCTGGGCGCCGACGGCAAACCCGATCCCGCAAAATCGCGCGATTCCGTGCTCGGCACCGGTGTGCCCGGCACGGTCGCCGGGTTGGCGCTGGCATTGGAAAAATACGGCTCGGGCAAATTTACCCTGGCCGAATTGCTGCAGCCGGCGATCGATCTGGCGCGCGACGGTTTTGTCGTCACCGACGACAGCGCCGACACGCTGCCGGACTGGTATCAGCGGCGGATGGCGCGCTTTCCGTCCTCGGCAAAAATCTTTTCCCGCGCGGATGGCACCTCGCTGCACGAAGGCGACAGTCTGATCCAGACCGATCTGGCGGCAACGCTTGCTGCGATCGCAACGCAGGGGCGACGTGGGCTTTACGAAGGCCCGGTCGCGGAGAGACTGGTGAAGGCGGTTGGCGACGCCGGCGGCATCTTCACGCTCGACGATCTCAAATCGTATCAGGCCGTGATTCGCGCGCCGATCCGCGGCAACTATCGCGGCTATGACATCATCTCGATGCCGCAGCCGTCGTCCGGCGGTGTCGGTGTGGTGGAGACATTGAACATCCTCGAAGGTTTTCCGATGCGCGAGATGAAGCAGGGGACGCCAGCATCCCTGCATGTCATGATCGAGGCCTTGAAGCGCGCCTATGCCGACCGTGCGCGCTATCTCGGCGATCCCGCCTTTGTCACCGCGCCGATCGCGACCCTGATCTCGAAAGACTATGCGGCCAAGCAGCGCGCCAGCATCGATCTCGACCACGCGACGCCATGGACCGACGCGCTGTCGGCGACGCCGCCGCGCGAAGGCTCCAACACCACGCATTTCTCGGTGGTCGACGGTTTTGGCAATGCGGTCAGCAACACCTACACGCTGAATTTCAGCTACGGCCTCGGCCTGGTCGCCGAAGGCACCGGCGTATTGCTCAACAACGAGCTCGACGATTTCACCGCAGCACCCGGCGCATCCAATGCCTTTGGCCTCGTCGGGTTCGAGGCCAATCTGCCCGGCCCGGGAAAACGGCCACTGTCTTCGATGGCGCCGACCATCGTGCTGAAGGACAATAAGCCGGTACTGGTGACGGGTACGCCCGGCGGCAGCCGGATCATCTCCATCGTGATGCAGGTGATCGTCAACATGCTGGATTACGACATGGATGTCGCCGCGGCGGTGGCGGCTCCCCGTCTGCATCATCAGTGGCTACCGGACGAAGTGCGGATCGAGCACGGTTTTAGCGATGACGCGCTGGCCGCGCTACGAGCAAAAGGCCATCGCCTGATCGAACCGCTCGGCTATTCCTCGGCCAATTCGATCGCGGTGACCGACCATGGATTGCTCGGCGCCCCCGATCCGCGGACCCGGGGCGCGGAAGCGGCGGGGCAATAATTCGGTCGCGGGCTGGATGCAGATTTGCCTGATGACAGCATTTGTTATCAGCGTAGGTTAGCCAGCCCCGCCTAAACCGGCCGCGGGGCCGCGTATTGAGCCGGTCAGAAAATGTCCGGGGAAACAACCATCATGAGCCGCACCGTCGAACCAACGGG
>JGI12635J15846_10002069_pt1 | contig 17574 bp, 18 predicted proteins | sample BlaSpr_A8_OM2_M2_FD_15846 | JGI IMG/M metagenome (IMG submission 15846) | reverse complement strand
GGTTGTCGTCGTTGTACGCGCGCGCGTACTTCTGGAGCGCGTCGAGGGTGACGTTGATCGTGACGGGCGGGTATTCGCGGCCGATGCAGGCGGTGTTCAGCGGCATTGATGGGCTCCGATTTGTGATGTGTTCAGGAACCTAACCCATTTCGCGGCCGGCGATGAACACTGACTTCAACTCTAGCGCCGGGTTGAGCACGATTAAATCGGCGCGCGCCCCGACCTGGATGCGGCCGCGATCGGTGGCGCCGACCAGTTTGGCCGGATTGGTGGCGGCCAGCACAGCCGCGTCGCCGATACTGACGCCGGCCTTTTCGACCATGATGCGGACGCCGTCGAGCATCGAGATGATACTTCCGGCGAGCGTGCCGTCGTCGAGGCGAGCGGCGCCGTCGCGAATCGTCGCGCGACTGCGGCCGACTTTCTTTTCGGCGCCGGTGGTTCCTGCCAGCGCGACTTTGTCGGTGACAATGATCATGCCGTCCTTGCCGCGCAAGCGAAACGCGAGACGGAGCATCGCGGGATGCACGTGGACACTGTCGGGGATGATCGCGGGGATTGCTGTCGATGGCTCGAGCGCACAGGCGATGACGCCGGGATCGCGATGGTTCAACGGGCGCATCGCGTTGAACAGATGGGTGAACATCCGGGCACCGGCCGCGATGCTGGAGTTCGCCTCCTCGAGCGTCGCGTTGGTGTGGCCGATGGAGACGACGACGTTGCGGGCGATGAGTCGGCGAATGGCGTCGAGTGCATCGGGCAGTTCTGGCGCGAGCGTGATCAATCGAAGCGCGCGCATCGCGAGCACCTGCTCGAAAGCATCGCCACGCGGCTCGAGGTTGAGATTGGGATGCGCGCCGAGGCGGTGTGGCGAAATAAATGGTCCTTCCAGATGCATGCCGAGAATGGCGGCGGCACCGGCGGAGTGATCGCACTCCGAATTTTCAAACGCGGTCGCAACCGACTCGTGCACCAGGGCGATCTTTTCGAGCGGCGCGGTCACCGCGGTCGGCATCCAAGCGGTCGTGCCTTCGCGCGCGAGACGGCGGCTGAGATCAGCGAGCGTGTCGGGCGACGCGTTCATTACGTCGATGCCGTGCGAGCCGTTGACCTGGAGATCGACGAAGCCGGGCAGGATGTAATCGTCGCCGGCGTCAGATGCGAGATCGAGCTCGGTGATCCGATCGGCAAACGTGACGTGCCCGCGGACGAGCGAGCCGTCAGGCTTTGCGATCAGGCCCCCGAGCTTCAATTCGCGCCGAATCGCTCTGCGAGCAGACGCGAGAAGCGCGGCAGATAGACGAGGTCGAAAGTTTCTTCCTTGCCGGGAAACATCGCGACCGCGGCGCCCTTGAGCGCGAGCACGTGTTCCCATCCCAGTTCGAGGGTCATGTCGTTGTCCTGCGCGATGGTGGCGAAAGTCAGCTCGACCAGGAAGCGTAGGCGGCGAATCATTTTGTTCTCATGTTCGATTTTTGCTGCGCGGTCGTCGGCCATGAGTGCGTTCTCCGTGTGAGATTGTCGTGAACACACATTATATCATCGAAGCGGAGAGCGATCATCGGCAAATGCCGCGCACTTGTTTCGATTGTGTGGGGATGCCAACCTCTTACGCGCCGTGAATCATGTTCGCCTCAAAAGCAGCTTCATATATCTCGCCAACGCGGTAAACGATCTGCGCGGAAATTGGTCGGTGCTGGCGGTGGTGCTGGCGCCGTTGCTGATCGCGTCGGCGTTGTGCCTGTTGCCGGACGCGTTGAATCTACAAAACCGACTGGCGGCGACCTTCGAGCCTGGATCGCAAAGTATCAGCTATCAGCAAGCGGACAGCGTCGACACGCCAACGCCGAAGACCGCGCCGCTGCAGGAGCCGCAGCCGTTCTCGCCGTGGGTGACCAAAGCGCTCCATGCGATCTTCGGGCTGCTGACGCTGCTGGTCACGCTGGTGACGTTGAGTTCGCTGAAAAGAATCCAGGCGGGAATCCGGGAGCCGACCATCGTCCACGAAGCGATCGAGGTTTACCGGCGATCGATCTCGCTCGCGCCGGGATTCGTGTGGGTGACGACTCTGCAACTGCTGGCGCCGGCGTTGGGGCTGTTTCTGTTCCAGGAGGCCTCGAGCTTCATGCCGGGATCGATCGGCGTGTGGGCATACATCGCGCTCGTGCTGATGATCATGCTGGGCGCGTTGATTTATACGTGGCTGTACTTCGCGCAGTACGCGCTGGTTTTCGACGGGAAGCATAGCTGGCATGCGCTGCTGTTCAGCCGCGACCTGATGCGCAAGCGCTTCTTCAAAGTCGCGATACGGATCGTGGTGTTTCTCGCCGTATGGTCGGGATACAACACGTGGGCGGCGGGAGCGTTCGTGGTGGTGAGCCTGCTGTTCGGGCCGGTGGGAGTGGTGACGGGCTTTCTGGGGACGACGATTTTTCTGGTGGGGCTCGCGGAGATCGGCGTGAACTTTGCGACGACTGCATTCCTGGTCGCGGCGGGTCTGCGACTGTACCAGGATTTGATCGCGCCACGGGAAGCGGAGCGCGTCGATTCGGCGGCGCAATCGGCGATGCAGCCGACGGCACAGTTGCCGAGCGTCGCGATCTCTCAGTGATTGTTGAGCGCGCCTGTCGGCCGAACGAGCCGGAGGGGGCAGTGGGGTTCCACGCATTTAGCTTGAGGCCCGGAACCCTCACCTACGGGCGGCTGCGTCCGCCGGCCTCCTCTCCCGTAAAGGAAGGCGAGTATCCGGCACCTCCGCCCCAAATGTTCTAACAGGGGCGAAGCCCCGCATCTTAGTACTGGGTGCAGGGCTCAGCCCTGCCGAAGGAGGTGTGGAACCCACCGCGGGTTCCACATTCGATAAAGTTCCTCACGCGGCCAGTCGCGACAGCGCACGGATAGTGACATGGATTGCTGGGAGTGTCGGGGATGCCAGCGTTTTCAGGTCGTCGAACAGGCGCGCGAGTTGCGCGAAACGATTTGCGCGGACCCGCTTCAACTGCTCGATCGATTCTTCGACAGTCAGACCGGGCGCCTCGGCAATGGCGTCGAGCACCGCGCAAGACAGTGCGATACGCGCGGCGCGAAGCTCGGCGGCAAGTTCGTTCGCGGCGCGCCGCTCCCAGCGGTCGTCGGTGCCGATCGATTGGAGCGCCTCTTCGAGGATTGCGAAGTTGAGCTGCGCGCTCAGTCCAAAATACGCCTGAGCCACTTTCAGCGGATCTATTTCGCGCGCGAAACTGAGACTCAGCACGCTCAGAATATGATCGGCAAAGGCCAGGCGCGCGAGGCCGTGCGCCAGCTCGCCCTCGAGCACATCAACCCGAAGCTCGCGGTAGAGGCGCTCGAGCCGATCGCGCTCGCCGCCCGCGAGCATTGTCTCGAACTCGCCGCATAGCATTTCGAACGCGGGCTTGAAGCGAGTGACCGCGGCGCCGATCGAGGTGGCCGGCTCGAGTTCACCGAGCGCCCATCCGGTCGCGATCCGGCAGGCGCGTTCGAGCGCGAGAAATGCGCGCAACTCCGATTCGGCTGCGAGCGCCGCCGAGTCGCACTTAAGCTCGTCGGCGCGCTGGTGAATCGAAAGGACGTCGGTCGCGATGATCCAGGCGCGGACGACCTCCTCGGCGGTGGCGCCGCTATCGCGCACGTGGCTGAAGACAAAAGTCGAGCCGGCGAGTTCGACCAGCTCATTGACGGCGCTGGTCGCGATCAGCTCGTGGCGCAGGCGATGAGTGCCGACGTCGGCATGCGCGGCGAGCGAAGCCGGGAAGTACGGCTGCAAAAATCGTCCGACCAGATACGAATCGTCAACCAGCACAGTGGTTCCGAGGCGCTGGATGAGATCGATCTTGGTGTAGGCAGTTGCCAGCGCAAGCTCGGGGCGGGTGAGCCCGGGGTAGCGCGCGTGGCGCTCGCGCAGGGTCTCGCGCGGGGGCATCGCGGGCTCCATCCCGTGCAGGACGCCGCGATCCTCGATCGCCTGAAGATGGTCGCGAAACTCGTTCAGGTGGGTGCGGCTGCGAAGCTGCTCGAGACTGAGCGACAACACCTGGTCGCGATTGTCGGCGATAACGCGAGACGCAACTTCGTCGGCGCAAGCGGCGAGTGCGCGGTTGCGCGCGTCGAACGTGAGATCGCCGCGCGCGACGACGGGCTCGAGCAGAATCTTGAGATTGACTTCGTGATCGGACATATCGACGCCGGCAGAATTGTCGATCGCGTCGGTATTGATGCGTCCGCCTGCGAGCGCGTACTCGATGCGCGCCTTCTGCGTGAAGCCGAGGTTGCCGCCTTCGACGACGATTTTCGCGCGAAGCTCAGGCGCGGTGATTCGGCACGCGTCGTTGGCGTGGTCGGCGACTTGGGCGTCAGTCTCGCTCGTCGCGCGAACGTAGGTGCCGATGCCGCCGTTGTAAAACAGATCGACCGGTGCGCGCAGAATGCATTGGATCAGAGACTCGCCGTCGAGCGCGTCGGCGTCGCATCCGAGCACGGCGCGCGACTGCGCACTCAGCTCGATTCGTTTCTGGCCGCGTCGGAAGACGCCGCCACCGGGAGTGATCAGCGCGGGATTGTAATCGGCCCAACTCGAGCGCGGCAAGTCGAAGAGCCGCTTGCGCTCGTCGAAGCTGGCCGCGGGGTCGGGATCGGGATCGATGAAGATGTGGCGATGGTCGAAAGCGGCGACGAGCTTCAAGTTGCGCGAGCGCAGCAGGCCGTTGCCGAACACGTCGCCCGACATGTCGCCGATGCCAATCATCACGATCGGCGCGCCGCGGTCGGGGTCGCGGCCCATCTCGCGCAGATGCCGCCGCGCGGATTCCCACGCTCCGCGCGCCGTGATCGCCAGCTTCTTGTGGTCGTAGCCGTGCTCGCCGCCGGACGCGAACGCGTCGCCGAGCCAGAAGCCGCGCTCGATCGCGATCCCGTTGGCGATGTCCGAGAAACTCGCGGTGCCTTTGTCGGCCGCCACGACCAGGTACGGACCGTCGTTGTCGAGCACGCGCACGCGCGCGGGATGCACCGGGCCGTCGTCGGTGAGGTTGTCGGTAAGATCGAGCATCGCGCGGATGAGAGTCTTGTAGGCTTCGACGCCGTCGCGAGGATCGGCCTGATGGCGCGGGCGCGGCTTGACGATAAAGCCACCCTTAGCGCCGAACGGGACGATGATCGCGTTCTTCACGGTCTGGGTCTTCATCAGATCGAGAATCTCGGTGCGGTAATCGTCGGGGCGGTCGCTGAAGCGGATGCCGCCGCGCGCGAACCGCCCGTGACGCAGATGGCATCCTTCCATGCGCGGGCTGCTGACGTGAATTTCGTAGAGCGGCGCGGTGTCGGGCAGGCCGGTGATGCGCGCGCTTTCGAACTTGAGCGCGAGGTAGGGGTCGGGCGACGGCATCGCGCAGAAAAAATTGGTGCGCACAGTAGCCTCGACCAGCGACAGCAGCGCGCGTGCAGTCCGATCGTCGACAATATTTTCGATCGAGGCGAGACGAGCAAGGTACGCGTCACGCAGCTCCGCGATTTTTTCCGACGACGCCGGACTGTCAAACGAAAGGCGCGCGGTGAACAGTTCGAATAGCAGCCGCGTCACCTCGGGATACAGCAGCAGAACGCGCTGCAAGCCGAGTCGCGCGGGTGCCAGGCGCATCTGAAACGCGGCGACCAGATATGCGCGCAGCAAGGCGACCTCGCGCCAACCGAGGCCCGCGGTGAGCGTGAGCGCGTTCAGCGAGTCGTCAGCGGCGAGGCCGTTGCGCACGGCGGCGATCGCGTCGGCAATCAGCGCAGCGCCGGGAAGTTTCGCGAACGGTTGCGCGTTGGGTCCCCGCACAGAAAAAACCTGCAGGTACGCGCGCGTTACCTTGCCGCCGGTGCGGGGGTGAAGCTCGTGAGCGTCCTCTGACAACACCTCGATGGCGAAGTTCTGCAAGGTGGGCATCAGGTCGGAGAGCATCGGGGCCTCGCCCAGGCCGACGATTCGTATGTCGCTGCGGCCGTCGCCGTCGGGAGCGTCGGCGGAGTGCGGTCCCGCCTCGACCATGAAGTCGCGGCCGCCGGCGAGCAATGCTTCGACGTCTTCGATGTCGCCGACCGCGCGTGCGACGTCGATCGCTGCCTGGTAGTCGGCGCTGAACGCACCGGTCCATCGCTCTGCGAGCTCGCGTCCGCGCTTGGGCCCGAATTTTTTGAGCAACTGTTCATTGAACCGATCGTCCCATCGCCGGGCGAGCTCGGCGATCGCGGTCTCGAGGCTGCGAATGACCTGAGCCTTCGGTGGATCGGCAAAAAAACAGAAATGGAGGCGCGCCGTGTAGCCCTCGCCGAGCGCCAAATGGAAATAGACCAGCGTGCCGTGAAGCGCACTGGCGAGAGTATCCTGGATGCGCCGGCTGAGATCGGCGGAGCCGGCCTCGCGCGGCATCACGACCAGCGCGACCACGTTGCCGTGACGCAGGTCGGGCGCGATGAAGAGCCGGACCGCGGCCTCGCTCTTGACGTCGAGGATGAGGCGCAACTGGGCGCGCAATTCGGCGACGGGCGCGCGAAAGAGTTCATCCTTGGGGAAGCTGTTGAAGGCGGAAACGATTTCCTTATAGTCGTGCGACCCAGGCACGGCGCCCTCAGACTCGAGCACCTCGCGCAGCTTCGCGCGCAGCACCGGAATGTGTTGCGCTTCTTCCGCATAAGCCTTGGAGGTGAACAGTCCGACGAAATTGTCGAACGCGACGATTTGGCCGAGTGCGTCGGCGCGGCGAATCGAGACGATGTCCATCGGGCGGCGCCGATGCACGTGGGATTCTGCGCGCGATTTGCCGACCACCAGCGGCGGTCCTTCGAAGAAGAGCTTGCGGCGCGCGGGCGGGAGTTCCTCCAGCGGGACTGAAGTGCGAAATCGCGACTCGTCATGCTCGCGCATGATGCCGAGCTCGGTTCCGGGATCGAGCACGAATTTCGCGGTGCCGTCGTCGCGGCTCACGAGATAGCGGCTGAAGCCGAGAAATACGAAGCCTCCGTTGATCAGCCAGCGCATGAGATCGCGGACCTCGATCAGTTCGCGGATGGCCGCGGTCTCCTCGCAAATCTGCAGCGCCTGGTCGGTCATCGCCTCGAAGTCGCTGGTGGCTTCGTGGACCTCGGTCAGAATCGCCACAACGTCACGCTCGATTTCGCGCGCCTGCTCGGACGTAGGCGTGAACTCGAGTTCCGCGTGCACGAACGACTCGCCGCGCTCCGTTGACGAGGATTGTTCGAACGAGACGATATGCCCCTCCCGGTCGCGGGCGACCCGGATCACCGGATGGAGCATCGTGCGAACGGTGGCGCCAAGGTGATGGAAATATTCGAGCAGGCTGTCGACGATGAACGGGGAATCGGTGGTCACCGTCTCGACGATCGTGAGCATGTCGTTGTCGTCACCGGCGACGGACTCGACTCGCGCGATCACGGGCTCGGTGCGGTCGGAAAAGAACTCGAAGGCCGACTGCACCAGCGCCAGCTGCCGCTTGGCCGGGACGCGCTCGCGATTGTCGGCGGACTCGCGCGCGAACAGCCGCGCGGCAAAGGCGGCGACCTGCGGCGCGGAATCGGCGGGAAGATTTCGGTCGATTAAGTCGCGAAGTTCAGTCTCGATCGCCAAGGCATCACCAGATGAGGGTTGAGAAATGAAAGGGACGGCACGCGTGCGTGCGCCTCATTATAAGTCGCGTCGCGCAGATTGCGTAGTGGGGATAAACTTGGGTGCCAATGCCGCAGATTGAGATCAGCGCGATGACTTTCGGGCCGTTCGGCGTCGGCCGTCACGACGGCAAGGCTGTAATGGTTGCGGGCGCAGTGGCGGGCGACAACCTGGAGGTCGAGATAGTTTCGGAGCGGCGCGATTACGCGGTCGCGAAGATTCGGGAAATCATCCGCGCCAGCGCCGATCGCCGGGTGGCGCCGTGTCCGTATCTGCCGCGATGCGGTGGATGCGACTGGCAGCATATCGACTACGGCGCGCAGGTGCGCTTCAAGGGCGAGGTTGTCGCGCGCGAACTGTCTCATGCGCTGGGAATAGAGATCGATCCGATTGGACTGGTCGAGCCGGCGCCGGCGGAGTTCGGCTATCGCTCGAGAATCCGGCTCCGGGTCGGCGCGAAGGGCGGCGGGCTTGGATTTTACGAGGCCGGCAGCAACACGATCGTCGAGATCGATTCATGCATGGTCGCTGAGGCTGGCGTCCGGATGCCGCTCCACCTGGCGCGATCGCTCGGCAAGCGGGTCGAAGAGATCGAGGTGGTCCGCCACGGCGCGCGCGAAGTGCAAGTCGCGCATCTCAAGAAGCCGCCGACCGAAGAGGACCTGCGTCGTGCGCGCAACGTGCTCGAGGCGGACACTGAGATTGCGGGTATCGTGTTGCGAGCGGGGACGCAGCGCGCGACGGTCGGCGACGCGTCGATCACGATCGAGCTGGAGCCTGGACTGTCGATCGAGGTGGACGCCGACCTTTTCAGCCAGGTGAATCGCGCGCAGAATCGGAAGCTGGTCGGGAGCGTGATGGAGATGGCGGCGATTCACGAGTCGTCGCCGGTGCTCGATTTGTATTGTGGCGCGGGCAACTTCAGCATCCCGGCGTCGCGGCGCGGCGCGCGAGTAACGGGCGTCGATGCGGATGCGGGCGCGATCGCGGCGGCGTCGCGCAATGCGGCTCGATTGAAATTTCGCGATGCCCAGTTCGTCGCGATGAAAGCGTCTGCGACCGCGGACTTTCTGCATCGCGCGCGCTATCGTCCCGAGGTCATCATTCTCGATCCGCCGCGCACCGGCGCAGTCGACCTGATGGAACCGATCATCAAGCTGCGCGCACCGGCGGTTATCTACGTGTCGTGCGACGTGACTACGCTGGCGCGCGATCTGCGCTTGCTGGCAGGCGCCGGATACAAAGTCAATCGCGTGCGCGGCTTCGATTTTTTCCCCAACACGCATCATGTTGAGATCGCGGTGCACGCGCTATTGACTTAGATCGCGGGGCATTCTTAGAGTAATTGAGTGGTCGATTCCCGCATCCTCCCGCCAGAGGGTTGATCAAAGAGATGCCCAAGCAGGAAAAGGAAAAGCTCCCAAGGCCGAAGATTACGATTATCCCGGGCCGCGGGGTCGCGCAGACAATCAACTATTTGCTTGAGGACCGGGACGACCTCGAATGGATCATCGCGGTCGGGCGTACGAAGAATGGTGAGCTGTTCTTCTACGACACCGGTGGCGACATCGTCGAGGACCTCGGCACGCTCGAGTACCTGAAGGCGCGAATCGTGCGCGCCCACTTCGGCGACGAGTACGAATAAGCCGTAACCGTTCCTTTCTCAGTCTTCGAAATCTTCCTGCGGCGCCCGCGCGTAGACGACTCCGTCTTCAATCTCAGTCGGCACGCGATAAAGAAATTTGCCGCATGCAGTCGGCGGCCCGGCGATACATTCGCCGCTCGCAGGCTCGTAGTAAGCGTTGTGCGTCTGGCACATCAGGTAGCGACCGTCTTCCGCGAAAAATTGATTGTCCACCCAGTCCATCGCCATCGGCACATGCCGGCATCGGTTGACGTAGGCGTGGAACTCGCCGCCGAAGTTAATCAGAAAACATTCCTCGTCGGCGCCGCGAATCGGCAGCATGAACTTCAGCGACTCGCCCGGCACGAGCGAGTCAGTACGCGCGACTTTGTAGCGGCTATGCGCGGGNGCTTGCTTGCGTCGCGCGCGAGAGCGGGTCAGAGCGGCGCGGCGTCGATGTTGGTCGTCGGACATGATGATTCGAGGCGATGGGAGAAATTTCGCGCGCGGAATTCCTGTCAACTTGCCGCAGTTTGTCAAAGCCCATAGCATCTGTAAACGCGATGGAAAATCCAAAGATTCGCGCGGTCGAGGCTTTCCCGGTCGAGCAGCAGGATCAGACGCTGATCTGTCTGCGCGATTCGAGTGGACTGGCGCCCGAGCCGATCATGCTCGGGATGGGCGCGTATTTTATCGTGACGCTGTTCGACGGCCGCATGTCGCGCAAGGACATCCAGGCCGCGTTTGCGAAGCGCTTCGGCGAGATGATCGCGCTCGAGAAGCTCGACGAGCTGATCGCGGCGCTCGATCGCGCGTACTTTCTCGACTCGCCTGGATTTCAGGCGCGCGAGCAGCGCGTACGCGAGGAATTTCTCGCGAGTCCCGAGCGTCCGGCCGCGCTGGCGGGTCTCTGCTACGAGAAAGATCCGGCGAAGTTGCGGCTCGAGCTGGCGGCCTTCTTCGATCCGCCCGAAGGACCCGGCCGGGTCGCAACGGTGAAGAAGCCGGCGCCGCTGGCGGGCCTCATCGCGCCACACATCGATCCCCGGAGGGGCGCCGCGGCATACGCGCATGCGTACCACGAGCTGATGGCGCATGAGCCGCCCGAGCTGGTCGTGATCCTGGGCACGTCGCACTACGGCGCCGGCCCCGAGCTGTTCAGCGCGACGCGCAAGAACTACGCGACGCCGTTCGGCGCGGTCGCGACCGACGTGGCGTTTATTGAGCGGCTCGCGGCGCGCTACGACGGCGATCTGTTTGCCGACGAGATGCTGCATCGCGGCGAGCATTCGATCGAATTCCAGGCGGTGTTTCTTGCTTACGCGCTTGGCGCGCGCGGCTACCAGGTCGTGCCGATTCTGGTCAGCTCGTTCCATGAAATGGTGGCGAGCGGAGTCACGCCGGCGCGCGATTCGCGAGTCCGATCGTTCGTCGACGCGCTGAAAGCCGAGCTCGGCGCGGAGAATCGCCGAGTGCTGATCCTCGCGGGCGTGGATTTCGCGCACGTCGGCAAGAAGTTTGGAGACCAGTTCGCCGCTGATACTGCAGTGGCGGAGCGCGTTCAGCGCGAAGATCTTCAGCTCATCGAAACTATCAAGCGCGGAGACCCCGAAGGCTTCTTCGCCGACATCATGAAGGATCGCGACGCGCGGCGAATTTGCGGGCTGTCACCGATGTACACGCAGCTCGAACTGCTGCGCGGTCACAGCGCGCGACTGCTCAAATATGGAATCGCGATGGAACCGCAGAGCGAGTCGGCGGTGTCCTTCGCGAGCCTCGCGATCGACTAGCCGCCGCGGTACGCCTACAGCTCCATGGGATCGCGGAAGTGTTCGCGAAAGATACGCGCGCGATGTTCCAGCAGGATCGGATCCAGCGCCGCCTTGACAACCGGGTCAGTCGCCGTGAAGCCCCGGCGCAGACCGTCGGGCATCGGATTCTGTTCCTTCGGCAACGGGTCCAGCAGATTAGCGAAGGCGGTCCAGTAAATGTCGAGTGCGCTCAAATTGTCTCCGACAAAATACTTCACCCCTCGCGCGTACTGCGACTTGAGTTGAGCTGCGAGCGCGTTGAGCGACGCGGCTACGCGTTCACCGGCGGCTTTCGCGGCAGTTTCGTTATATCCATATTTGCTGCCCATCCGGCTGATTCCCTCCGGCGGAGTCCCGGACGCGAAAGCTGGTGCAAAGAGCTGTAGACGACGATTCCAGCCGATGCCCATTTCCCCGCAGATTTCATGTGATAGACCGATCATTATCGCGCGCTGCGTAGCGTCGGCGGGAATCAGCATGGGCTTGGGCGCGAGCCGTTCGGCGAGGTAGAGGATGTCGATCCAGCGATGGATCGGCCTCTCACTTGCCCAGGCGACGACGGGTGCGCTCGCTTCACCACCCCAAGCGACGATGTTCTCATTGGGTTCACCGCCCAGCCATGGCGCGGCGACATAGTCGAGACCCTTGATTTCAAAAATAGTCTTGGCGGCTTGGCCCCATGGGCTGGGCACGCCTTTGACCATTACGATGCGCAAACCCCGATGGTCGATTATTTCTTCAAAGCTGCGGTATTCGAGCATCGCGTTCTCCTGCAAATGTTTCAGTCCGACACCGGGCAACTCGCTCGCGATTGGCTAGACGCCGGCGTACCAGTCGTAGCCCTGATCTTCCCAATAGCCGCCGGCGCGCGTCGGCAGAAAATTTACCTCGGTCAGATACTTCACGCACTTGTAGCCTAGTTTGACCGGCGAGTAGAGACGGAGCGGCGCGCCGTGATCGGGATACAGCGGGTGCCCGTTCATGCCGTAGGCGAGAATCGTCTGTGGGTGCAGCGAGCTCTCGATGTCCCAGGTCGAGTAGTAGCCGTTGTCGAATGAACGGAACTCGACGTACTGCGCATCGCGGCTCGCGCCGACCATCCGCGCGATCTCGCGCAGTTGCACGCCATTCCATTCGGCGACGGCCGACCAGCCCTCGACGCAATGATGGCGAATGCGCATTCCGGTTTGCGGCATCCGCTTGAGCTGATCGAGCGAGAGGACGGCCGGCCGCGCGACGATGCCGCCGACCTTGAGCGCCCAGCCCGCCGGCGCGATTGGCATCGAGTCGGAGACAAAGTAGCTCGGGAACGCGGCCTCGGGCGTCATCTCGGATGCGGGCGGTTCGGGCGCGAGCCGATTCTGCGAGAACAACAGCCGATCGACGCGCTCGTTCCAGCGTTCCATCCCGGCGAGGAATGCCCTGGCGGCACTGCGACCGTCGCATCCTGCGAGCGCGGTGCTCGCGGCGAGGCCGATCAGAAGTTTCCGCCGCGTGATCAACCTAGCCACGCGGTCCTCCGGTCACCATCGTCACGATAGTCCGCGGATGCAGCGCGACGAGCACGAGATGCATCATCGTGAACAATGCGAGCAAGACCAGGCAGCTCAAATGCACAACGCGCGCGAAGTCGTAGCCGCCGAACGCCGCGGTGATCCAATGCAGCTGGAGCGGTTTGTAGATCGCCAGTCCTGAGAAGACCACCACCAGGCCGAACAGGATCGCGGACGTGTACGCCATACGTTGCAGCCCGTTGTAAAAATCTTCGGGCGGCGGAGTTCTGCGAAGGCGCAAGTAGTAGGCGAACATCGCGATCGCGTTCGAAGTGTCGCGAGTCGGAATGAAAACGCGCCGGCGCCATTCACCGCTCGCCACCATATAGATGAAGTAGATCACTCCGTTAAGGATGAGAAACCAGGCGATCGCGAAATGCCAATGACGCGCGCCCGCGAGCCATCCCCCGAATCGCAGCCACGACGGCGGCGCGTCGTCCTGAAACGGATACCATCGATATTTCCCGCCGAGCGGCCCCAGCGCCGGATACGCAGCGAATATCTGCAAGCCGCTGCCGGCCATGATGACGATCAGTGGAATGTTGAACCAGTGCGCGAGCCGAATCGCGGCAGGCTGCGCGCGCCGTCCAGTGCGGATTTCCGCGCGCGATGAATCGGGCGACTTACTCCAAGGTGGCAAGACTCGAAGCGGGGTGGTGACTCGGGCGGGCTCTCGATCCTTTGCTGGACGCGCGTCCATGTGGATGTTTAACCGTTCTGCGAACGTCGAAGTTCCCTAAAGGAACATCGGGGCAGCCTCGCGCGAAACTTCATGAGGGTGACGCCGGGATGATGCGGTGAATCCCGGGACCCGGCAAATCGGGATCAAACAGTAAACAGCTACATCATCCCCGGCATCGGGGCTTTCTTACCAACGTGACCACCCTTGGCTTCGCACGATTTGGCGTCGGCGGTGATGATGTAGCCTTTACCGGCGCACGAATTCTTCCCCTTGCAATCGTTGCTGGAGGTCGCAGTCTTGCACGCGCTCTGTCCCTTGCACGCGTTTGCACCGAGGCATTTGATTTGCGCCGCCTGGGTGGCCGCGCTCGGCGTGTCCTCGGCACTTACCAGGCTGGCGGTGAAAGCCAATGCGACCGCGGTCGCGAGCATCGCTCCTGCTACCCTGGTCTTCTTCATCGCGGAGATCTCCTTTCGAGTTTGAAGTCAGCGACAATTGCAGCCCTCGATCTTTGGCGAGTGCTCTCGATCCAGATAGAGGTCCTGAAAACCTCAAATCTGAAAATCACCTTTGCGTGCTTTCGGGCTCTTCGACTGCCGGGCTTCGACCTGCATCGCTTCGACCTCGTCGTTGATCTCGCTGAGCCGATGCTGAAACTCCGAGGCTTCGACCTTCACGCCGACGTGGCAGCCCTGGCAGACGATATGAGTTTCGCTGTGCTGTTCGATTTCGCGCACCAGAAGCGAGTTCTTGAAGCCGCACTTCGGGCAGGCAATGTCTATCGTTTCGTCTTCAAACATATCCGGACCTCGCGGCGGTCATACAAAATACTTCGACGATCGCGATCCAGCAGGATCGCGTACTCCAAGGTACTTCAAATCCGCGCCAGCCGCCAAACCGGGCATATCAACAGATCGAATTATTTGGTGGACGCACCTGGACTCGAACCAGGGACCTCTTGCATGTGAGGCAAGCGCTCTAACCGGGCTGAGCTATGCGTCCACCGGAGCATCGGATTATCGCGCCGTGCGCGCGGCCTCGCAAGAGCGGGGGACATCGGCGATATTGGTGTCATCGAAACGGAAACGTTCGCGCGCGCGAGCGCCAGGAGCATCACATCATGGGACGACTACGTCAGGTGAGTAAGGCTGAAGCCACGCCGGAAATTCAGGAACTCTACCAGCAATTCTTCGGTGACCGCGATCCCGTCGCCGAGCCGGGCACTGCCACCGGCACGCCCGGCGATTACTGGACGACGTTCGCGCTCGTGCCCGACCTGCTCTTTCAGGCGCGCAACTCGCTGATGGCGTTGATGCAACCGGGACGCAAGCTGCCGGCGAAACTGCGCGAGCTGGCGATTCTGCGCACCGGAATTGTCGGCGACTCGCGGTTTGAGTATTCGCAGCATCTGAAGGTCGCGCGGATGGTCGGCGTTTCTGAAGACAAGCTCGCGGCGATAAAAGGTTGGGCGGTCAGCGACAAGTTCACCGACGCCGAACGCGCCCTGATGCAAGCGACGGATGAAATTGTAGGGCGCAACCTGGTCGAAGATGAAACCTTCGCCGCGCTGAAAAGTCATCTGCCCGACGAACAGATCATGGAACTGTTCTACGTGATCGGGCTGTGGCGGATGCATGGCATGATCGTGCGTGCGCTGCATCTCGAGTACGACGCGGATACGACGGCGCGTATGAAGGAAGTGCCTGCGCCTTCGCCCAAAAAGTAAGGATCGCGATGAAGCTGTACGACGAGCTCGCGGAATGGTGGCCGCTATTTTCCGCGCCCGCCGACTATGCGGAGGAGGCCGCGTTCTTTGCGCAGGTGCTGACAGATGCGTGCAAGCCTGCGCCGCGCACAGTGCTGGAGCTCGGATCGGGCGGCGGTAACAACGCGCTCTATCTCAAGTCGAAATTTGAGATGACGCTGGTCGATCTGTCGCCGCAAATGCTGGCTGTCAGCCGTGCGCTGAATCCCGAATGCGAGCATCGCGAGGGCGACATGCGCAGTGCGAATNTCGGACGCANGTTCGACGCGGTTTTTGTCCATGACGCGATTGCCTACATGACCACCACGGCCGACCTNGACGCGGCGATCCGCACCGCATATCGGCACTGCCGCGCGGGCGGCGTCGCGCTGTTCGTGCCGGACTGCGTGCAGGAGACCTTCGTCGCAGAGTCACGGCACGGCGGACATGATGGTGATGGGCGCAGTCTCCGTTATCTTATGTGGACCGTCGATCCCGATCCGGCCGACACTACGTATCGAACCGACTTCGCGATCTTGCTGCGTGACCATCGCGGCGACCTGCGCGTCGTGCATGACTCGCACATCGAAGGAGTGTTTCCGCGCGCCGAGTGGATGCGCCTACTGGGTGGAGCGGGATTCGAGGCGAATACATTGACGGATAAATGGGGGCGCGAAATTTTTGTGGCGAAACGTCCGGGGTAGCGCAAATTCTCGGGCGAGGCTTAGCTGGCGGACATCAGGCGGATTACTTCGGCGCGGCCCCACTCCACTTCGGCGCGGTGCCGATTTGCCATCGCGGTCAGATAGTCGTGGATGGGACCGTCGACAGGGGCGAGCGCGAGTGCAACTTCGGTTTTACGCGCAGCCCATTCCTGCCCGCGTGACAGCAGGTTCAGGCGATCGCGAATCGAGTCAAGCGCCGCGACTTTGCGCGCGAACGGGCCGACGCCAGTGGATGGTTGGCCGCCGTTGGTGCGAATCAGCGCCTCGAGTTCCTCGGCGTTGCGCTGTTCCATCGCGCGCGAGCCGGCCAGGAATTTCTTCAGCTCGGTCTGCTTGACGCCGGCGATCAACTGGTCGAGCGCGAGCACTCCGGCGCGTTCGGATTCGAGCAGAAGGTTGAGAGCTTGTTCGAGCGCCGCGTCCACAGCGCGAACTTAGTAAGGGTATTTCAGCAGTGCAAGGCGGTCACCGCGACTCAGGCCCGCTGAATTATTGGTAGAGCATCCGAATCGAGGTCAGCAGCAGGAACACGCCGAAGACGCGGCGCAGCGCCGTCCCCGGCATCTTCACCGCGTAAACCGCGCCGATGTAACCGCCGATCAACAGGCCGAGGCCGAGCAGCAGCGCGTACGTGAGGTTGAGATGACCGTGCTTGTAGTATTCGTACGCGCCCAGGATTCCGACTGGAGGCAACAGCGCGCCGAGCGACGTCCCGACCGCGAGATGTTGATCGAAGCCGAGCGCCAGCACGAGCACCGGCACGATCAGCACGCCGCCGCCGACGCCGACGAATCCGCCGAGGATGCCCGCGGCCAGCCCGAGTGCAAGAACGATAGCGATTTCGCCCATGGTCGATTTGTCTCCAGTGCTCACAATTTCGCGAGCGTATCAGAACGCGGGAGCAGGATTGAAGAAGGGATCGCGCGGTTATGAAATCGCGGCAATCCCTTTTAGGAAGAGCTCGACCACCGCTTCCGCGTCCGATTCGAGCGGACTCGACGCCAGCTTGAGCAGACGGCGCCGCAGCGACCCGGTCAGCATCTCGCCGAGCATGAAGGCCGCGAATTGCGGATCGATTCGGCGAATCGCGCCGCGGGCGATCGCGTCCTGGAGCACCGACGCGACGAAGTCGAGATGGCCGGCATAGACGCGCATGTACTCGCGGCCGGCGGCCGATTCGAGCTCGATATCGAGAGAATTGCCGATGATCAGCGTCTTCAGGAAATCCTGGTTCGAGGCCTGGATTCGGAACTGGGCCAGGATGAGTTTGCGGATTCGATCGAGCGGCGGCATCGACGGATCGTCGGACGCGATCGTCTCGGCGACCATCTCGCGCAGGCCGGCGAGCACCGCCGCATGGACCAGCGCGTCCTTGGTATCGAAGTAGAGGTAGATAGTGCCCTTGGCTACTTTGGCCTCCTCGGCGACGCGATCGACGGTGGTGCCCTGCATGCCGTTGCGAGCCATCACGCGGCGAGCGGCTTCGAGGATCTCGCGAACGCGATTCTCCTTGAGCAGCTCTTCTTTTGTCACGGCAAAACTGTACGGTCAGTTGTGAACGTGCAGTGTGTTTAGGCCAATCGCCAGATTGGTGGCAAGGGGAGCGCGGATGCAGCAGTGAGGCGGTCAGGGGGCCGGTTTGTCCAGCTCGTCGCCCAGGATTTCGGACAGGCGCTCGGCCGGGAGTCGGCGCAAATCGGGGATGGCGAAGCCTGATGCGGCCGCGTGACCGCCGCCACCGTAATGCTGTGCGA
>JGI12635J15846_10002068_pt1 | contig 17575 bp, 27 predicted proteins | sample BlaSpr_A8_OM2_M2_FD_15846 | JGI IMG/M metagenome (IMG submission 15846) | reverse complement strand
TGAGTATGCGACACCGAGAATGTCTGGTACGCTACGTCGTTGAAAATAAGCACGGAAGCGCATGCGGTCCGGTGATCGTCCCGGTCTTCAAATCGACTGGAAAAAAGTGAGGGCTGTGGAATCAGCGAGTTGAGTTGGCCGGTTTGGACGAATTCGGTGTATTTGGGGCGATTTGGGAGGGTCCGTGCCAGTAAAATTGCCAGTAAGTTTTTCAACATTCAAGTGATTCGAGGCAGGTTGAAGTTTGGTAAGAGCAAGACATGGAAATTCTGACGGTCGCGGAGTTGGTTGCGTGGTTGAAGATCAGCAAGAGCGCAGTGTACGAGCTGATGAAGCCTCGCACACGAAGCGGTGACGTGCGAGAACACCCGTTGCCCGTGTTGCGGATTGGTGGTTCTGTGAGGTTCCGCAAGAGCGACGTTGAGGCGTGGTTGGAAAAGTTGGCTAAACCCTAGACAGCCTCAGTGAGTTTGCCGTGTCCTTTCGGGCAATGGTCACCCAACAAACCCAAGGTATCCGCACACACGGCATTTTCGGCTGAGCGCATCAGGAGATGTCATAGGCGGTATATGACAATCGCAGGTACAGGTCCGGGTTGTGCATCCTTCGTGCTCATCACGCTCACATTCAGGTGAAACGCTCTGTGGACCTCTCATTATGCCGACCGCTTCCGCCTGAAGTTGTTGTCAGCAGCGGGTTGAACGGGTTCCTTCGTTCGTCCCTCGCTACGCAGAGACTCCAACAAATCCTCGGCTTCTTGATTGGTGCAAGCGGTACGACCCATGATCTTTGTTACAAAATCCGAACAAACACAAAGAATCAGTGACCGAGCAACCGTGTCTGCGTATGGTGAAAGTTGATAAGATCGGAAGTGAGGTGAGGTTCAAATGCTGACGGATGAAGCCCGCGCGAAAGCGGCCCGACAGGTAAAGCAGTTCACTGAGACATACAAAACCTCCGGCTTCAACGTGCAAGGACCGACTGCTCTACCAACTTTTGATTCTCAGGAAGATTTTGATCGTTGTCGCCCAGAGGAAAAGGGAATGGATTTTAGGTTACACAATGAGTTCATCGAGGAAGTTGCAAAAGGTTTAGCGGCAAACGGTGTTCCTGCAAAGCCAGTTGTGTTTCACTATGCTGCTTTTTCCAAATGGCTCAATGGTCAACCCATCACACCTCAGGGTCGTGCCGCTTATGGTGCGTACCTGATGGCTGAAGCTTTTATCAACCAACAGAAGGATTAGGCCGCGAGGCGGACTTACTCGTTAGATGCAGGAATCGGATCAGAGGAATTTGTTTGCTCGTTTGATTCCTTCCACCGGCCTATGCTCATTTGTTTTTCGGTGGAATGTGAGGACCGACTTCCCCACGCACCATCTGCTCTAAAATCTCATCCGCCTCCGGTGAGTATTTGACCGCAAAGAACGGGTTCTTCTTGTTGTTAATCGAGAATATTGATTTGAGAGCTTCAACGGGTGTCAACACTCGAACCGCAAAGGGTCTGCCTTCTTTGTAGGCCAATGCAGCCCTGTGTGACCCGTCAATTGCGCGAATCGAAAGCGCAAGGTTGAGGTTCCCGTCTCGCACTTCGGCATGAGCCTCAAGAGCCGCGATGCCGGGTTCGTCTCTGTGCCTCTTGATGTGCTCCAAGTGAGCAGCCTCCACCCAACTGTGATACACAAACTCTCGATGTAGGTTTGGTGTCAGAATGAGTGGTTCCTTACCTGTTGTGAAACGCTCCGCCGCATACCTGCTGAATTGAACGTCAGCAGACCCATTCAAACTCTTGGGTGATGCCTTTAATTGGGTACTCGAATCGGCCTCAAACTTACGAACAGAGCACTTCTCGCAAACCCCGTCGGTCGATTCAGCAAAATCAAATTCTTCACCATCAACTTTCCAGTCTCGCGGATTCGCGTCCAGATAAGTGAGTATTTCAGCAATGGGTGGGTGTTGACTAACTGCCTTCAAATACCCTTCAATCGTCATCCCTTTCGGCGTCCAATAATTGCTTTTGGAAGCGAGGTATGTTCGCCTGCGGGCTTGACGCTCCTGTTCGTTGCGTCTCATGGTTGATTCACTTTAATTGCATATCGGGGGTGAACTGTTGATTCGGCAAACTAGCGCAAACGTCTTTAGGTCTCTGTGATGAAGCCTGCCTTCCGTGCCTCTTTCCACAGGTGAGGGGCAAACTCCTTTGCGATACCTATCATCAAGATCACATTCCAAGGAATCATGATACTTAACAGCTCCACCGATGGGTCTTGTCTGTGTTTCTCAGTGTTCAGCTCAACCCAAAGACCGTGGGGGTCTTCTGAATTTAACACCCTCGCATTAATCACGTGGCTGTCATCACCCGGCTTGATTTCCTTACCCTCGCGGATAATGAGCCTCACACCTTGCAGGTTTGCCCAACTCCGCTGCACAACTAACACGATGCTACCTTCGATTTTCATTTGTAGAATTGTACCCTCGGGCGGGTGCATGTGGGTAAAACGCAAAATATTAAAAGGTCACACTCTCGACTCTTGCGGCTCTTCGAGTGTGAGCTATTTACGGCGTGCATCACAGCAACGGCTTGAGCAGCATCTGATTTGTACCTTCATCCAAGTTACAATCGGTTCACCATGCCAAAGATGCTCCCCTCTCAAAAGCTAGAGCTTGCCATTTACAAACACGTGAAAGCGTTGGAACCTCCCGTGAACGCGTCACTGGTGCAGCTCTCACAAATATTAGGAGAGAACAACCAGACGAACATAGCCGAACGCCTCACAGCTTTGGATGATGAACATCGAATACAACTCACCAAGTGGTCCGGAGGTTCCCAATGGCCCCGGTCACAGTTCAAAAATGATGTTGCATTCTTTTACTCCGGTTCTTTTCTCATTAAAATCGCGCCGCTAGGAAGGAGATATTTTGAAGAGCTTGAGCAGCGGGCTGAGCAAGAGAACAAGAAGCCGTTGGTCTTCATCAGTTGCGGACAATTCCACCCCGAGGAAATTCAACTTGGCAAGAATCTTGCTATGAAGGTGGGAGAGCTTACGGAGTTGGAGGGATACTTTGCTGAGAATCGGAACACCCTGACGGGTTTGTCGAATGACATTTTCCGCGCTCTTGAGCAGTGCGCCGCTTTTGTGGCCGTGATGCATCACCGAGGCGAGGTTGAAACCTTGAATGGTGAAAAGCACATTCGAGGGTCGCTTTGGATCGAGCAGGAGATTGCCATCGCAGCTTTTCTCACTGCAACCCACAATCAGGATATTCCGGTGCTCCTATACATCCAACAAGGAATCAAGAGAGAAGGTGTCCGGGAGCAACTCAAGCTCAATCCCGTTGAGTTCACTGAAGAGGCTGAAGTGCTAGCGGATTTTGCTTCTCGGCTGAAAAGCGGCACGTTCCCCACTTCAGCTAAGTAGCGATCACATCACCGCAAAGTCCGCACCAATTCCACCCTTGAGCGCGGCATCGAGCTTCTGATTTGCCAGACTCTGCAATTGAACCAACTGCCGCACAGCCGCACACAACTGCTGAACTTGCTCGCGTAGCGTTTCCACTTCCTTGATGAGAGACTTCCCCGGATCACCGTTTTCAACGTCGCGACCTGATTCTGTGGTGGTTAAGATTTCACCCATTGTTGTTTACTCCTTTTGGTTCGGAAGACTCCAGCGCAATTGCCCACCTAATCTTGTTGTTTTTCAAGTCCGAAAAGATTTCTGAAAATGTAGAAATCTTTTTGAGTTCTTATAGACCGTGACAACCAATACAAACTTCGAGGTGAAAAACATGCCAACTGTAACTTGGTACTTTGAGCAACAACCTGATGGGGGGTTTCTGATGTGGTGTGAGGAAGACCCTAAACGGCCTCTTCCTGCGCGAAACCTAGCTGAATTACGGCAACAATGCCTAGTTAATTCAATTCTCGAAGAGCCTTTCATCGACATCTGCATTCAGCTCGAAAAAGGGGGCAAAGCAACCGTCACTGTTCCACTGCCGGGACGATTCAGCATTGGGTAGGTGTTCGGAAAATTTGGTGTAAGACCGGGAGCCGGGTCACCCCTCAGGGTGCCCGGTGATCCACGGTCAGCAGAGGCCCGGTCGCCGAGGGCTTACCGCACGCTCAGTTGATAAAGTTGGACTGTATTTTTGGGGGTTGAAGACCCTTACTTTCGATGAAGGCCAAAAGCATATGAATGTCTTCGTTGGATATCCGCAACAGATCACTCTGCAAATTGATGGTAGCGACAGCTTCATTAAGCTGTTTGGTTGTGGTTTCCAATTGCATTTGCGCTGTCTGACACAGACCCATCAGCTTCTTGTGTTGTTCCTCGGTAAACATCCTATGCGCTCCTTTTCGTGACACGAAGTGTGTTGCTAGAGTTGAGAGTCAGTTGCCCGCGTGCGACCTTCTTGTTTATTTGGTCAACAACTTTCGAGAGGTTGTCAGGCGAGATCATGCCAGCAACATGAACATGAATACCTCCACCACCAGCCCCACCAGCAGCCGTGACGTGTTTGGCAACAGCCGCACCAATGGCTTCCATCGAGTCGGGGTGATCCAACGGCAACACAGCTTCGCGGCCTGCTTCACCAACCAACGAGAGGGTTGGGCCTGAAATCAAACCCCCATCAGCAAACTTCTGAACGCCGGTGATGCTTACGGTGCCTCGCACACCACCACCTGTGTTGGAACCTGATCCAAATTCCTGTTGACCACTTGCAGGGCTGTTGCCGTTTGAACCACTACCACCACCCGATGCACTAGAGAGGGCACGGCCCGCAATCCCAGCGGCACCGGCAACCGCTGCCATTTCACCCGCAGCCGCGAAGTAGTTGGTTGCCGCTGCACCATCCATTGAAGCAAGGGCTGCGAGTCCTTCGCCCGTATAGAAGATTGCTTTGACAGCGGCCTGTGATGCGATGGAAGCAAGCGAAGAGGCTGTTGCGCGTTCCAATGATTTAGCAACGTTGCCTTCCCCTAAAACAATTTGACCGAATGCACCTTCGATGTTCTTTGAGAGGTCATCAAACGCTGTGATGCCTGATTGTTTCACCGCATCCATAGCGACCGCGCCTGTTTTGGCTTCGGTTTGAAAATCACGCCACAGGCCGTGACTCTTAAATTTGAATGTGTCTTCGGCCTTCCCGAAGTTGTCTAAAGCTTTTTGGGCGTCAACAACCTGCTTCTCAAACGCTTTGAAGGCCACCGGATCAACGATGCCCGCATTCAAAAAGTCTTTCAGCGCGGTCTTCGCACGTTCCAACGAAGCAACCATGTCGGTGCGCAACGTCACACCCATGTCATGCGCGGCCTGTTCACCCTTTTCCATCGCTTGCTGTAATGGGGTAAGGGCAATTGCCGACTCCATCGCTGAATGCGATAGCGAATCCAGTGCAGACACCTGATTCTGTTTCACAAGCTGCAACATCTTCACCCACGCATCTTGTATCTTTTGCGCGTGTTCAATCTGCTGTGCCTCGATGTCAGCGGCGAGCGATTCAAGCTGTTGCTTTTCCTTCGCACCAAGCGACCTGATGAGTTCCAACTTTTTCTCTTCGTAAAATTGGGAAATCTGAAACTTATCTTCCTCACTGGTTGCCGATGCTAACGCGATCTTTTTGAAGTTCTCCGTTTCAGCCAACTCCGCCTTGATGTTGCGTTGCCTTGTTGCTTCAGCCTGAACAGCACCTTCTTCGGCAAGAGTCTTGTTGGCTTTGGCGCGAGCCTGATCCACAAACAACCCTTTTTCCTTAACCGCCTGAAGGTCTTGTTCTGCCTGCGTCACAAACTGATACGAAGGAATCAACTGCGAAAGAGTGAAGCCAACAACATCCTTGATGCCGTCCTTTGTGTTCTCCCACCAACCACGGCTTGCGATGGATGTTTTGAGTTGCGTGAGTTGCGCTTCAGCCTGAGCGATGGTCGCTTTGGTTAGGTCAATCTGTGCCTGCTCCTGATCCTTGGTCACACCCTTCAACTCATCAAGCTTGTCTTTGGCCGCATCGTATTGCTTATTGAGTGCCGTAAAAACTTCATTCTCTTTGGCGATGGTTTCGTTTGATTGCTTCATTGCATCGGTGAAGATGAATGCTTGCCCAATCCAGTCTGACAACTTCTCAGTACCTTGCGCCAAAGCCTGAATCAGAAACAACACTGCGGTTGCGGAGAATGCAGCCGTCAAAGCAGTACCAACACCCGGCAACTCAGCAACGAAGCCGCGCACATGGCGCGGAAGTCTGATGCCTAGTTCCTCACCAAGCAAACCAACTTCAGCGCGAGCCTCGTACAGAGAGGTTTTGATACGCGCACCGGCCTCTTCGCCTGCTTCTGCGGCTGGTTCAAATGCGGCCTGTGCCTTTGGCCCAACCTGATCGAATTTCGCATCAAGGTCTTGCGAGTTACCAAGAAAACTGAAAACAACATCTCCTGCTGAAATTGCCATAAAATCACCTCGAACAAAAATTAGAAGGCCCCACTGCGGGTGAGGCCACACGCGACTTTCGTCACCGTGCAAGAGCCGTCAACGCTTTTCATGACTAGGTACGCTGAAGACCTTGACTGAGATCGCTTGCCGCTCGGCCCGCTCAGCACGGTATTGAAGTACATGATTGGGTGTTTCACTCCACCCAATCACGCGGCCATCTCGTTTTATTGCCATCTCCTTGGTACTCCAACTGCTAATTCCGCCTCTCGATTGCCCTTCCCAATGTCCCTTGCCGCCTCAATGTCACGTCTTCGCTTCTTTAATTCCAACCATCGAGGCCGTTGCTTGTCGGCTTCTTTGCAATCCTTGATGCTGGCACCGTTTTTCCTGATGGACTGTTCGCGCAACTTGTTTGCGTTGCTCAACTGAAATTCAAGAGCTTCGATTTTGTCCGCAATCCGTTTTAGGTCCAAGGCAGACAGATACGATGTTGCCGATGCAGCGACAGCACGTGCCTGCGCGATTTCAGTTTCGATGTTGTTTACAATCCCATCATGCTTCGCGAGTTCCGTCTTTGCATACTGTTTTGCCTCAGAGTGGTTTGGACGATCCGTAAGCAACCTGTCAAGGTATTCCAGTTCTTGACGCCACTTCGATTCATCAACGGGTGGTGCGCTCACTACTGCTTCTTGTTGTGACATGGTGTTTCTCCTTTTGTTACGTATTACGAATGTTGAACAACGGGTGCTCGCTGCAAAAAACAAACCTGATGGGGTTGAGCACCACCATCAGGCGTGATTCAAGCGGTTACGTTTTTTAGTTATCGCTGCTTGCCACACAGGTCCGCAAAGCTGCGAGCTTCAGCTTCGCTCATCCCGCTCGCACGATAAGCTTTGTACTGTTGCTCTCTGAAAGTTTCGATCTTAGCTACACTGTTGGCGGACTCGCAAAACTCTTCGAGGTTGTTGACATCCACTCCCGCCTCTTTGAGAACCCCCTCTGCAACATTAAGCTGAGTTTCGATTGACATTCCCTTGCGGACTTTGTCGTTGAACTGTTTGCGTTTACCTGCCTTGTCGAGGGCATCAAGCGCCTCGCTATATTTGACTTCTATACTTTTCATCGTGTGTTTCTCCTTTGGTTCTGATTTGTGTTGCTAATCTTGGTCGCCTACTCAAAACTTTGTTAAATCGGAAAATCCTTCATGCCTTCAACGTCACCAGCATCCAAGCCTTCTTCCTTACGTCGCCGCTGATCTTCAGCGAATGCTGTGACATAAGCCAAGATGGTTGGTAGGTTGGCAGTTGTTAATTCGAGGCCGGTCTGAGCCACGATTTCATCGAGAAGCAATTCAATGTTGGCATTGGCTTGTTCTTTTTCCGCTTTGATCTGCTTCATGGCAACACCAGCGAGCCTGTTTGCTTCGTGCAGTTTCGCGCGAGTGCGTGCAATCGACTGTTTGAAAATATTCATTTCAGATCGTTCCTTCCGGGTTAAACTCGTCAAGCAGTACCCCATTCAACGAATGCGATGCACGGCTCAATGCCAAACGTGTTGAATCGCTCACCACACCCGGCATAGATAAGAAGTCCGAATCACCAAGACCTTCACCGTTCCAACTATCGAGCGTTGGGTCATACTCAACCACCCGCTCTCGATCAGGCACGTCAAGAGGCTTGAAGAAACCATCACCACGAACGAACCCGGCCTGTGCCCAAACGTAAGCATCAACGCAATCATCGTGCTCAGACAGTGGAAACTCTTCCAACTCCCTGATGAAGTCTTCTTTCCATGCAGCACCTTCGGGAAGATCAACCTGACCGTTGTTCTGTGCCGATGCAATCGCTTCGGCTCTCATCTCCTTGTTGTGCGTTGGTAAGACCGGAATGGGTTTCACCATCGAGTCTTGCACCATGTTTGCGTGATTGATTTCCTGCAACATCTGCTGACCGGCAGAAGCATCTTCAATGAAGACCTGAGGAAACAACTTGTACTTCTGATATGTTTCGCACCACTTTGCGAACACAAGCTGCTTCATCATGGGGAAGTCGGGCTTGCCCCGGAACACGTCGAGCACGGCATAGCGCCCGTTGTTCATTAACGCCACGCAGCAACCAACCGTGTAATCGTTCTTCGCACCAGCCTTGCCGCTGGCGAAATCCCAAGCCCAATTGATGATGATGGGGGCATAGCTGCCAAGCGTTCCCCATTTGTCACGAGGGAAGAGGCAGTTGGAACCAACCGAAGGACGGCACATATAAAGTGCCTGCCATTTGCGGTCACGCATGGTCGCTTTAATCTCTTCCAGCTCGCTGCGTGGGTGAACCTCAGGCCACAGGGATTCATACGGCTCTAAATATCGTTTTTCACCTGTGCGAGTGTCTTCGATGTATGAATCCTTCCCTTCATCGTTCGTCGCAGCCAACACCACCACGGTCCACTGACGTGCGCTCTTGTTGCTTCGCGCAATGCGAAGGTTCTCCATCGCGAGGTCTGAGAGGTGCCACGGAGTTGTTACCAGAATGATCTTTTTGGAACGTGGCGCAATCACTGAAAAAAAGTTTTCGCTGATCGTCGCCCGCACGGTGGGTGACATCGCATCTTTTTCGTTGCGGCAGATGTCATCAACAATGGCGAGGTCTACCGTGTGACCGGCGATTGAACCATTCAACGGTGCACCGATGAGAGAGAAGCGGCCATCCTGCCCCGGCACATCAAGTAACATTGCGTTCTGCGTATCTTTCTCACCAACCGGCCAACCATACGTCTTCTGCCAATATTCACCTCGCATCGTGTTGCGGTTCGCAACAACGGCACGTTGCACCAACGGGTTACCGTAGGCGGTCAGCAACACGTGATGCAGCGGGTTACGTCCAAGAATGTATGAAGGCAATCGGTCAGAGAACACGAAGCTCTTGCCGTGCTGCACCGGCATAAGCAACATCAGATTGTTGACTTCGTTTGCCGCGACCCGCTCAATCTGCTGTGCCGCAAGCCGATGGTGTTTCGGTATTGCCTTATAAGGCGATGTCTCAATCAGATGTTCTAGGAATCCCATCGGTCAATCTCCTTTCCACCGGCTGCAACGGCATCGCATCAACAACGACCGGCTTCTTTCTCGATTCCGCAAACTCACGCATCAGGATCAATGCTTCTTGCTTTGCATCACTGTCAAGGTCAAGCAACTCCTGCCGAATCTCCAAATACAACGCATCAAGCTGAGGGCCGTTGACGTGCCCAACAATGCTTTTGGTGGGTGCGGCAGTGCCCCGAAGGTCCATTTCTAACTTCATCCATCGTGACCATGCGAGATGCTTTTCTGCACCTGTCATGCTCTGATCGTTTTCAATCTCATCCCACTTGTCAGCGATGCGACCGAGTTGATCCTCACGGTAAACCTGCATCTCGGTGAGTGTTTCATTTCTTGTTTCTTCCATAAGCATCTTCCTGTCTCTTCGCACCGTGATGTAGCTCACCCCAAGGATTTTCGCCTGCTCGGTGAGTGGGACGTTCGCAGCAGTCATTCGGATGACTTCCTTGCGCCGCGTTTCAGCCTGAAGTTGTTGCTTCACACGTTGTTTAGGAATGCGAGTCATGCCGCTCCCTGCAACTTCAGCAACCACTGTTGAACAGCCTCACGCACGAAGCGCACCTTTCCCGCAACCTTGATGAAAGGAATTGGATGGGGGTGCCTCTTCTGCGTCCTTTCGCGTGTCAACTCGTAAATTGACTCCGGTTTCATCTGAAGAAGTTCTCCCAATTGCTCAGGCGTTAACAGCGTTTCCATGATTCACCTCCGTTGGTTGTTCCACCAATCGCAAAACAGGCTTGCCGCGTTCACTCACGCTGCGTGTGACGATACCGTCCGCAATCAGCTTGTTCACTACAGCGGAATATTCCTGTGGAGTCACACCTCGCCCCACATCGTTGTAAAGTTCGCGTTCATACTGTTTACCCTTTCGCAGCAATACCCGCTTGATGCGGACTGCTACTAGCTCTTTGAGAATTTCATTCTGCGTGGTCATCGTTTTCATCTCCTTTGTTGGTATCGAATTGTTGTGGCTCTTTCAACCACTTTTGAATGGTGCTCTTATCGTGCTTCTTGCCAAACTTCTCACTCACCGCGTTCGCTTTATCTTGCAGCGAACCTTCAATGCTGCGAGCAAACGCGATCTTCTGTTGCTTGTCAGGATCGGCTTTGCGGCCTGCGGTTCGCTGTTCCTTCAATGGGGTGCCTGTACCGGGCTGCACCACCAACCTCATGTCACCTTCCTCATCAATCCACGGTCGCAACTCAACCTCGAAATCACCGAGGTATTCATCATCGTCGCGTGCATCGGTACACTTGATGAGAGCCGGACCTTCTCATCATCGGTTTTCAACACACCGAAGATGATGTCTGGGAAAGCTGCAAACTCACTCGTTCCGCGCAACACGTTTTGCGTGGTAATGTCACGAACATCCTTGAAGGCTTTTGGAGAGTGGTGAGCAACCCACACTGACCGGGCCGCGCACCCCAACAGGTTCAAAAGTTTGTTGGAAAGGATGCGTTGCTCACCGGAACTGTTTTCATCGCCTTGGATGTAACGGATGAGCGGATCAACAAACACGTCAGCATCTCTGACGGCATCAAGCAGATACGTGTCATCTAACGCCAGCTTCGGGAAGCTGGACAACGTTTGTAAGAACAACCTACCATCGGGGTTGGTTACCGGGTCATACAGGTAATCGAGCATCTTCAACTTACGAAGCCTTTTCACCACACCACGCAAGCCAACTTCAGGCACCAAGTAAATGACTCGTTTCGATGGGGATGTCTCAAAGTAACCAAGCCATTTGTTGCCCGACAACAGAGCCTTGATGATGGAGAGGAACAGATAGCTTTTGCCATGCTTAGGGAGCGCACCCCAAATGCAGATGTTGCCAACGTTGCACAGACCTCTAACAACAATCTCCACGTTGTCTGGTAAGGCAAGGGCCTCGGTCTTGGTGTGAAATAGTTCCTTAAAATCGGTGTAGATGCGTTGACCCTTCACATCTTCAAACACATTCGCCGCCGTCTTCCTGCAAAAGTACCTTCGACCGTCTTCATCTTCAGCAGTTAATCCAAAATCCCACGCTTGTTGGTCTTCAGGCGTCACCGCATTACGTTGTTCCATCGGAACGTGGAACTTCGCTTCAATCTCTGTTGCCTTTGTTATAGGCATGCCGTCACCTCCTTTCTGGTCCTAATAAAAAAGACCCTCTCGAAAGAGGGTCTGCGTAACCAACTTGTGTTGCTACTCATTCATGTCAAGATCGAAATCCTGTTGCTGCCACATGGTTTTTGTTGGCAGATAAGAAGTCTTACCCCGTCGCAAGCTAGGCAGCTTACTCTCGCGATCACCCTTAAGATGCACGCGAGGCCGTAGTTTCGGACCACGACTGCGGCGATCAAGTTTTCGCCTCTCATCAGGCATTCCGCAGGGCAGGTTCTATCTTCGGCTGCACGAACCTCAAACCAAATTCTGATTCAGGCGAACGAGGCCGCTGCAAATATTCTTCTTTCAGGATCACTCGCGGCATCGCAGCCGACAGAAGTTTCGGACCACGCATCGTTTGTAGAATGGTGCGGCTGTCGAGCCGAGTTCCATTAGTCAACGTGATCCACCGTTGACGCCAGTGACTTTTTCGCGTGCGTCGTCGTCCGTACCTCTTGAAGACACCTTCGGCATCATCGAATTGTTTGGAGTTTTGCATCTTGCGGCCTCCGAGTCGCACGTAGTTGTTACCGTGCTACTTGATGCTCCGAGGTCGCTTTACTTCAGCCGCTAGGCTCACATCTGTGAGTCCGTAACGCTGGTTGGCAGAGTGTTCCGGTTGCCGCCGGGGTTGGGTTTCATTTGAAACCGGAGCTTGGCTCAATCAGTGAGCCGTCTGTCGAACAAATCTAAAATAGCACATTCAGATTTCAAGTCAAGTGAAATCGCTTACTGGACGCGGGTTTTAGCGTAGTATCGTTTCCGAAACGTTTCCGAATCAATTTGGAGACAGTGAACTTCAGGCAGCGCAATGGGGGTTCTTAAAAACCCCATTGCCGTTGTGGTTTAATTCCGAGAGTATGGTTCGGAAACGGCAACGCGAGCGACAGTGATGAGCGATTCTGGTGTGCAATCCCCATCAAAGCAGTAGACATTCGAGCACAAAATTCAATTCGGCAACGGTCATGGACAGGGCGACCGGCTGCTATCTACGAGCTAAGGTACACTCCCAAACAGATTCCCAGATTTCCCTTCCCGGTCTCACCGACCAAATCCGGGGTGTAACTGCTTGTGTTTGCAACGTCGCTGGCACGGTTGCTGGCACGGACCCCGGCTGCTCTCCGGTGGGCCACAGCCGGTCGTGACGGCCTCGATTCTTTTGCCCCACGCCGCCTCAGAGACGGCCCGCCCTGAGACGATCTGCGGGCCGGGGTCCGTCAGGATCAACCTGCTCTTGTTGAAGTTTGGGTATGATTGCAGGAACAATGAAGCGGATGACGGCTGTCGCAAACTTGTTGGGTTTGATTGTCGGTGTGGTCGGTGGTGTCTTGTTGGCCCTTTCGTTGAGCCTCAAGACCTCACATTACAGGTTTGTAGAGACAGAGAAACATGAGGTGGTTATCTGTCATGACGATAAGCTAGTAGCAGCGGGGTACGGCGGTCCACTAGGTGTTACGAATGAGATTTGTCCTAAAGGGATAGGACCGAGCGAAGCACCTGTGATTCAAACCAACAATGAGGAAGTTGCAGTGTTGGGATTGTGTTTAGTCATCATAGGATTCATTCTGCAATTACCTTCCGCAATCGTTGAGGTGTTTTCTCCGCGTCAATAATGATGGGAAGGGCTGTTTGTGTTCATAGCTTCGCAAACTCTTCCTTCAACATCTTCGCCCGGTCCATGCGTTGTTTCATCACCGGATCATTCTCCGCGCGTTCCAACAACTCACGTAGTGCAACGTTTGCAGCTTTTTCCTGAGTTTGCTTCGTCACCATGCAGTAGTAGGACAAACGTTCCCTAATTTCAACGTCACACAGCATGACTATGTTCTCCGTCGCCTCAAATTCCTACCACAGAACTTGAGAGACGGTTTTAGACCTTGGTAAGAAGTCTCTGCATCGTGCGGAACATCGTTTTCACGTCATCCTGCAACGCAACCCCATTGAAGTCGTTTTCCAACTCTTCAACGCGGTGCAAAGCCCGCGCCTGAAGGCTTACCAGTTCGGTATTCAGGTCGCGTAGATCGTTGCTGATTTGCTTCATGCGTTCTGTGTTCATCATGCTGCGAGTGTCGCGCTGCGCGGCCAGATCGTCAATCGTACGTTAGTGCTGTGAACAGCTATGCCCACGTGTGCCCAAACCTCGGGGTACTTAAAGTTTAGCGACGTAAAGAAAATAGCGTGTTAGGTTTCAACCAATGAACATCAGGGTGTGATGAAGTGGTTGCCACGCGAAAGGCAGCGAAGAACGGGCAAACCAACTTTCAACCCTCACTTGCTCAGGATAAGGTTGAAATTCGGTGAGGTGCAGCGGTGGGGGTGCCTAACATAGAATGGTTGGTTTTGAGGAGCCAATCATGAATAAGCCTACCGTCCCAATGTCGCTTAAGGAAGATCATGAGCGTTGGTCGCAAGTGTGCGGTGCTTACACAGCCTTTGTTGCGGCTCTTCTCATCGCAACCATCGCAAAAAGCAACGAGTATCCACGCGCGTACATCGTAATTGCATTACTAGCCTCGTCGCTTCCTTCGTTGGTCGCTTTGGTGTTTCTCGACTACCACGTTCGCGTTGTGCAGGCCAGAAGGAAGAGTGCTTTTCGTGGCCTTGCGGCTGGCCTTGGATTTCTGCCGAGTTTGCTCGGTATCGCCACACTGATAGGTCACTTTTCGTTGATTGGCGGTGTGCTCTTCTTGCTTCTTACAGTGTTCTGGTCTCTGAGCATTTTTGGTGTTGCTGTTGGTGCATCGGGTGACCCTGACTCCACCATTTGACTTTCGCTTGGTTAAACGTTCCGCCACTGCTTGAGCGACGGTCTTAGGATAGAGACGCTGAAAATAACCCTTGAACTGTGAGTTGGTTACAGATGGTGTCGGCGATTTGTCGGCTTTTGCCCAAAACTCCACCGTACTCGTAGAATCGAGATCAAATGGCTCGACTCTGCTTATTTTGTTCCAAGTCGGTAAGAAATCGGTCGAGGGAGCACATCGTTCCGCAATGGCTCTGGCCTTATGTTGGCATGACCAAGGGGAGCATGATTGGCAGCGTCCACAAGGGAAGAGTTGGCCCTTCGACTTCGCGTCCTTTTGTAATAAAGGAACTTCCTAGCAAACCCATCGGCGGATTTGTCGAAGGACGAGTGTGTAAACGATGCAATGAGGGTTGGATGAGCAAGTTGGAAAGCGCGGTAAAACCGCTTCTGGTTCCCATTCTTGATACCCCGACCTTGGTTGACGAATGGTCTATTGAGGATCGTGAAGTGCTCGCGCGATGGGCTGTAAAGACTTCCTTAATGGCAATCAGCGTGTCTATAGCCTCTAGCAACGTACCTGAGGATCACTTCACAGCAATCAAGAAAAGCATAATCCCAGCGGGTATTAGCGTTTTCGCTGGCTATCACTTCATGGGAGACAAGGGATTCAGTTATGAGGCAGGACGGCATTGGCACGTTGATGCGCCTGCCGAAACACCTCACGAAGTGAGGACTGAAATTTTACATACAGTGCATAAACACTCTTATAAGGTGTGTTTGCAGTTTCGTTCTTTGCTTCTCATGACGGTCTTTTCACCGACCCGGCAATTAGTTGTTTCCTGTGACAGTGCGACTCATCAATTGGTTTTGACAGAAGCACCCGTAGCAGTACGGTCGAATCCGGTTTTCACCGGCCCTAGAATACCCTTGGGAATGCTGCTGGCGTCAGATGACGCTAGGCGAAGTTTTGCAGACTTAATGCGGATCATCTACATGCCTGTGCCGCAATAGGGTATGAGGGCCATATGTCGAGGGATCAATCGCGCTTAACAAGTGCACCGGCACGCGCTAGAATTCATGAGGTGCACCAATTGCAAAACGGTTAGGGGTTACGGACTCCGAATCAATTCTGAGTGGTTGGTCAAGGTTAGATAACATGAGACCCGGACTTGAAGCATGGTTTAAAGAAGAGACGGCTCCTTTGTTCGACACGAGGATTCACTACAGCGTTCGCGTACAACAGTGGAAGAGGTTGATTCAGGCTCAAGAAGGAGTTGTGCGAATCCAAAGTGATGGATCAATTGCGACCCCCATTGACCCCGAAGATACTGAGGATGCTATCGAGTACTTGGAGCGTCTAAAGCGGTTGGAAGTGCCGCGATAAAGCGATCTCATTCACAAGGGAAACTTATGCAGGGTTCGGAGTTTCCTCAATCAAGTTGGTACTTTCCGAGCGACTTCTGAAACACCTGCATTCCTGCCAACAAGCCTTGCGGTGTGATCTGCTTTTTGTAGAGAGAGAGAGAGAGAGAGAGTTGTCAATTCGCTGGTTTCGTGGGAGGAGGTTGACCTAGTATCGTATTCGCCAACGTGGTTAGTCGGGCTGCAAGCTCAAGGCACTGCTTGGGTGTCAAAACAAACTGAATAGACTTGCTTTCCCCACTTTCGAGCGCCTCTGGCGTTGGTGCGTAATGAATTGCCAGAATGGTTGCAATTTCTGCAATGGTGCTGCTTGTCCATCCTGTTACGGGATTAGTAATAACGTTACCATCTTTGTCTGTTTCAAATGGTGTCTGAGTTGTCATAAGGTTCGTGGATCAGCTTACGCCTGCAGATCGCGCAGAATCAAGTAGCTTCGCAACCTACCTGCGGTGTCATCTATTGTTGCTAATGATCTCATTTACTGAGTGCAAGCCTCTCATCCAACATCTGAATGCCTTCCGCCAAAGCTGAACGTTTGGTTTTGATGTAGTGCCTCATCGTGGTGCTCAGATCAAGATGGCAAAGCGCCTGTTGCGCTGCGATGGGGTTGCCGGTCAACTCAGTGAGGATCGTCCCTGCTCCACGTCTGAAAGCGTAAAGCGATTTCCAATTCTTCTTTCCAACGGCGGGTCTGAGCACTTCGATAACGTAATCCCTGATGTTGATGGGGTCACCGTGAGTGTTTGGAAACACCCAACCCTCGCCCGGTTCGCCGCACTGCTGATGCCAAGTCTTGAAAATACCAATCACCATTTTCAACATCGGCAGTTGTACATCAACACCTGTCTTGGTGGTTCCGAGGTTGCCGCGCACATACGCTTGATGCAATCGCAGCTTACCAGCTTTGAGATTCACATCTTCCCAACACAGAGCAACGATTTCACTTGGCCGCAATCCCATCAGACCGGCAAGGCAGACGATGAGTTGCGCGTCAATGCGGGTCAGCTTGTTGTTAACGATGTCCATCAACTCGGTGAGTGTGTAATCTGCACCATCCTTCGGCTTCGGTGGTTTGATTTTGGTCTTCACGTTGCGCCAAGGGTTCTGAGTCAACAACCCATCATTGATTGCGTGGGTGAAGATGCCACTAGCGAGGCTGCGAACGTGGGCAAGGGTGCGCTGTCCATATTTGCGGGCCACAAGATCGTTGAGCAACTTGTTGCCGTGGTGAGGTTCATACTCGCGGAAGGTGCGCCCGGTGAAATGCTCCTTCAAAAACTGTTCCCAAATCTGTTGATACCCGGCAACCGTGCTCGGCTTTAGACCTTGCTTCACCGTGGGCAGGTAGACCTGTTCCCAATAGTCTGTGATGGGTGGGGCGGAGGTTGGTTGCGGTTTGGGTTTGCGCGTGGTGACCATGTGCTCATCGCAGAGAGTGAGCACGGCAGCACAGGTTGTGCTGTAATGGGTCTCGTCACGATCACACAATTTATGGGATACCCGTTTCTTCTCCCCATCAATGTTTGCGGAGTACCGCACGAAGAAGCTGCCACTGGCCTCGTAGATCGTGCCGCGTTGGTAGTTGCTTTTCATGCTGGCATTTTACGTGCCAGTAAACGTGCCAGTAAAGATGCCTTTGGTAACCCATTAACCAATAAAGAATCAATAAGTTGGAAGCGCATGCGGTCCGGTGATCGTCCCGGTCTTCAAAACCGGCGGGCGGCGGGTCACCCCGTCGCCGGTGG
>JGI12635J15846_10002067_pt1 | contig 17575 bp, 14 predicted proteins | sample BlaSpr_A8_OM2_M2_FD_15846 | JGI IMG/M metagenome (IMG submission 15846) | reverse complement strand
TAGAGTTGCTCGACGTTCCAAAGGACATATGGCTCGAGAACGGCTGGATGAAAATTGGCGATGGAGTTTTTTGCGCCTACCAGAATGTCGGGACTCGCCAGGAAGATCATAGGTTGGTTCTGGGCGAGAATTTCCTGGACGTGATCGTAGAGTTTTTTGCGCTGGTCATAGCCGGGCGTGGCGAGTTGTTGCTCCATGAGGCGATCGATTTCTGCTTCCCAAGTTGTGGATGGATGGGTTTGTGAGGGGTTCCAGAGGTGCGTTCCGCCGCTCGATAGCCATACGTTGATATCGGAATTAGGATCGGCGTCGAAACTGGCGAGTCCCAAGATGCAGGCATCGTATTCCTTGGTTTGGGTGACGCGATCGATCAGAGAGCGGAATTCGAGGGGCACTACCTGAACGCGCATGCCGAGCTGCTTTAGATCGTCTTGTAGCAAGGTGGCCATTTTGGTGCGGTCGGCGTTCGAAGAGCTGGTCAGGATGGAAAATTCAACCGGCTTGCCCTCGGAGTCCGTGAGCGTCGATTCCCCGTTTGGAGCCGTAGACCACGAGAAACCGGCTTCCTTCAGAAGAGCGCGAGCGCGTTCCAGGGAGCGAGGCGAGTGCGGGATCGCAGCGTTTACCCAGCGACGATTTCCGGGGGTGACCGGGCCCCAGAGAGCGGAGCCGCGTCCTTGATAGACGAGGCGGACGATGGCATCGCGATCGACGGCAGCGGATACGGCTTGACGAAATTTTACTTCGTGAAACCATTTTTGTTTCCGCGTGAGATCTGAAGAAGATTTTTCGCCGAGGTCGTTCAAGTTGAAGAATAGGAAGTTGTATTCCAGGCCCGGACCGGCATCGGCCATGGTATAGCCACGCTGTTGGCGAGAGAGGACTGAAAAATTTTCGGCGCCGAGGCGGGTGATCATGTCCGTTTCGCCAGATTGAAAGCGCAGAACTTGGGCGTCAGCGCTTTGGACGAAGAGAAAAACAAGCTCGTCGAGATAGGGGAGACGATTTCCTTTGGAGTCCGTTTTCCAGTAATACGGATTGCGCTCGAGAACCAGTTTTTGGCCGGCGACGTACTCTTTGAGTCGAAAGGGGCCGAGGCCGGCCCATTCGTTTGCGGGTGTGGAAGGCGTCCAGAGTTGTGCGAGCTTTCCTTCCTGATGGGGTTTTTCGAGGAGATGCCGTGGCAGGATGGCCAGCCCATCGAAGAGTCTTTCTTCGACGCCGTATGGCTTCGCGAATTGGAAGACCAGCGTTTGCGCGTCCAGTTTGCGAGCGGTGATGGGCTTTCCGGCGACGATGAGCAGATCGCGTTGGGGCGCGTGAATACTTTCATCGAGGTAGACGCGAAAGGTGAAGAGCACATCGTCGGCATCGAGAGGATGTCCGTCCGAGAAACGCAAACCTTGGCGCAAAGTGAGGGTGTATTGAAGACCGTCCGGGGAGATTTTCCAGGATTTGGCGAGAGCGGGTTCAGTGAGTTGGGTCGCACGGTTGATGTGAATGAGGTCGGCCTGCATCGCCCCGATGACTTCGCGAGAAGGGCCGTCCGCGGCGGTAAGCGGATTCAGAGTCTTCGGCTCTGCGCGGAGCGAAATGACGAGACGTCCGCCTGAGCGACCAATTTCTCCTGGGAAAGCGAGCAATTCTTCTTTCGCATTTGTTTGCTGCGGCCACGGGAATCCTTTGATGGGCAGCGTAAGGAAAGACGCGCAAGCCAGAAAGAAACCAACCGTTATGCGGCAGCGCCAGGTAAAGGAGCGTTCTTTTTTCACGTTGGGCTCCAGCTACTCTTCTCATCTATCTTGTACGGGCCGGCGCGCTCCTGCAATGCACTCGCGAGACCCAGGTATCCGAGAAAGAACGGGACGATTGCCAGGGCGGGTAAGTACATCCACCAGTAGGAAACCAGGACGCTGTACTGCTGGAGGGACGCCAGTAGATTTCCCCAACTGGACATGGGTTCGGGCACGCCGAGGCCGAGAAAAGAGAGGGTCATTTCGGCGAGGACGAACTGGGGGACGAGAATCGCGGCTTGGGTGAGCAAAACGCTTGCTGTCTCCGGCAAGATGTGGCGGCGAAGCAGGTAAATATCTGAAGCGCCGAAACCTCTCGCGGCGCGGACGAAATTCCGTTCTTTTACGCTGAGCACAACTCCGCGCACCAGGCGAGCCGGACGTGCCCATCCCACCATTCCGATGACGACTACGACGAGGAGAAAGGCTTCGAGAGGGCTGACGGCGAGGGGCAAAAAGGCGCGCAGGGCAAAGAGGAGATAGAGCCATGGGAGCGCGAGGAAAAGTTCCGCAACGCGCATCAAGAGTTCGTCTCGCCAGCCACCGTAGTAGCCCGCGGCCATGCCGATCAACGCGCCGAGGAGCAGAGTGACTCCAGCGCCTAGCAGACCAGCGAGGAGAGAGACTTGTCCGCCGTAAAGAATGCGCGAGAATTGGTCGCGGCCGTAGGCATCGCTCCCCAACAGATAAATGCGGGCATCAGCCGCGCCGAATAGGTGCAAATGGGAGGGCACTAAACCGACCAGCCGGTAGCCGGCGCCGCGCGTAAAAAAATGCAGTGGAACGGCGCTCGCGGTGTTTTCTTCGTATAGGTCGAACGAACCTTGTCGCAAACGAAGCGAAAAGAAAAATGGGCGGAAGTGGAAGTGGTGTTGTGCATCCATCAGATGGACTCGCATGGGGGGGAGATAGGGGCGATCGCGGTCTTGCTCGACGGGATCGTATGGCGCAAAAAATCCCGCACCGGCGACGATNCAGTGGAGGACGACCAGAGCTACGAGCCATCTGGTGAGTTTGTTGGGCCGCGTCATTTGGCGCTCGCTGCGATGCGAATTCGAGGATCGGCCCAGTAGAGCAGCACGTCTGCGAAGAGATTGCCGGCGACCAAGAAAATCATCGACAGCAGGACGCCGCCAATCACCACGTAGAGATCGCGGGCCAGAATGGCTTCGAGGAGGAGTGGGCCGAGACCCGGCCAGCTCATGACGACCTCGACGAGCAACGAGCCGCTCAAGAGCGTACCAACGCTGAATCCGAAAAGAGAAATGAGGGGGTTTGCGGCGGCGCGAAGGGCGTACCCATAGAGAAGTTTGCGGTGGGGAATGCCGTGGCCGACAGCCGCTCGAAGAAAGGGAGCTTCGAGAACTTCAGCGACGGAAGCGCGGACGTGCCGCACGATCAGCGGCAAAGTCGAGAGGACGAGCGCAGTAACCGGGAGCGCCATGTGCGATGCGAGGTCACGGATTTTGTGGAGTGGCGACATTGCTTCGAAGCCGACGGAGGAAAGGCCTCCCGTCGGAAACCAGCCGGTGCGCACCGCCAAGATCAATAAGCCGAGAGCGAGCACGAGATCGGGAACGACCAGAAAAGTCGCGGTGGTCCAGGAAAGGACACGGTCGGGCGCGCGGCCGAATCTCGCGGCACTCCAGACTCCGAGCGGAAGGGCCAAAAGCCAAGCGAGGAGCGTGGCTGATAGAGTGAGGAGAAGTGTATTGCGTGCGCGTATCCAGAGTAGCGGGCCGACGGGACTATTGTAGGCAAAGGAGAAGCCCAGTTCACCATGAGCGACGGCGTTGAGCCAGTGGGCATAGCGGACTGGGAGTGGACAGTCGAGTTGATATTGCGCGCGCAAGGCGGTGACGGTTTCTGGAGAGATCTGCGGATTTAGGCGCATCTCATCGAAATAGTTTCCCGGTGTTAGAGCAGAGAATAAAAAGGTGAGGAGAGATACGCCGAAGAGTAGAAAAACGGCGTGGAGGGTTCTGCGCAAGAAGTAGCGCATCAAGAGTTCACCAATACGCCGTGCGTTTCGGGGACGCGGGGTGTGGCTGCGAGTAGGGAGCGTGTAGCTTCGTGGCCGGGCCAGCGCAGAATTTTATCAGCAGGACCCGACTCGACGATGCGGCCGCAATCCATGACGGCGATCTCGTTGGCAAAATGGGCGGCCATTGCAAAATCGTGGGTGATGAAGAGATAGGTCAAACCGAGAGAGGATTGTAGTTCGAGCAGGAGATTGGAGATTTGGGCCTGTACGGAACAATCGAGAGCGGAGAGCGCTTCATCAAAAATGATGAGCTTTGGCTCGAGCGCCAGGGCCCGGGCGATGGCGAGGCGCTGCTTTTGTCCGCCGCTGAGTTCGCCGGCTCTTCGGCTTGCCATTTTCCGTGAAATGCCTACGTGATCGAGCAAGGTGCAGGTCTTATCGCTGCGCTCTTGCTTGCTGAAGCGCCCCTGCACAAAAAATGGCTCGCTGACGATCTCGAGGGCGGTCCAACGCGGATTGAGTGAATTTGCGGGATCCTGGAAGACGAGTTGAATCTGGGGACGCAGCAGGCGTTGCTGATTTTCATGCAGAGCCACGACATCGATGCCTTCAAACCAAATGCTTCCCGAGGTGGGATGTTCAAGGCACGCAATGCACAGTGCGAGCGTGCTTTTGCCGGAGCCGGATTCGCCTACGAGAGCCAAAGTTGTCTTGGCGGGAATGGCTAGGGACACCCCGTCGAGCGCGGCAAATTTGTCTTTCGACAGCGTTGATCGCCGGGCCGCGTAATGCTTTACGAGATTTTCGACTCTCAAAAGTGGTTGCATGCGCTCGTTCCTGAGAGATCTTCAGCCGGCAAACTTGAAGCAGGAAACTTCGTGCAGCTCGCTCACGGCAGCTNCCGCCGGTTCGTCGGATTTGCAAACATCCATTCTTACAGTGCACCGGGGCTCAAATTGGCAGCCCTGCGCGTGCAAGGAAAGGTCTGGAGGATCTCCTGGGATTACGTTCAGCTTGGCTTTGCGCGCGCTTTGGCTTTCGGCAAAATGCGAGGGCAGGCATTTCAACAAAGCTGCTGTGTAAGGATGTTGAGGCGAGGCGAGCACTCGCGCTGTTGGACCTATTTCGGCGACGCGACCGGCGTAGAGGACGAGCACGCGATCAGCGAACTCCGCGAGCAGAGCAGGGTTGTGAGTGATGAAGAGCATCGCAAGACCGAGTTTCTGCCGAAGCTTCCGGAAGAGCTGTAGAATTTCGCGTTGTGTTGTGGGGTCGAGCGACGCGGTGGGTTCATCGGCAACAACGAGGGAAGGCCCGCAGGCGATGGCTTGGGCGATGAGGACACGCTGGCGCTGGCCTCCGCTCAATTCGTGCGGATAAGAACGGGAAATGCGTTCGGCGCTCTCTGGAAACACCGATGCGAAGAGTTGGTTTGTCTTTTCGCTAAGAGTGCGTTGATCCAAGGATTCGTGCGCAGCCAAAACGTCGCTGACTTGCTTGCCAACCTGCATGGTTGGATGGAGCGAGGAGGAAGGTTCTTGCAGGATTAGGCCGATGCGTCCGCCACGAATTTTCCGGAGGTCTTGGGGAGAAGAATCGAGAAGATTCTTTCCTTCGAAGAGGACCGCGCCTTGCTGGATTTTCGCGTTCGACGGAAGAAGCCGGAGGAGAGCAGCTGCGAGTGTGCTCTTGCCCGAACCGGATTCTCCGAGCACGCCCAGGATTTCACTCGGTGCGAGTTCAAAATTGACACCCGCGAGGGCCGGACAGAGTTCGCCCGCGCGGTCGGAGTAAGCGACGTGCAGAGCTTGGACTTTGAGAAGGGTTGTCATGCCATGGACCAGAGGCAGGGGATTTCCCGGCCATTATCCATGGTCTGTTAAGAGAGTCGGGCGGACAAGACGGACGTATTCGCTGGCGCAGGAAAGGTAATGACGAGTAGGAACTCACTGGCCATTGGTACAGGAGAGCGCGGCCTGCGGCGGAAATCGCCCAAATCCGCAGGCCGAGCTCAAACTGAACCCTGGTGTGGGCCAGAGGATTGGGTCTTAGCGAACCGCGTGCGCCGATGCGGACTGGCTCCGTTCGACGTCCGTTCGCGGGGTCATGGAAACAACGACGTACTCTCGCTCTTTGTCATTCGACTCAATCACGCGAAGGAGGAGCTTGTCCTTGTGGATCCGAAACGCCGCCGTTTCGCCAATGGGCAGCAGCGCGGGGTGCTTATCGTCCTTGGGCCGAATGCGGTAAGTTAGACGTTCTGTCTGCAGGGTATATTCCTGGCAGAGAACCTGCTTCGTATTTTTGTGCTGGCCGTCGGTGCCGAAAATCTCTCCCGCTAGGGTCTTGCCGTCCTTTTCTGCAAGGCCGCAGGAAGAGGAGTCCATTTGTAGCAACACGCCTTTTTCATAGGCGGGTTTGTCTTTCGCTTGCAGGGGTAGCGCTGCAAGCGCCAAAGCCGCGAGTGTGAAGAACTTCCTCATATCGCCTCCTTCTTTCTAGAAAGACGCCCATTTAAAACTTATCGCAGAGCCGAGAAATTGCAATATCCGGCTCGCTGATGGAAAAGAGCTTACTGGAAGCGAAAAAATATAGGGCTGGAAAGTTTCTACAGGGAAGGTTTGCAGCGCGCTGCCCAGGAAGCGGCAGAGAATCAAAGGGGGTCGTCTAAAAGTCTTGCGGACTATTCAGCTGTGTAGGTGACCTCGAGCCGATGGATGAGGAAGCAGGAGAGGACAAGGATCGCAACGGTGAGGCAGAGCAAGCCGAAAATAGCGATGAAAGGAGAGACGGGTTCGGCGACGATGGTGAAAATTGCCATGGGACCATCGACGGGCAGTTTGACGGGGCAGAGGTGTTTCAGATAAAAAGTGACGCTCAGCCGCTGGGCCCAGGAGGGAAAGATCGGGGCGACCGCTTCCCAGCCCATCAACATAGCTCCGGGGATGATCGGATTTTTGAAGAGCAGGCTGAGAGCGAGAAACACGGCACCGTAGCCGAGACAAGCGAGAGCGGTCACCAAGAGATAGCCGCCCAACTGGCTGAAGCCGGGGCCGTCAAAGACGTACGACCTGCCCGCTGAACCGAGGCGACTATATGTGAGGCCAAAGCAAGCGAGAACCGCCGTTTCGAACAGCACTATGGAAATAATTGCGCCGGCAAGGAATTTTCCAACCACCAAGACTTCTTTTCTGACCGGAACCAAGAATTGATAGTGCAGCGTGCGCTCGACCATTTCTCCCCGGAAAAGCCAGGTAAAAATCCCCATGCAGGCGAAAAAGACACCAAGCCGGAGGTAGTAGAGCTGGACGACACCGGCGAGGACAAACGTATCCTCCTCGATCTGGGAAGAACTCGTATTTTTGTCCAGGAAATAGTGGATGAGGATGATGATGACGGGGATCACCGCAAGCAGATAAACCCAGATCCTGCGGCGCGTAAACAGATTTCGGCGAACCTCGTTGCGAACGAGGACGGAGATCTGGCTGGCAAAAAGTCGCCACGGTTGTTCTTTCAAACTGCTCTGGGCGCGAGCTACTGATTCCTGAATGCTCATGCCGGTCCGCCATCCGATCCGATGAGATATTGGTAGATGGAATTGACGTCGTCGTCGGCGGGTGCGACGGCGTCGACTTCGACTAGTCCGCCGGAAACAATTTTGTTGAGCAGAAGATAGAACTGCTCGGCATCGCGCGTACGCACCAGGACGCTTTCCCCATCGTTGAGGATTTTGGCTTCGACCACGTGATCGAGTTCGAACGCCGCGGACGCCAGCTTCGCTGCATTCGAGCAACGGACCAGGATTTGCATCGGGTGATCGCGAACTTCTCTGCGAACCTCTTTAATCTGGCCTTCGGCGACAACATAGCCGCTGCTCATCAACACAACGCGGTCGGAGATGCGGTCGACTTCCTCTAAAATGTGGCTGGAGATGATGACGTGCATTCCTTGTTTCGCGATGGCTTCGAACAATGCAATGGATTCGGCGCGAGCCATGGGATCGAGCCCGTTCAGGGGCTCGTCTAGCACCAAGACGGACGGATGATGAGCAATCGCTTGAGCGAGACGAATGCGCTGGCGCATACCTTTGCTGTAACCGGCCACTTTGCGGTGAGCGACTTGCGCCATGCCAGCGCGTTCGAGGGCTTCGTTTGTGAGCTTCGCGGCCTGCTCGTGTCCAAAACCGTGAAGGCGCAACGGCCAATAGATGAAGTCATAGCCATTCGTGCCGGGAGGGAAAGAGTCGAACTGCGTGCAGTAGCCGACTTGCCGGAAAAATTCGATGGGTTGCTGGGGCGTGAGGCCCAGGACGTAAATTGTGCCTTGGGATGGTTTGATCAGGCCGGTCAGCAAGTTCATCAACGTAGTCTTGCCCGAGCCGTTGGGGCCGACGAGGCTGGTAATCCCCGGATCGAGAGAGAAGTTCACTTTGTTCACCCCGAGAACTTCCCCGTAAAACTTGGAGACATTTTCGAAAACGATTTGGCGGGCGTCTGGGGTCATCCTCGCACCGTCTCACGGGCGCGCAAGCGCGCATTGAGAATGACGAGCGAAAGCAAGCAAATGAAAATCATTGCGCTCCAGGCCGCAGGAACCGGGATTTCGTTCCAACCCCCGGGACCCAGCAATCCGGATTGCTCGCGAAATGCTTTTGCCAAGATAAGCCGAAACATATAAGAGAAATTCAGGAGGCGGCCCCAATAGGTGCCCATGATGGCGTTGAACATCTCCCCGAGGCCCGCGGGGATGAAAAATGTGATGAAGATTACGCCTGTAGCGACAATTCGCAGCTTAACCCACGCCGATACGGCCAGAGAAATGAGGGAAAGCATGAGGATCCAAATCGCAGAACACAACACAATAGGAACGACCATCCACAGGTGCGACCATATCCAGCCATCCCTGGCCAACCCGGATTGCAAGCTGAATAAGAGCAGGCAGGGAATCCAAGTAACGGCGGACAGCAGCAGGCCCAGCACCGCGAGTTTTCCAAGAACATAATCCGCCCGGCTAAAGGGGCGGCTCAGAAAGAGTGGAAGGGCGCCATTGGTTAGATCTCCAGCGATCAGGACGGGGCCCACCCAGCAGTTCAAAAGAAAGGCAGCCTGTGTCTGCACGATCATGATCACGATGAAGTATTGGCTTTCCACCTTGAAAAAATCCATTTCTGAGCGTAGTTGCATCAGTAACTGCAAAGTCTTGTTGTTGGCGACGAAAATGTAGCCTGCAGAGAACAGGCAAGGAACGATGCAAAGAATCAGGAGAAGGACGAAGAAGCGGGATTTGAACAGGTCGGCAAATGCAAAGCGCGTCAGGACGAAAAAGCGCGACCACGCAGGCGTCAGCGAGCCGGTGTAAGAATTGTATCGGCGCTTATAGACGGCCATCAGCCGCTCCCGTTTGTTCCATGGCGTTGAGGAAGATGTCTTCGAGCGAGTCGCGCCGGTGATTCATGCGGCGAATCTGCACGCCGCGGTCCGCCGCAACCTTGAAGACCTCTCTGATTTCGACGCTGTCCGGCATAACCACCTTGATGCGGCCGCTGCTGAAAACCGCGCACTCGCAGCCAAGACTTTCGAGCGCCGTGGTAAATGTCGCCTCGGCACCGATGGTTTCCAGTTCGAGGAACTTGCGATTGGCGCGCCGCTCCTCGACGAGATTGCAGATGGAGGCGATTTGCCCGTTGCGGAGGATCAGGACCTCGTCGCAAGTTTCTTCCACGTCGCGCAGAAGATGCGAAGAGAGAAGCAGGCAGATATCGCTGGCCTCGCGTATTTCGCGAATGAGTTCGATCAAGCGTTTGCGTGCAGGCGGGTCCATGCCATTCGTCGGTTCGTCGAGAATGAGGACTTTGGGGCCATGCGCGATGGCCTGGGCCAGCTTCGCCAATTGTTTCATGCCGAGAGAATAGGTTCCCACCGGGCGATAACGCGCTTCCCCTAAGCCGACATAGACGAAAGCTTCGTGTGCGCGCTCCATCGCTTGCTCGGAGGGAAGGCCGGAAATCTCCGCCATGTAGCGAACGAAGCGGACACCGGACATTTTCGATATGAAAGCGTCGTTCTCGGGCATGTAGCCGACGAGAGATCGAAGCGCTTTGCCGCTGGTGTGTGAGTTGAGGCCGAGGACACGGGCGCTGCCCTTGGATGGGACATGGAAGCCAAGCAGCGTATTTATGAGTGTGGACTTGCCGGCGCCGTTGGGGCCGAGCAGTCCAATGGCGCGGCTGTTCAAAACGCCCGTCAGGCTATGAAGTATGGTTCGGCCGCCGAGCTGTACTTCGAGCCCATCTAGCTCAATGGTTGGAGTCATCGTCTAGATGTTATTACGGATTAGCCTGGCGCGAAGTTCCATGTTCCGACAAGCCCAACAAGTGGAGCAGGGTTGGAAAAGTTGGATTCAAGTCCAGCAGCTTGCCGCTGCTGGCCACTTCGATGCGATCACTCTCTCCATAAGCACACATCACGCTTGGCTTGGAGTCAGCGGCGAGTTGCTGAAGCAGCGCCAACTGCCCTGAATTGAGCTGGGAAGCGAGCGGCTTCAGAATCGGGCTGAGATTTTGGTAAATCATGGCTGAAAAGTTCGCCTGGTTGTCGCTGGGCAGGAGAGCGCGGAACGAAGCGGAACGAGCCAGCGAAGTACCATTTGCGTGGGTTTCTATTGCGGCGAGGAGCAGCGCTCGAGACGGCGCCACGATCATGTAGCCATCCGCGAAGGTGTAGTCGTACTCGGTCGTGAGTCCCGGAGTTTGCGATTGGATCGTGTAGAACGTTCGTCCACCGACTTGTGCTTGATTGACCGTTAAGCCGGGCTGATTTGATTTTTGGGCTTCCCGGTTAGCAGCCTGCACCATCTTTTCGATGGCAAGCTGGAGCGTCCCCGACTGGTTGACCTCGATAATTGCTTTCCACGAAGGCGTAGGTAGTACCGGGCCATCGAGAGCCAGCGTCATCTCGCCGCCTAGGGCGCTCGCCAAGTCGTTGCGAATATTCAGGCCGAGTTCCGAATTCGCCTCAGCCAGACCTTGGCTGAAGTTGGGATCGGCGGGGCCGAAAGTGCTGAAAAGGTCATCGAACATGAGCGCTGGCTGCTTCGCAACGAAAGAGACCGCCGCGCCCGCGTTGGCGGAAACATAGTCGAGCGAGCCAACAGGAGCGGGAGCGGCCAGCCAGGAAGCGATGCCGCGCCTCTGGCCACTGAATTCCAGCGTGATTCGGTTGTCTCCGTGATTGGAGGCCTCGCCGCGCGTGGCGATCAAATACTTTATGTCGTTGAAGCCGCTATTCTGAAGAACCTTCGACTCTTGTTGCTGGGTGTGAGTCGAATTCAGAATCTGGCCGAGATTCGCGGCGACCAAAGTTTCGGTGCCCTGGCTGTAAACGTTCAGGATTCTTTGGCCGAAGTCGGTCGCAGCAAATTGAGTCGCTCCCGCGTCGAGCTGGGCGCTCATCTGATGAACCGAAGCAGCGTCGCCTCCGACGACGAGCATGTTCTGCCTGACGAGCATGATCATTCCGCGCTCACCAGCGGCGAGGGACGAGAGCGAATGTGGATCCACGATGTGTAGATCGGATGTGTGTTGCGTGCTCGACAAGGTAGCAGCCAGGCGATTCTGCAAGAAATCCTTCAGCCCAGGCTGACGCACCTCGGCCAGCAAGATGGGCCCGTGTTCGTTGGCCGTCGAGATTCCCCCAACCGTAATCACCACTTCGTCGCCCAAGTACTGACTTATGGCTTGAATTTGTCCAATCAACTCCTCGGGAGTCGGATGCTGATTCGAGTTGCCGCTCTTGTTCCACCAATCTTGCAGAACTTTGCTTTGCGACAACTGTTGCTGGAAGATCTGGTTTGGCCTGTTGCAGCGCGTCTCCAAGATTGGGGATGCCGATGTAGAGGACCGTATCCGCAGGCAGCAACGGAAGGATTTTGCTTTCATAGCGGGGACCGGGCGTCTGGATTTGCTCGAGTTTTTGGCGAAGCCTTGAGAATTCAGCGAGCAGCGCCAGTTCGTGATCGAGATCGTTGCTCCAGCTGATCTCTTCGCGAACAGGAACAAGGCCGACGCTCTGCGTTGTCGCCACCTGATCGCCCGAGTGCAGAATGGATTCCGCCCCAGCATGCTTAACGTGAACTTCGCCTTCAATCACAGACACGCGCGAGCCTTTGGTGCCGGAGTTCACGGAAAAGACCGTGCCGGTGACGGCTACCGTGCAATCCGGAGCACTCACGTACAAGTGCCCGGTGCGACGATGCGCAGCCTGCACGATGATGCTGCCCTGGTCGAGATGAATGGTGGTGTTGCGACGATCCGCGCTGACCGCCAACTCAGCGCGCTGATTCATTTCCACTTTCGAGCCGTCGAAGAGCTTCACGGCGGCATGCGAATTTGCGGCCGTGCGGATAAATTCACCCTGAGTGATTTCGTCACCTAGCTTCAATGCATGCTCACCACTCGGGCCAACGCGATAGGCTAGCCCCGCGATGGAGTCGATGTGCGCGCGGCTGCCAGGAGGGCCTGCTACGTACCAGCTGTATCCAGTCCAAACCAATGCGACCANCACGGCCAAGGTGGCTGCCGCGAAAGACAAACTGCCAAGACTCCATTGGAAACCGCGCGACGCCGGCTCCATTCGCCAGTTGACGGTTGTCTTGCCGTCAACGGCGCGGCCGTGAGCATAGGAACGGCAGGAGACACATTCCCGCAGATGAACTTCTACGATGAGCGCGCGAGCCGGAGACAGCTCGTGCTGATGAAGAGCTGGCAACAGCGCACGAATATCGGCGCAGCCACGGATGGGCTGCAGTGCGTTGGATGCGGCCTCCTCGCCAACTCCTGCTTGCAGCTTCTGCCATACGCGCTCGGCAGACGTGGAGAGCGTCTTCGCGTCGGGCTGTTCCGCGCGAAGTTCAGAGATCGCTTGATCCAGGCGAGCGTCTTGCTTTGATCGAAAAAATTTCATGATGCACCTTTCCTAAAACCACGAAGGCTCTTCTTTAGCCGCGCGCGAGTCCGGTGGAGGGTGACAGCGACTACAGCCTGAGATGTGTTCATCATTCGGGCAATTTCGGGATTGTCCAGGCCTTCGATATAACGCAGGATAAACATCTCGGCAGTGCGGGGACTAAGCTTGGCGAGCTCGCCGCGAAGCCAATTTTTTATTTCCATGGAAGAATGGGCGCGTTCCGGAGAGAGGCTAGGATTGGAGTGCAGTTCATCTGCTACCTCAACGGGGACTACCTCGCGATGGCCACGCGACCGAATGAGATCGAGCGCGGCATTGACCGCCGACCTGTGTAAGTAACTCTGAAGATTGGAGATACGGCTGTGGTCGACGGTCCCGCGGGCCAATCGGAGGAAGACAGATTGTGCGACGTCCTCGGCGTCTGCCATGCTGCCGGTTACGCGGTAAGCGGCCTTGAGGACACAAGCCTGGTGTGCACGAAAGACTTCCTCAAGCTCTGCAGCTGCTTGCGTCACCATGATGGTTTCTATCGCGGCCGCCAAGTACCCCTCCTCGGCTCTTCTACAACCTAAGACGCGATAGCTAGAAACTTCTTAACACAAAATTTACAATCGGAGGCGGATTGCTTGGACGGAGAGTCGAGACTTGCACCCGTCGACTATTCTGCGTCTTCACGCCGAGCCGGCGACACGCTAACTGCTGAGGTTCCGCTGATGGTTCACGTTGCGATCTGCTAGCACGCAACCGTGCCACAACTGCTCAATAAGAGCTTTCGAGAAAGATTCGGAACCGCCTTGAGCGCGAGTGATGCCGCAGCTTTCGCAGGGCCTTGGCTTCGATTTGGCGGATTCGTTCTCGAGTAACGGCGAACGACTGGCCCACTTGCTCCAGGGTCAATTCGTTACCGTCCTCCAGGCCAAAGCGCATCTTGATGATTCTTTCCTCGCGCGGTGTGAGGGTTTTCAACACGGAGGCCAAATGTTCCTTCAAGTTGAGATGAATGGCCGCATCCGATGGCGAGACAACGCCCTTGTCCTCGACGAAATCGCCAAGGTGGGACTCTTCGTCCTCTCCGATGGGCGTCTCGAAAGACATCGGCTGCTGCGCGATCTTCTTTGTTTTGCAGACCGAGTCGATGGGCAGATCCATGCGTCTCGCGAGTTCCTCGGAAGTTGGTTCACGCCCGAGTTCTTGCACCAGTTGCCGGCTGGTGCGAGCCTGCTTGTTGATCGTCTCGATCATATGTACCGGAATGCGGATAGTGCGCGCCTGATCGGCGATGGCGCGAGTGATGCCCTGGCGAATCCACCAGGTTGCGTAGGTGGAGAACTTGTATCCGCGGCGCCACTCGAACTTGTCGGCGCCCTTCATGAGACCGATATTGCCCTCTTGAATTAAATCGAGGAACTGCAAGCCGCGGTTGGTGTATTTTTTGGCGATGGAGACGACGAGGCGTAGATTTGCCTCCGTTAGCTCCGTTTTTGCGAGTTCGGTTTCCGCTTCGCCGCGCCGGATGGCCATGAGCGCGCGCTTCAGAGAATCCAACCCAACCTCGGTCGATTCCTCGATGTCTTTTCGTTCCGTCCGGCGCGAACGCAGCTCATCGCGCGTTCCGTTTGCGCTGTCGGTGCGGGCAGAGCTTACGCGGCGTTCCAACCGGCCAATTTCGCGTTCGAGCGTGTGCAGCCGCTCGGCCGTAACCCGCAAAGTATCAACCAGGCGCCTCTTCTCGGCGTCGCTGAATTCGATGGAGCGGATCAGGAGCGAAATTTCAATGCGCGTTCGGCCTAAACGGCGCCGCGCTCGCAGATGCGCCTGCTTATCGGACTTTGCAGTGTTCTCCAACTTGAGCCCTTGCTTTCGTCCTAGCTGGTAGAGCTTCTCGATATGGTTGATGGTGCGCAGCGTTTGGCGCAACTTTTCTTCGATCTTGTCGTCGGTCAGTTCCTCCTCCTGCAGGTGGATGATTCGCTTGATGGAAAGCGCGCCCTTACGAAGCTCCACCCCTAAGGCGATTAACTCCTTGGCCACGAGCGGCGAGCGCGAGACGGTCTTCAGCACTCGCAACTTGCCACGTTCCATGCGCTTGGCGAGAGCGATCTCGGTCTCGCGGTTCAAGAGTGGCACGACACCCATTTCACGCAAGTAGGTGCTAACCGGATCGGTGCTCTTCTGCACGGAATGCACCGGCCGTTCGATCTCGGTTTCTTCCTCAGGGATCGCGTCGTTCCGGGGGCCGAGTTCGATTCGTTGCGTGACTTCGAGCGTCGTGTGCGCGGCTTTCGCTGCGGAAATATCTTCGAAAATTTCGGTGCCGTCGCGCTCGAAAGTAGAAAAAAGATTGTCGATCTCTTCCGTGGTGTGTTCCTCCGCGGAAAGGACATCATTCACTTCTTCGTTGAGCACGTAGCCGCGGCTCTTACCTAGGTTGATTAGATTGCCGACAAGATCGTGCTTTTCCTGAATGAGCAGAGCCAAGCGTTTTCCCCCTAGATGGAACTTTCCGAAATAGCTGGCCCCTCCTGCACACCACACCATGGCCAAGGATTGACCACGAACTGTTGTGGCAAACAGGAAGGCGGGATCCAAAGTGCTATTCTGGCGGTAGATTCGCCGCGGCCACCGTCATGACAACCACGTTCATCCCGACGCGCTCGGGTGACGGTACCTTTGTTCTGGAATTTGTTCCCTCCCAGTATACGCTATTTGTAGTCTTTTTTGGGCCATATCCGCGCGTCATTTTAGACGCAAGGCTAACTCTTGGGCCTGCAGGGGTTTGCGATTTCAGCTGCCCGGTTCGAGGGATGAATTGCCCTGGGCGGAAAGCGAACGCCAGATTAGATTGGTCTTAACTTATTCGCCACAATTCCATGGAACTTCCCGCCGAGGGATTACACAACTATTACAGAAGCCCAGCGCCACGCGTGCTACTTTTGGATTCATGAGCACCCTAGGCCACGACAAAACATTTTCTCAACCCATTAATTGGACCACATCCCTTTTCATGCTTGCATTTCATATCGGCGCGATCGCCGGGTTGTTCTTTTTCACTTGGAAAGCGCTTGCTGTCGGGGTTTTTCTCTGGTGGATCGCCGGAAGTCTGGGCATCGGCATGGGCTACCACCGCTTGCTCACCCACCGCGGCTACAAAACGCCGAAGTGGATGGAGCATTTTCTGACGGTCTGCGGGACGCTGGCCCTGGAGGGCGGACCAATCGCTTGGGTAGCCACGCACCGTGTCCACCATCAGAACACGGACAAAGAAGGTGATCCGCACTCTCCGCAGGACGGCGGCCTGTGGGCGCACATGGGTTGGATACTGACGGGGCAGGCCATGCACAGCAATGCCAAGGAGCTTCTGCCCTTCGTCCCCGATCTGCGAAAGGACAAGTTTCATCTTTGGATCACCAAGTGGCACTGGGTCCCGCTCACCGTGCTTGGCATAGCACTCTTTGCGATCGGTGGCTGGCCCTTTCTATTGTGGGGGGTGTTTTTGCGAACAGTTGTCGGCCTGCATGCCACCTGGCTAGTAAACTCTGCTACACACATGTGGGGCTCGCGGCGGTTCCTGACAGACGATACCTCCAAGAATAGTCTTTGGGTCGCCCTGCTGACGTTCGGCGAAGGCTGGCACAACAATCATCATGCGGTTCCGCAGTCAGCGCGCCATGGAATCGCGTGGTATGAAATCGACATGAACTGGTACGGCATCTGCGCTTTACGAGCGCTCGGCCTTGCGCGGGACGTCAAGCGGCACAAACTCGTCCGTCATGGACTTGCCGGAGAGCGACACACCGTGATTACTCCTGATGCTACCAGGGCACCTGCTCCCGTAGCGCTACCTAGCGGCGACTGAGCCGCGTCTCACGAGAATAGCGCTTGGCATCTGGAACGCCGCAATCCGCCATCGCAGACCCTTCTTAGGTGGCGCTGACTCCGCCCTGGCGTAAACTAAGACGTCATGCGCATCACGCGCCGCACCAAAGCCATCGCATTCTTCATCGCGTTGGGGGCCTGTCTCGTTGCCCTGACGATCGTGCTCAACGTCAGTTGGATCATCTTCCACTGGCGTCAAGTTGTTCCCCTCGTACTCGGGATCATTTTCTTCGGATTGCTTATCGCGGGGCTGGTGATCAACACCATCTTCCTCGTCCGTGAGATTCGCCGAAATGAGCAGCAAGACAGCTTCCTCAATGCCGTCACGCATGAACTAAAAACACCGATCGCTTCCATCCGTCTTTACCTGGAAACGCTCGCGAGCCGCAATCTTGATGAAGCAAAACGGCGCGAGTTTTATCGGATCATGCTGGATGATACCGACCGGCTGCTGGGGACTGTCGAACAAGTTCTGAAAGCGGGCGAAGTCCGGCACGCGAGCGCGCGAAAGAACTGGCAGGAAGTGCAATTTTCCGCCATTGTGCGCGAAGTCCTGGCGCTCGCGCGTCTGCGCCAAAATCTCTCTCCAGAGGTGCTGAATCTTGGCGCGACACCGCCTGAAGAAATCGTGGTCTTGGGCAATCCTGAAGAACTCCGCACTGCCGTATTCAATCTGCTCGACAACGCCATCAAATACTCCGGCGAAAAAAAAGATATCGTCGTCGATCTTCTCACGCCAAATATCGACACGGTCTTGCTGCGCGTACACGATCGCGGCATTGGTATTCCGCGCAACGAAGTGAAACGAATCTTCAAACGTTTTTACCGCGCATCGAACTCCAAGACCGACAAGGTGAAGGGAACTGGCCTTGGACTGTTCATCGTGCGCTCGATCGCCCGCCGCTACGGCGGCGACGCCTTTGCCGAGAGTGAAGGAGAAGGGCGTGGCAGCACATTCA
>JGI12635J15846_10002065_pt1 | contig 17582 bp, 17 predicted proteins | sample BlaSpr_A8_OM2_M2_FD_15846 | JGI IMG/M metagenome (IMG submission 15846) | reverse complement strand
CGAGCGCGAGCTGGCCGATGTGATTTACGAATTCGGTGAGGAAAGGAGGTCGCGGAGAATCGCCAGAGCCATTGTCCGGTCGCGGCCGATACGCACGACGACGCAGCTTGTCGAGGTGGTAGCGGCCGCGGCCCGGTCAATGAAACACGAGCGTATTCATCCGGCGACGAGAACTTTTCAGGCTCTCCGAATATTCGTAAACCGTGAATTGGACGATCTGAAAGCATTGATGGAAGCGGCTTCGCGGTTGCTGGAACCGGGAGGAAGGTTGGTGGTGATCAGCTTTCATTCGCTGGAAGATCGGATCGTGAAAGATGCGATGCGGGCGGGGGCAAAGGACATGAACTTTCGATTGCTCACGAAAAAACCTGTAACGGCATCTGAGGACGAGATTGAGCGGAATCCGCGGTCGCGCAGCGCGAAGATGCGGGCGGCGGAGAGAATGTAGCGCCGGCGTCTCGCCGGCAAGATTTTGAGTTTGCACAAGTTAAGTTTGCCCCGGAAAAACTGCCGGGCATCCCGGTGCGGTGATCGTAAGGCGTGCCGGGGTAAGAATTCGTAGGGCGGTTGTCCGCTATGGGCGACTGCAACTCTGTGGTGGAGTTTCGCCGGAGCGGCCAAGAAGAATAAAACAAGGCCGAGTCCGGCGAAGAAAACTGAGAATACTTGAAATGACATTTACCGGCAATCTAATTGAAGGCTTGATGGCGACGGTCGAGCGGGCGGAGCGGCGGACGCCTTCCATGGTCGGGTTTTCGCAAGTCGAACCGGAGCAAATGGAACCAGCGCTCATAGAGCCGTGGTTTGTCTCGGTTCAGGAAAACGCGGACTACGATTCGAAATTCCTGGGAGTGGCATGAATTGGGAGTGGCATGAATATGAGCGCCGTCGCGATGCAAACTGTAGCTCTACGCCGGAATAAGGCGTGCTGGCTGGGAACTCCGGAAATTTATTTCCGCAAAACGATCGACAACTCGCGGCTGCTGAAGGTGGAAGATCCCCGCCGCGAACGCGAGATGAAGCAGTTCGGAATTGCGCTGTGCCTGCTGTTCGTGCTGGTAATGGGATATGCGCTACAACATTTCCGCGCCATTGAATATGGATACAAGATCGAAACGCTGCGGGTCCAGCGCGATGGGCTCATGGAGATGAACCGGGCGCTGCGTCTGGAAGAGGCATCATTGCGCGATCCGGAGCGAATCGATGTGATGGCGAGAAAGCTTGGATTGCAATCGCCGCGTCCGGGTCAAGTGATGCGCATGGATTCGCCGAGCGATATGGCGGCTCCGGTGATGGCGAGTGTGACGCCGGTTTCGGTTGTGTCGGCGCGATAGTGCGATCAGGGTAGCGGTGCGCGGAGCACGAGTGGACGCGCAACATTTTCGACGGCGGCTCTCCGGGGCCGCCGAAAGTTTCTGAGGGCTGGAAGTGACGGCGAGTTCCACTTCGAACGGCGCACGATCCCGGATTTATGCTTTATCTGGATTGCTGTGTCTCTGGCTGCTGGTGATCTGCCTGCGGCTGATTTATCTGCAAATTTTCTGCTACGGAGATTTTGAGCGGCGCGCACAACATCAGCAGCAGCGCAGCTTCGATCTCTCGCCGAAACGCGGGGTCATCTACGATCGCGCGGGGCGCGAGCTGGCGATGTCGATCCAGGTGGATTCGGCATTTGTCGTACCTTCGGAAACTCCGGACCTTGCTAATACCGTGAGCCTGATATCTCGGATCACGCAGGACGATCCGCGGGTCGTGCTGGCCGATTGCCGCGCCCACAAGACGTTTTGCTGGGTCGCGCGCAAGGCGGATGCGCAAGTGATCGAGCGCATACGGGCGCTGAATCTGCAGGGTATACATTTTCAGAAAGAAGCGAAGCGCTTTTATCCCAAGCGCGAACTGGCGGCGCAAGTTCTGGGTTACGTGGGGACGGATGATCAGGGGCTGAGTGGGCTGGAGCGGGAGTTTAATTCTCAGCTCCAGGGCAAGCCCGGGAAGCTGATGATTTCGGTCGATGCGCGCAAGCGTTGGTTTGCCAGCGTTGAGAAAGAACCGGAGGCGGGCAGCAGCGTCGTGCTGACGATCGACCAGAATATTCAGTACATCGCGGAGCGCGAACTGGAGCGCGGTATGGAGGAGACGCACGCGATCGCAGGGACGGTGATCGTGGAGAATCCGCACACGGGCGAGATTCTGGCGCTGACGAATCGGCCGACATTCAATCCTAATAACCGCAGAGAAGTCCGTCCCGAGACCCTGAAGAATCACGCCATCAGCGATGTCTATGAGCCGGGGTCGACCTTCAAAGTGGTCACCGTTTCCGCCGGATTGGAGGAGAACGTCACCCGGCCCGATGAGATGTTTGATTGCCAGATGGGTTCGATCGTGATCAACGGAACGCGTATTCACGACAGCAAGCCGCACGGGTTGCTCTCCGTTTCCGACATCATCGCCGAATCGAGCGACGTCGGCGCGATCAAAGTGGCCATGCGTCTCGGAAATGAACGCTTCTACAAATACATTCGCGCCTTTGGATTTGGCCAGCCCACCGGCATCGAACTTCCCGGTGAAACTCGCGGACTCGCCAAACCGGTCGATCGCTGGTCGAAGATATCGTTCGCATCGATTTCCATGGGGCAGGAGGTGGGCATCTCCGGTGTGCAACTCGCAGCGCTCATCTCAACGATCGCCAATGACGGAGTGCGCATTCCGCCGCGCATCGTTGCGGGGACGATTCAGCCGCAGAATTCGCCACAAACGATCGCCTTTCAGCCGGTTGAAGGAACGCGCGTAATATCGCCGCTGACTGCTGCCGAGATGAAGCAGATGCTGCAAGGCGTTGTCTTGCACGGTACGGGCCGCAAAGCGCTGCTCGAAGGTTATACCTCGGCCGGCAAAACCGGCACGGCGCAGAAGTATGATCCAGCCATCGGCAAGTATTCGCACACAAAATACTACGCGTCGTTCGCGGGATTCGCTCCGATTAACGATCCGCAGATTGCGGTGGTCGTGATTCTTGATTCAGCGGTGGGATTGCATCAGGGCGGGCAGGTTTCGGCTCCCATCTTCCAGCGGGTGGCGCAGCAGACGCTCGAGTATCTGCACGTCTCGCATGATGTGCAGCTTCCGGCGAACCGGCAGGTTTTGTTGGCGGGGAGCGACGTTCCGGAGTCGAGCCTTGAAGAGGGCGCGCCGGATCATCTGGGCGCTACTCTGGAAATGGCTGAGGTGAATGAAACGGCGCCTGTGTCGGCCAAAGCGGGTCCGATCCGTGAGGAGGTTGTTGCGGCGGCGTTGACGGCGAGAGTTGCCGAGCAGGTCGGCGCGGCCGGTTCGACGACCGTGGCGAGTTCGAAGCCTACACCGTTGACTTCATCGTCCGAGAATTCATCTGCGCTGCAGTTGCCGGCGGGCGGGACCGTGGTCCTCGATGTGGAAGAGGGTGGAATCGAGGTGCCGTCGTTCCTCGGAAAGAACTTGCGCAGTGCCTTGGAATCCGCGGAGGACGCGGGGTTTGACCTCGATGCTATCGGCAGCGGCGTGGCGCGCGAACAAACGCCTGCGCCGGGCGCGCACGCGGCGGCGGGATCGCGGGTAGTCGTGCGGTTTGGAAGATAAAGCTCCTGCCAAACAACCGTTCCGCGTAATTCAGGAAAAAGCTGGAACCACTGAGGGCACGGAGGTTCACTGAGGTTCACTAAGGAACCGCAGGTTTGCTAACAGAGGAAACCTACCTCGCTATTTATAATCGACTCCAATGACATTCCAACAACTGCTGCAAGGCGCCGAGGTTCTCTCGCAGTGTGGGAATCCGGGCGTTGCCGGGGTCGAATATGATTCCCGCCGCGTGCGGCCAGGGACGGTTTTTGTCGCGATCAAAGGAGAGACGAGCGACGGGAATCGTTTTATCAGTCAGGCGATTGCGGCGGGAGCGGTCGCGATCGTCACGGATTCTGCCGCTGAAACGCCTCGTCCTGGGGTCGCTTGGGCGCAAGTTTTGCATGGACGGCGGGCGCTGGCTCGGCTGAGCGCGAATTTTTACAAGCGCCCGGCGGAGCGAATTGCGAATGTTGGAATCACCGGCACAAACGGGAAGAGCACGACCGCGTTTCTAATCGAATCGATTTTACGGGCGGCGGGGCGCAAGACGGCGCTGGTTGGGACGATTGAATATCACGTGGCGGGAAAAATTCTTCCGGCTCCGCATACTACGCCGGAGGCGCTGGAGTTGAACCGCCTTCTGGCGGAAGGGCTGAGCGTGGGAGTCACCGACTCGGTGATGGAAGTGTCGTCGCACGCGCTCGAGCAACAGCGGGTATTTGGAATTCCTTTTGATGTGGCGGTGTTCACGAATCTGACGCGCGACCATCTTGATTACCACGGCACGATGGAAGAGTATTTCCGCGCCAAGCAGGTGCTGTTTGAGGGCTGTGGAACGGAGCCGCCGCGCGCGGCGGTTTTGAATATTGATGATGAGTATGGGCGGCAGCTGCTGAAGATTTGCAAGAAGAAAAGCGCAGTTGTGCTCAGCTACGGCTTAGCGGCGGGCGACTTTCACGCGGAGTCGGTTGAGATCACGCCGCGCGGAACGCGATTTCAAATGGTGACGCCGTCGGAGACGATGGCGATGTGGTCTCCGCTGATTGGCAGGGTGAATGTTTATAACGCGCTTGCCGCAGCGGCGGCGGGATATGCGCGCGATTGTTCGGCCGAGGCAATTGCTAGAGGAGTTTTTGATCTGCCTCGCGTTCCCGGCCGCTTTGAGCGCGTGGATTGCGGGCAGCCTTTCACCGCGGTCGTCGATTATGCGCACACGGATGACGCACTGCGCAATCTCACGGCACTGGCGCGCGAATTTGTGGATTGCGCAGGACGCAAAGGGAAGGTTATTACTCTCTTTGGCTGCGGGGGCGATCGGGATCGCGCCAAGCGCCCGCTGATGGGCGAGGCGGCGGGAGCGGGAAGCGATTTCGTCGTGCTGACTTCCGATAATCCGCGCTCGGAAGATCCGATTGCGATTATGAATGATGCGTTGGTCGGGCTCCAGAAAACGGGCACGAAATATTCTCTGGAGCCGGATCGCGGCAAGGCAATCGCGTCGGCTTTGCGGCAGGCGGCATCGGGCGACATCGTGCTTCTGGCGGGCAAGGGGCACGAGAATGTGCAGGTGACGAGAGAGGGAGAGATTCCGTTTGACGATGTCGACGTGGCGCGCGCGAACTTGAAGGCGCTCGGCTACGACTGCAAGAACGCGGCGAAGGCGGGGATTGGCGCATGAAGCTTTTGCTCTCACGCATCGCCGAATTCTTGCAGGCTAGCGGGCAGTACGATGGGCAGGCGACGGCGCAGGGATATTCCATCGATTCGCGGACGGTGCTGGCGGGGGAAGTTTTTTTTGCCGTGAAGGGCGAGCGTCTGGATGGGCACGACTTTGTGGAGCAGGCTCTCGGCCGGGGCGCAAGTGCGGCAGTGGTGCAGAGAGATGAGTTGGCGCGCTATGCGAAACCCGCGGGCTTGTTGGCCGTCGGTGACACGCTGATCGCGCTGCAAACGCTGGCTACGGCGGTACGAAAGATTTGGGGGAAGACGGCCATCGGCGTGACGGGGTCGATGGGCAAGACCACGACCAAGGAAGCCATGGCGCATTTGCTGGCGACGAAATACCGAGTGCATCGCACCAAGGGAAATTTCAATAACCATTTTGGATTGCCGCTGGGGCTGCTGACGTTGGAGCCCGAATATGATCTGGCGGTGGTGGAGATGGGAATGTCGCACGCCGGCGAGATCGCGGCTCTGGCGCGCATTGCGCAGCCGAATGAGGCGGTGATTACGAATGTGGCGCCGGTGCATTTGGAAAGTTTTGATTCGATCGCGGGGATCGCGCGCGCGAAGTATGAGCTGATTGAGGCGTTGCCGCACGGTGGAACGGCGGTGCTGAATGCCGATGACGAATACGTTTCCCAGTTCGGGCGCGATTTTAAGGGGAAGGTTGTGATGTTTGGGATGAGCGGGAAGGGGAGCGTCTCCGCGGATGTGCGGGCGGAAAACATCGAGACGCTGGGGCCGGAGGGGACGCGCTTCGATCTTATTAGCGCTGGAGTGCGGCAGACGGTGCAGAGTCCGCTGCTGGGGCGGCACAACGTTTATAACGTGTTGGCGGCGGCGGCGATTGCGCTGGAGCATTCGATTACTCCGTCGGAGATTGCGGCGGCGCTGCCGTCGTTGCAACCGGCCGACAAGCGTGGGCAGGTCGTCCAAGTGGGTAACATCGCGGTGCTCTACGATTGCTACAATTCAAGTCCGAAGGCGCTGATGGCGGCAGTGGATACTTTGGCGGCGCTGCCGGCAGCGCGGCGAATTGTGGTTGCGGGCGAAATGTTGGAGTTGGGCGCGACCAGCGAAGAACTGCATCGCGAGTGCGGGCGATATATTGCGGGAAACAAGGCTGATGTCCTGCTTGGGGTGCGAGGCTGGGCGAAGGCAATGGTGCGAGCGGCTCGCGAGGGCGGTTTAGAAGCTGAGTTCGTTGCCACTGCGGAGGAAGCGGGGGAGTGGCTGGCGCGCCAGAGTCGCGAGGGGGATGTTGTATTGCTCAAGGCTTCGCGTGGCGTGAAGTTGGAGAAGGCGCTGCAGACGTGGCGAGAGAAAAGCGGAATTTCCAACCCTGGTTCAACGCCATAGGCGTGAGAAATTGAGAGCTGACGGCGGAGAGCTGACAGCTGATTTTTTCGGAGGCGGATTGCTCTACTGGCTGCTCTACTTGAAGCTGTTCCATTATTTTCCGCCGTTTCGTATTTTTCGTTATCTTACTTTCCGCACTGCCTTTGCGAGCCTTACTGCGCTTTTTACAGGGCTGATCGTGGGGCCGATTGTGATTCGGCGGCTGCGCGACTTTCAGATTGGGCAGTACATACGCGAAGAGGGGCCGCAGGCGCATCAGAAAAAAGCGGGCACTCCGACGATGGGCGGGCTGCTCATTGCGATTGCCATTCTTGTGCCGACGCTGCTGTGGGCGGACCTGAGCAATCCGTTTGTGTGGATCGCGGTTTTTTCCACGGTGGCGTTTGCGGCGATTGGCTTTGCCGACGACTACATTAAGGTTGTTCATCGCCGTAATCTTGGACTAACCGGGCGAGCCAAAATCGGCTATCAAGTTCTGGCCAGCGTGCTGATCGCGGTCGCGCTGATCGCGTTGCAATATCGCGGAATGTACTCAACGCGGCTGCTGGTGCCGTTTCTCAAGCAGTTTCATCCCGACCTGGTGATCGAGAGATTGGCGGTTCATCCGCAATTTTGGCCGCTCGCTTTTCTTCCCTTTGTGGCTTTTGTGGTCCTGGTGATTGTGGGATCGAGCAACGCGGTGAATCTTACGGATGGACTGGATGGGCTGGCGATTGGCTGCACCGTGATTGCGGCGGGAGCGCTGGCGGTTCTGACATATCTCAGCGGGCACGCGACGTTTGCTACTTACCTCGAGTTGCAGAGAATGCCGCAAATTGGAGAACTGACGATTTTTTGCGGGGCGATGGTTGGGTCGTCGATTGGATTTCTGTGGTACAACGCGCATCCCGCGGAAGTGTTTATGGGCGACGTGGGATCGCTGGCGCTGGGTGGCGCGATCGGCACTGTGGCAGTGATGATCAAACAGGAGTTGTTGCTGCCCTTTATCGGCGGGATTTTTGTGATTGAGGCATTGTCCGTGATTTTGCAGGTCGGATCGTACAAACTGCGCAAGAAACGCATTTTCAAGATGGCGCCGATTCATCATCATTTCGAGTTGCTTGGATGGTCGGAATCGAAGGTGATTGTGCGGTTTTGGATCGCGTCGCTGGTGTTTGCGCTGTTTGCGCTGACCACGCTGAAATTACGATGAAAGAACCTACCGCGGAGGCGCAGAGACACGGAGAAAACCAAGGATTTTCGTGGCTGTGTCTCGGTGGTCAATGAGTTTGATGGAGCTTAATAACCAACGCGCGCTGGTGGTCGGTTTGGGGAAATCGGGGGTGGCTTCTGCTTTGTTTCTTAAGTCACGCGGGGCTCGGGTTACGGTATCGGATTCGAAGCCGGAAGCTGAATTGCGCGACGAAATTTTGCTCTTGCTGGAACATGGCATCACCGTGGAAACGGGCGGCCATGGTGAGCGGACGTTTCGCGGGCAAGATTTGATTGTGGTTAGCCCGGGGGTTCCGATCGATGCGCCGCAATTGGTACAGGCGCGGAATCTGGGAGAGCCGCTGATTGGCGAGATCGAATTGGCGGCTCAATTTTTGGCCGGTCCAATCGTCGCTATCACCGGAGCGAATGGCAAGACGACTACTACGTCGCTGGCGGGCGAAATTATTGCGGCGGCAAAATTTCCTGTGTTGGTCGGCGGGAATATTGGAACGCCGGCGATCACTCTGGTCGATCAGGCGGGACCGGCGACCTGGACGGTGCTCGAAGTGTCGAGCTTTCAGTTGGAGACGATTGTGGAGTTTCGCCCCCGCATCGCGGCCATTCTTAATATCACTCCCGATCATCTTGACCGGCACAAAACGTTTGAGAATTACGTGAATGCGAAGGCGCGTGTTTTTCAGAACCAGCGAGCGGAAGATTTCTCGGTGCTCAACGCGGATGAGCCTACGACGGCGGGATTGGCGGGGCGGACGCGGGCGCAGTTGTACTGGTTCAGTCGAAGGAACGAGGTTGAGCGGGGGACGTTTGCGCGCGGAGCGAATATTTATTTTCGCGATGGGCATGGCGAACTCGAGATCATGCCGCTCGGGGAAGTTGGGCTGAAAGGCGCGCACAATCTGGAAAATGTGTTGGCGGGAGTTGTTATTGGCATGCTCGCCGGGTGCACGCCGGAGCAGATTCGGCCAGCGGTGCGGGGATTCAAGGCGGTCGAGCACAGGCTGGAATTTGTGACGAGATTCGCCGGGGTCGATTATTACAATGATTCGAAGGCTACGAACGTGGACGCGACGATGAAGGCGCTGGAATCCTTTCCTGCGAATATTCACTTGATTCTTGGCGGCAAGGATAAGGGCAGCGACTATACCGTGCTGCATCGGTTGTTGCGCGAGCGCGTAAAGCGCGTCTACACCATTGGTGCGGCGGCGGCGAAGATTGAATCGCAGATTAAAGATGCGGCGGAGATCGATCCCGCGGAGACGCTGGAGAATGCGGTGCGGCGGGCGAGTGAGGCGGCGGTGGCGGGGGATGTGATTTTGCTGGCTCCGGCGTGCGCGAGCTTTGATCAGTTCCAGAGTTATGAGCATCGCGGGCGCGTGTTTAAGGAGATTGTGCATTCGCTGGCGATGGCTCGATCGACGTAGAAGCAAGATTAGGAAGTGCCGCGCCGATACTTGTTCGGGAACCAACTCAGTTATCACCCACCTAAAATCCACAGAGGAAAGCGGTGCATGTTGCAGGGCTCCGTGGTGAAATGGACTCTCCATGGCTAAGCGAGTTAGCGTCGATCGCTGGATGTTTACGGTGACCACGATTTTGGTTTTTATCGGCCTGGTCATGATTTTCAGTGCGTCAGCGGTGATGGCCAAGGAGCGGTTTGGTTCGGCTTATGAGTTTTTGCTGAAGCAGTTGGTGTGGGCGGTCGCGGGACTCATCGTCATGGCCGTGGCTATGAAGGTGGATTATAAATATCTGCAACATCCGGCGCTCGTTCTCTCGGTGCTGGGATTTACTACGCTGCTGCTCATCTCGGTTTTTTTTCTGGATCGCGCGCACGGCACCCACCGGTGGTTTCATCTCGGTCCGGTTTCTTTGCAGCCTTCGGAGTTGGCCAAGCCGGCGCTGATTCTGTTTCTGGCGTGGTTTCTGGAAAATAAAACCAACGCGATGGACGATTGGCGCAACACTTTGATTCCAGCGGTTGTGCCGACCGTGGTTTTTCTGGGACTGATTGTTTTTCAGCCCGATCTGGGGACGGCAATTGCCTGCGCGGGGATTACGGCGTGCGTTTTGTTTGTGGCGGGGATTCGATTTCGCTATTTTGGCTATGCTCTGGCGGCAGCGATTGTGCCGCTTTATTTTTTGATCTTTCACGTTTCTTATCGGAGGGATCGGATCCTGGCTTTTTTGAATCCTTACGCCGATCCCAAGGGATTTGGTTTTCATATTATTCAGTCGTTGATTGCGGTGGCTACGGGCGGCGTTACAGGGCTGGGGTTGATGGAAGGGAAGCAGAAACTGTTTTATCTTCCAGAGCCGCATACGGATTTTATTTTCGCGGTTACGGCGGAAGAGTTGGGGCTGGTGGGCGCGCTCACGGTGGTTATTCTTTTTGCAATTTTTCTCTGGCGCGGGACGCGCGCGGCGCTGCGGACACAGGATAATTTCGGGCGCTTCCTGGCGGTCGGAATTACCAGCATGATTGTGTTGCAAGCGTTCATCAACATCAGCGTGGTGCTGGGCCTAATGCCCACGAAAGGGATTCCGCTGCCCTTTGTTTCTTATGGCGGGTCGTCGCTGTTTGTGACTTTGATGTGCGTGGGCGTGCTGCTGAATATTACGAAGCAGGCGGAATAGGGCCGGGCCGGCGACAGAAACGGCTAAAAGACATAGGAAAAGCAAAATCTCCTTTCCCCTGATTTCCTTCCTTTGATTTTGATTTCCTCTTCATTTCCTCGGGCAACAACTATTCTTGTTGCGCCGCGTTCGGTTTAGACCTGAGCGGATTGCGATTGCTGAATGTGCGATGCGGCACTAGAATGGCTCCGCTTCACTCATCGGAGAAATCGCTTTTTACTCAGGAGAAAAAATGAAAATAAAACAATGGTATTGGCAGTGGCAGTGTGCTTTGTCGCAGTGGGAGTGAGCTTCGCCGGCAGTCCGAATATGGGCACGTGGAAGTTGAACGAGGCCAAGTCAAAGTTTCCCGCTATGGCACCGAAGAACCACACGGTTGTCTACGAAGCGGCGGGTGACAGCGTGAAAGTTACGGTGGACGGAATGGATGGCAGCGGCAAGCCGACGCACAACGAGTGGACGGGAAAGTTCGATGGGAAAGATTATCCACTGACAGGCGATTCGGATGCGGATACGCGGTCGTACAAGAAGATTGATGACCGCACGACCGAGTTGACGAATAAGAAGGGTGACAAAGTTACTGCGACGGGTCGAATTGTGATTTCGGCGGACGGCAAGAGCCGCACGGTCACGGTCATCACAACCGAGGCGGATGGCAAGAAGGTCAAATCCACCGCGGTGTACGACAAACAGTAGCGGGATCTGGCGCGAGATCTGATGGCAATGCGCTGCCCTTCCGCTCGATTGTGCGCGGAAGGGCATTTGCTTTTTTTTTCGATCCGACGACGGCTCGTTCGCGAACCTAGTTTTGGTTTGATCTCTTGTCTTGCGGCGGAGTCGATTGGTCAGCGCAAGGGCCGCCTGTGGGGGATGTGCAGGCGCATCCGGAGACGCTGTTGTAACGGCATTGGTCGCCGGGATGGCCGAATTGGTCGCAGATGGGATTGCCGCACCCCGAGAATTTTGGAATCTTGCTGCAAGCCGTGTATTCGGAATATTTGTGGGATTGCTCCCACGCGCTGATTTCCGGCGCTGCGAAACGCAATTCTTCGTGGCTAAGCACGTGAAGCTCGACCCCCTGAGGGCCTTGCGCTTCCTGCACTCCTCCGTTGACGTCCAGAGAATAGGGGCCGGAGATTGTAATTCGCGTGTCGTTCGTTTTCGCTTGGCCAGAGATGAAGTTGATGATCACGGCGGTCTTGCCGTCCTTCTCTTTGGTGATGGAGATGTTGCCTGCGGTCACGATAGTCACGCTGGAGGTTGTTTCCTGTTTCGCTGGTTCTTGAGATCGGGCGATGGTTGCGATCAGCAAAAAGCATAGAGCGACGGTTACGGCGCAATTGAACTTTATTTTCATACCATCTCTGGGTTGTCTGATTAAAATCCTATGGCTAGTGTAACTGGCGCGGGGCTAGCGGCGACCGGACGTAATATCGTCTTTTATGCGGTTGATAAACAGCTGAATGAAGACTCCCGAAATCAGGCAACAGATAAATCCTATCCACAGCCAAAGCGCATCTCTCTCTATCGCTCCCAGGCCAAATACAAAAATGCTGAGAAGACTCATGGCGGTGGTGAGAACAGTTTTCACTGTCGTTGCTCGGCGTCGGGAGGATGGGTAAGCAGACGCGCGAATCAGGGGCGACGGTTGAGTAAGCATGGGAGAGTGCTCCTTCCCCACAGAAAATCGTAGGCCGCCGTGCCAGTCGAGTCAAGCTCGCGCGCTTGTTCGAGCGCTGACGCGCTGGCCTCTGGATGTGAATCCGTCGTCTCGGCGTTCTATTGCCAGTAACTGATCTTTGCGCTCCATGCCCCAGCGATAGCCTCCTGGGTTGCCGTCCTGACGCACGACCCGGTGGCAAGGGATGGCTACGGCCACGGGGTTGGTGGCGCAGGCTCGGGCTACGGCTCGGGTGGCTTTGGGCATTCCTATTTTCTTTGCCACGGCGCTGTAGGAGCGGGTTTCCCCCCGCGGGATTTGTTGCAGAGCTTCCCAGACTCGGCGCTGGAAGGCGGTGGCCCTTATGTCTAAGGGGAGCGAGGAATTCGGTTCCTGGCCCATGATGACGCGGGCCAGAGTTTCTTTCCAGGGCTGCAGCGCCTCATCATCGCGACGGCGCGTGGCGAAAGGAAATTCGCGCATCAAGCCTTGCTGGAGCTGCGCGTCGTCATCGGCAGACCGATCATACGATCGGTTATCGGCCAAACTGTCGGCAAATTGAATGGAGCAGATGCCCTTGTCTGTGGCCGCAATGAGCATCCGTCCGAGCGGCGAATCGGTGATGCTGTAACGGACCACGGCGGCAACGGCGCCTCGACGATACTTCTCCGGAGTCATGCCTAGCTGGGCAGCGGTGCGCTCGTAGAGACGGCTGCTGGAGCCGTATCCGGCGGCATAGAGAGAGGTGGTTACGTTGTGGCCGGCTTGCAAGTTTTGTTTCACATGGCGGAGGCGCACGGCGTCAATGTAGGCCTTGGGCGACACGCCCAGGCCGGATTTGAAGGTGCGCCGAAGGTGGAAGGGGCTAAGGCGGAATTCTTTGGCGAGTTGGCGTAGGGTCAGAGAGTTCTCGAGTTGCTGATCGGCTACGTGCTGCTCGATGTAGCGGCAAATCGCGCGAATGACCGCGGATTGCGGGTTTCCGTCGACGGCCTTGGGACGGCAGCGCAAGCAGGCGCGATAACCAGACTGCTCGGCCTGAAGCGGATGAGCGAAGAATTGTACGTTTTCGCGGCGCGGGCGTTTTGCGGGACATGACGGACGGCAGAATACCCCTGTGCTGGAGACGGCAAAAACGAAAGCGCCGTCGAGCGAGCGGTCGCGCTCCAGGACGGCCTGCCAGCGCCGGGTGTCGACTTGATCGCCGATCTCGTCGAGAGTGTGCTGCGGCTTGTTCGCTTTTGCTCGCTCGGGTCCGGGTTGAGCCTTGGTCATCGTCTCTTCTGCAAGTATCGCATTGGTAGCCATACGGCGAACATAGGGCAGCGGCGGGGGAGCGGGCTATCCGAATATTGCGGTCAAACGAAATTCACGTGCGGACCCCGGCACTGAGGTGCAACGGAATATTATCCGCGGAAGAGTATGCAATAATTGGCGCTCGCTGCGCGAGAATTAAAATCCAAAAGTTAAGAGTTAAAGGACCCGATATGAATTACGACTTCAAATTCGGTCGCACAATGATTTGTTTAGGGGTGCTGGTTCTGGTTGGGCAAGCCGGTGCGCAGGTTCTCGACGTCGATCAGGTAAAGAAGCTCGCTCCCAGTACTTTTTTCTTTGCCGGTCAGAGTGCGGCGGTACAGCTGCGCAATACGGTTGGCTGGAAGAATTCCGAGGGCAAGGTAGTGATGGCTGGACTGGTGGATACGTCGGGATATTCGACGGCGGTGGCGGAGAGATATCAAGGATTTTTCATCACCGAGACCAAGCTCAGTTTGGACGGGTCGACGTTGGATCCGGGAGAGTACGGGTTTGGTTTCAAGGATGGCAAGTTCACGGTGATGAACGTGGCAGCCACGGATTTGGTTTCGGTCGCCAGCCAGAAGGATGATCAGTTGAAACGCCCGGTACCTTTGAAGCTGGAAAAAGATGGCGCCGCTTACAAGCTTTACGCGGGGCGGATGTATGTCGTTCTAAAGGCGGAGTAGATGCGGGTTTGCGCGCGACCGGTCGCGAGCGCGCACCGGCGCGTTGGGCGGCCTTCCTTACCAAAAAGTGCAGAGGCTTGCACCCTGCTCTCGACAGCAGTTCTTTTCTTCTCTGCTAAGTCAATTCCCTACAGCTAGTTACATGCTCCTAGCCATATGGTTTGCAGGGTGCACTCATGGTGTGGGAAGCCTGGACGCTTTGAGGGCTTGCGGAGGACACTTTGACTGTCATTTACAGCACTCAATATGCCGCTACTAAGGCAACTTCGCGACCCACGGGTGTTCTGCCGCTGCTGGTAATCCTTTTCATTGTGTCTTATGGGATTCTGACCATGCTGGTTTTCGAGCAGGGGCGGACCATTGAATCGCAGCGTGGACTGATCCGCGAAATGCTGAAGGACAGCACGCAACTCGCGGCGCTGAAGGGGAAGATGGCGGTGAACGACGCGTCTCAGGGTCGGAACACGGTGGCGGCACCGGCGCAGAGCAAGAGCGCAGAGCCGGGAAATTCTGCTGCCGGGTCAAAAGGGCCGGACGCTAAGGGCTCAGACAAGGATGCGAAACGGCCGGGCAAGGCGGCGCGCTCTTTGAAGGCAGTTCCGGGAAAGCCGGAGGCGGATTTAGAGGATGTGCGACGGTCGACGCGCGTGATCTAGGGTAGCAGTTTTCTGGATTTAGAGAAAAAGCTCGGCAGCTTCAAGAATTCGAGAAAATAGTTTAAAGAAGATAGTTTAAAGAGAAAACGAGAGTTCTGTGGACGCGGCCCTTTTGTGGAGGGCCGTGATGGAAGCGAGACCCAATCATGAAGGCCCTGGCCCTAGCCCTAGTTTTGTCTCTTCCCGTTCCGAAGTTAGCGCCCCCTGCTCAGCTCTCTCCTACCCCCAGCCAGCAATCGGCAAAGCCCAAGGGAGGACAGTGGTATTTCGCGGCCAACGGCCATGCCGTGTATTGCTACGGGCCGGTGATGACGATGCCCCAGGCGCCTGGTCGACTGCTGAAGGTTGCGACTTTCTGCCGCGGGGACCAGACCATGGTTCCGCTGAAAGACTAGGCCGAACGCCCGGTTCGCCTTGACTTGCCGCTTTCTCGCACGACGGGGCGAGTGGATGGATGAATGATCCGGCTATCGAGAGTCAGGTCCACCTGCCACGACAGCAACCCTGGAAGTTGGGGATCCGCTCGAACGCGGGTCAGACTAACATGGGTCAGACTATGGAGCCCGCTCCTTTCGGAGCGGGCTTTATTGGTTGGTGCTCGTCGGTCGAATTAGTCGCCTTCGGTGCCGGTGAATGCGGCATCCGCGCCCGTGCGATAGCGGTTGGTCATCTCGCTAACTTTGTTTCTAACGTCGTTCGCCTTGTCGCGGATTGCGCCGCGCACTTCTTCGCCGGAGACGGGTGCGAAGAGGATTCCCAACCCGACTCCGACCGCGATGCCGCCGACGAAGCCCAAGGTCGGTCCGATCCATTGGCTGTCGCCGCGCAGGGCCGCAGCCGCATCGGACAAGCGATCCGTTGTGTTTTGGTATTGATCCCTTGCCACACCATATTTATCTTTAATCACGTCGCTCATGTCGTCAGCGCGATCCTTCAGCTGATCATTCAGTGCGGACCACAATTTTGGATCACTGAGGACGAGACCAAACTTCATAGCCAATCTGGCCCACCGTTTCGCAGTACTTCGTTTTCCGAATGCCATAGCCGATTCTCCTTCATTCGTCGTAGTAATTATTTATAAATTCTCTTATACGAAGTAAGGGGAAGTGCGGCTATACCCGGCTTCTTGTAGGGAGAGCGAAAAATCAGCGTAAGTCACATGGAAGAGAGGTGGAGTGCGGCCCTCCGCTGATAACCATTCTTAACGCCGGCCGCACTCCCTTTGAAGTTTTCTTGTTAATCAGCTTGCGCCAATTTGACAAGGCTTAGAGTTTAGGCGGCGCGCTTCCTCTTTCGTCCTGCTTTCGGGTCGTGTTGCTCCACGGCCTGATTAGCCTGAGGATTGATTTGCTTGGCGAGTTGCGTCAATTTTTCGTTGGTTTCCTTTTCCTCGTTAAGAGTCTCTTGTAGCAGCGAAGCGTGCGCGGATTCGCCAAGGATGTTGGCGAACTCGCGCGCTGTGCCATAGGCCGCGATCTCGTAGTGTTCGACCCGTTGTGCGGCTCCAATCAGTGCAGCGTCCATGACAGCGCCGTCGAAGTCTTCCTCCATCACTTCTCCGCCCTCTTTGACGAGACCTTCCATGCCGGCGCACTTCTTGCCTTTGGGGCTCTCACCGAGCGATTCGAAGATTTGTTCGAGCCGTTGGACGTGACCTTTCGTCTGTTCGAGGTGCTCTTCGAATCCGCTCCGAAGCTCTTCGGACGAGGCGGCTTTCGCCATTTTTGGCAGGGCCTTCACCAGTTGGGTTTCGGCATTGTATATATCTTTCAGTTCATCGATGTAAAGTTGCTTCAGTCCTTCGTTGGGCATGTTTTTCTCCTGGTGAAGACTATGAAGTTTTTCGAAGTGGTTGTTGATCCGGAACAAGTCTTAGTTGCCTGCGAACCTGCACGGGTTGGACTCAATCCCCCGAACTGCGTCGCAGGTACGGCGCGACCAAAACCATTCAAGATTTTCGTGCGCCGAAGGGTGGCAACGCGACGTCGGACAATTGCTGACATCAGAAACTGGCATTCATTTCGAGCCAACACGAAGGAACGCAATTTCTCCTGCCAATTCGAAAACCGCATGGCTCATGGCAGTTATGCCATTCTCAGATTGACCGCTCCTACAGCAAACACCGTATATGCCTGCCGTTCCTAATCTAGCTATTCTTCGTGGTCCAGCTGGACCTCACGGGCATGGCATGGCGCCAGGCAGAGCATAAATCTGGTCTCAGCAGCACACTAAGAAAATTGGGGGTGAAAGTGATTGAGCAGTGGTGTGCCAACAAAATGTGTGCTCTAAGAGAGAGATGATGCCGGGCCACATACTCATTGTGGACGATCATGAGGTCGTCAGACGCGGAATTCGTTCCCTCCTTTCTGCCTGCCCCGAATGGGAGATTTGCGGGGAAGCAGCGGATGGGCTGGAGGCAGTGGAAAAGGCGAAGGTCCTTCGACCGGACATCGTGCTCATGGATGTTTCCATGCCTCGCATGGATGGAGTCGAGGCAACCCGCATTCTCCGGAGAGACCTGCCAAAATCCAAAGTTGTTATCGTCAGCCAAAATGACCCTGCAATAGGACGCCGCCAGGCGCGGGAAGCCGATGCGGCAGGGTACGTTGCCAAGAGCGATTTGTGGCAAGCGTTGCTCCCAACAATTGCCAGATTGCTGGGGAGCGGAGATGACGCAAGCGCAGTCGATCATCAACCCGCCGCACCAGCCTCATCCGCGCAGGAATGGCTGGCGGGTGGCGGAGAACTGAGCCG
>JGI12635J15846_10002063_pt1 | contig 17585 bp, 14 predicted proteins | sample BlaSpr_A8_OM2_M2_FD_15846 | JGI IMG/M metagenome (IMG submission 15846) | reverse complement strand
GTGCTTTTTCTCCTGCAACAGGCGCGCGGCGGCTATTTCGATTTCGGCAACACGTATCCGGTGATCCTGGTGGTGATCGGCGCAATTTTGCTGGCTTCATCGCTGGCGCCGATGGAGGGTCACATTTCCTCGACGGCGGTTCCACCGGCGGCTCCGCCTGCGCCAGGTTCTACCACAAACGCGCCCCCAAGCTCGACGCAGAGCACATTTCCCGGGCAAGGACAATAACCGCACATGGCTAACGGTCGCCCGCGCGGCAGCAGCGTATTCAGCGGCCTGATTCTCATCTTTATCGGCGTGCTATTGCTGTTGCACAACTATCGCGGGTTTGAATTGGGCCGCGTGCTCACGCATTGGTGGCCGCTGCTGCTGATTTTCTGGGGCGGACTGAAGCTTTACGAGCGAACCGCCGGATCACGTTCAGGAGACACCAGCGGATCGCACATCACTCCAGGCGAAGTGTTTCTGGTGCTCGGATTACTCGCGCTGGTGGGAGTGGTGGTAGCGGTTGAGGGCGTGAAAGAGCATTTCCCCGATTGGGCGACTGGAGACACGACGACGGTGGATCTGGATGTGGCGCCGAAGCCGGTGCCGGCGAATGCGCGCATCACGATCAAGGGAATGCACGGCGACATCAGCGTGCGTGGTTCCGACGAGCCGGAAATTCGCGTAAACGGGAAAAAGAACGTGCGCAGCTGGAACGAAAACGATGCGCAACGTTTGGCCGGGCAGGTGGGCGTTGAGGTCGTGCAGAACGGCGATGGCTACGATGTGCAGCCCAGCGGCGGGAATGACTCGCGCGTAAGCGTGGATATGGATGTGGTGGTGCCGAGTAAATCTGTCGCAACGATTCGAAATGAGAAAGGCGACATCTCGGTGGCGGATATGGGCACGCCGGTAACGATCAACAGCGGCAGCGGTGATATCGATGTGCGCAATACCAACGGCGATGTGAATCTGGATATGCGCCGCGGCGACGCGAAGATTTCCGGAACCAAGGGCGACGTGAAGATTTCCGGGACGGGCGACAGCGTAGACGTAATGGACGCGACGGGAAATTTTACCATTAACGGGGAATTTGTAGGGCCCGTCCGCGCGGAGAAAGTTGCCAAGGGCGTGCGCTTTGTTTCCCACCGCACCGACCTGACATTGACGCAGCTTAGCGGGCATATGGAGGCGGGATCGGGGAATCTGGAGATCGTGGACGCTCCGGGCAGTCTGAACCTGCGCACCCATGAGGAAGAAATTACGATCGAAAATGCCGGCGGCAAGATCAAGGTGGACAATCGCAACGGCAACATCGAGGTGCGCTTCTCGTCGCCGCCGAAGGAAGACATCGACATCACCAATGCGTCCGCGGGGATTACGCTGGGTTTGCCCGAAGCGTCGAGCTTTCAGGTCGTCGCGGATTGCCACTCCGGAGACATCGACTCCGAGTTTGACGGGGATTCCTTGAAGAAGACCACCACCGAATCAGGCGATTCGCATCTCGAAGGAAAATACGGCAACGGTCGCGGGCCCAAGATCACTCTGAAGACGAGTTACGGGTCGATCTCCATTCACAAGAATTAGTGGGTTGGTGACGCGACGCTCGCGGCGTCGTTTTCGCGAGTCGAAAAGACCTTCTTCTTCTGCTGCGCGCCGCAAAATGCGCTGCCGTCGACGCCGAGCTGGCACCCCCCTACAACGGAAGATACCCACAAGCTTGCTAGCGCTCGGCAACTCTTTCCAGATCCTCGTAGAATCTTGGGTAGGAGACGCCGGCACAGTCGGCATCACGAATGGTTGTTGCTCCTTCGGCCGCCAATCCCGCCACCGCAAACGCCATGGCAATGCGGTGATCCCCGTGCGGATCGATCTCGGCTCCGCGGAGTTTTCCGGCTTTGCGGCCTTCGACGCGCAGGCCGTCGGGCCGCTCATTGACGGTAGCGCCCATACGCCGTAAATTCTCAGCGAGCGCGGCGATGCGATCGCTTTCTTTGACGCGAAGTTCGGCGGCATCGCGAATCTCGATTCCCTGTTCGGTGTAAGGCCCTAGCGCGGCTAGCATCGGCAATTCGTCAATCACCAAAGGTATTTGCTCTTTTTCGACGACGCCACCCTTCAGCGACGTGCCTTTCACGGACAAGTCACCCACTACTTCGCCGTGCGCGCTTCGCAGGGACACCACCTGGAGCGAAGCGCCCATGGAGGCAAACACATCCAGAATCGCGGTGCGCGTGGGATTCAAGCCGACGTTGTGAATCAGAAGGTTCGAGTCCGGGAACATGGAAGCGGCGGCGATAAAAAAGACCGCGGAAGAGATGTCCCCGGGCACGTCGAGCGAGCGGGCTTGCAGTCGGCCGCCACCGTTGCTGCCAGCACCCTGGATTTGAATGGAGCTGCCGTGCTTCTCGATACTGATGCCAAATTCTTCGAGCGCCAACTCGGTATGATCGCGCGTGCGCGCAGGTTCGGTCACCGAGGTGATGCCCTCGGCGAACAACCCCGCCAGCAAAACCGCGGACTTTACCTGCGCACTGGCCATCGGCATTTTGTAATGGATACCGCGGAGCTTTGTGCCGCGAATCTCCAGCGGCGCGAAATTGTCTTCGCGAGCGCGAATATCCGCCCCCATCTGCCGCAAGGGAGACACGACGCGTCCCATCGGGCGTTTCTGCAGCGATGCGTCTCCCGACAGTTTCGAGGTGAAATTCTGTCCGGCCAGAATTCCCGTGAGCAAACGTATGGTCGTCCCGGAATTTCCGGCGTCGAGAGCACGCCAGCTTCCCTTCAGGCCTTGCGCCCCGCGTCCCGCCACATGCACCGTGTCCTTATCCACTTTCACGCCGGCGCCGAGCGCGCTGACGCAGTCCAGCGTGCTGTGACAGTCGGCCGCAGCGGCGAAATGCCGCAACTCGCTGGTGCCCTCCGCCATGGCGGCCAGCATCGCGTATCGGTGAGAGATGGACTTGTCGCCGGGCGGCTCGACTCCGCCGGTGAGGTATTTCGCCGGGTGGATGGTCTGTTTTTTCACGGCGTAATTTTAGCATGTTGCGTTCCGCCGCCCCATTCTTCGCGAGTAGAGAGCGCGTACCGAGGTTCCGCACTCTAAGGACTTGTAAGCCGAACAGAATGTATCGGGGTTGTAACTGTCCGCAGGGACAGTTTTTTGATGGAACGTTTGCGAAAGACGCTGAAACATGGCGGCCCCTCCGTCCGTATTATGGGTGTGGGAGAAAAGTCATGTCAGCGCGTAGCAGCTTTCTTAAAATAGCGGCCAAGGCGGGAATGCTTTTCGGCGCGCTCTTCGTCGTCACGGTATTGCTGGCGGCAATTCCTTCTCATCAGCAGCAGGCATTGCAAGTGGTTGTTCCACAGGAGCCTGCAGCTTCTTCGGCTCCGTCACAGGACCCCGACCACAGCTCCATGCCCGGAATGAACATGTCCGACGAGAAAGCCAGCGAAAAAGCGGCCGTAAGCGACATGACGCCCGGCCATCACGATGCCCATAGCCAGCATATGCACATGACGGCGATGCGTCCGCGGACTCCAGAGGATGTGCAGCGCGCGGGAGAAATCGTTACACAGTTGCGAGCCGGCATCGAGAAATACAAGGACTATCACGTCGCCCTGAACGATGGTTTCCGCATCTTTTTGCCGAACATTCCGCAACCCGAATATCACTTCACAAACTATCGAAATGGATTCATGGAGGGCTTCACGTTTGATCCCGCCCGGCCGACGTCGCTTCTCTACAAGAAGACGGCCACAGGGTACGAATTAGTGGGCGCCATGTACACCATGCCTAAACGTGCCACCGAAGAGCAACTGAACGCGCGCGTGCCTCTCAGCGTGGCCATGTGGCACTTGCACACCAATCTCTGCATGCCAAAGCTCGTGCAACTTCGCAACGCGGATTGGACCAAGTTCGGTTTGAACGGCTCCATCACAACCAAGGATGCCTGCGATGCCTCCGGTGGCCGCTTCTCTCCGGTCATCTTCGGCTGGATGGTCCACGTCTATCCGTACGAAGATTCTCTCGACAAAATCTTTGCCATGCATCACCACATGGACTGACCGCGTTCTCAGAAGGTTTTCAAAAGCTCCGGACGGCGGGAGAGGTAGCGGCGGCTCCAGCGAAGCTCTTGGCCATCGTGGAGAACCACTTTGTATTCGCCGTGGAACCACGGGAGCAGTTCGCGGATGGCATCCATGCGGACGATGCTGCCGCGATTGATGCGCGCGAAAAACTTTGGATCAAGCGTAGATTCGATGGAGTCGAGCGTGGCGCGCAGGGTGTGGGTTTTCGCGCCGCAGTGTACCAGCAGGTAGTTCCGATCCGCTTCGATCCACGAAACGTCGCGCACGGAAACGAAAAACGCGCGCGTTGGTTCTCGAATCAACAGACGTTCCGCGAATCCGCGTTCCCGGAGGACTTCCTCGACCAAACTGCGAAGGCGCGACGAGGAGACATCGCCACCCTGGGAGTGATGCTCGCGGACGCGGCGCAGCACCTTGCGAAAGCGATCTTCCGCGACCGGCTTGAGAAGGTAATCGAAAGCGTGCACCTCGAAAGCACGTAACGCGTAGCGATCGTGCGCGGTGACGAAGACGAAGCGCGGCATTTTTGTGTTGGCCGCATCGGAAATCCCTTGAACGACATCGAAACCGTCGGCGTCGGGCATTTGCACGTCGAGAAAGACGAGGTCCGGCTTGTGCCGCTCGATCGCGGAGATCGCGGATTCCCCACTGTCGGCTTCGCCTACAACTTGGACGCCAGGTTCACTACGAAGCAGACGCAGGATTTTCCGGCGCGCGGGCGCTTCGTCGTCGACAACCAGAATATGAAGCGGAGTTTCGAGGGTCATCGCACAAATCGCGGCGGCTCTGTCGAGGTGCGGTACGGAACGCGGAGGGTGACCTCCGCGCCGCCGGCGGCGCGATTTCCGATGGAAAATTCCTGGCTGGCACCGTACAGATGTGCCAGGCGGTCGCGAATGTTCGTCAGACCCACGCCGCGGCTGAAGGTGGCGGCCGAATCCAGCGATCCCAGCCCGGTTCCGGTGTCGGAAACTTTCAACACCAGGTTGCCATTCTCGCGTTGGGCCGCGATGGAGATGTTCATGACCTCACCGCCGGGCTTCATTCCGTGGCGCAAGGAATTTTCCAGCAGCGGCTGCAGGATCAGCTGCGGCACCAGCGAATTATCCAGCGCGGGATCGATCGCATAGTTGATGCGCAGTTTGTCTTCAAAGCGCTTTTGCATCAGGTCCAGGTACAAGCGCGTGATCTGCAATTCTTCGGCGAGCGGGATTTCATGGGCGCGTGAAGCATGCAATGTCAGCCGCAACAGATCGCTCAGCTGCGCGAGCATGACATCGGCAGCCGACACGTCTTCGTACATCACCGAAGAAATGGTATTCAGAGTATTGAACAGAAAATGTGGCTGCAGTTGAAGGCGCAGATTCTCCAATTGCGCTTCGGCGAGCTTCGTTTCCAAGTGCGCGGCGGCGAGTTGCTGAGCTTGCGCCAACCGGAACCGCTGGAAATAATAATAGAGCCCGACGATACTCGTGAAACTCACCAAATCGTTGGAGAACTCCATCGGATAACGATAGAGCATGATGCCGTAGTCATAGGGCCCCAAACCCACCAGCGGCGAGATAATCTGGCGGCTGATGGCCATGAGCGTCGTGTGCGCCACCGAGAATCCAATTGCGCCGGCGAGATGCCAGACCACCACTCGAAACCAGCCCTTGGGCGGAAACAGGTAAAGGTGCGCAAAACGAAAAACAAAAGGCAAGAGGAGAAAAGAAGAGTAAACGCCGGTTATTTCTTCCAGAGAACGGATCGGGAGAGTGCCAGGACGCTGGCGAGAAAGATCATCGAGATACGCGTAGCCCGTTAATAAAACCGCGATTGCGCTGTATATGAGAAACAGAACTGTCCAGCTGAGTATCCGCGGAAGGGGTGGCGGGCAGACAGCAGGTTGGGAAGGCGTTGGCATCGCTCAAGACTCTCGCCGATGATTATGCGCTAGCGGCCAAGGGAGCGCCAGAACCGGAAGGCCAGGGCTGCTTCACGCACGGCCATTCGCCGCTAAAAACGCTAAATTGCTTCGGTGCCGCCGCTCTGAACTTGTTACAATTCCTGATCCGCGTACGTAGTGCACGGCAGGGTCTTGGTCCGACTTAGGTCACCAAAATCCTTCGTGCCCGTAAACCCGAAGGGAAATCTTTGCGCATGTTAGCCGGGATTCGCACTCAAGAGCTACGCAAGGTCTATACCTCCGCACCTCCCCTCGCCGCGGGCGTAGGAGGATTCGCCAACGCCTCGCCGCGCGGCAAAGGCAAACAACCGAAGTCGCAAATCGTAGCTCTCGACGGCATCTCGCTTAACGTCAAGCCCGGTGAAATATTCTGCCTGCTGGGGCCCAACGGCGCGGGCAAATCCACAACCGCTGGTATTTTGACAACGCGCGTTCGTCCCACCAGCGGCCAAGCCTGGATTGGCGAATTCGACGTGTGGAAAGATCAAGTCGCGGTCAAGCGGCTGATTGGCGTCGTGGCACAGCGCCCCAACCTCGATTTCTCGCTCACCGCGCGCGAGATCCTGCTTTTCCACGGAGCCTATTTCGGCATTGATTCCCATGAACGCGCGAAGCGCGCGGCGGCCCTACTCGATCGCTTCAAGTTGACCGATCGCGCCGAGCAGATGGTGCGCGGATTCTCCGGCGGCATGATGCAGCGCTTGTCTATTGCGCGCGCCATGATGCACGACCCGCAAGTTCTGTTTCTCGACGAACCCAGCTCCGGCTTGGACCCGCAAACGAGACTGCTGCTGTGGGAAATCGTGCGTGAGTACAACCAGAGCGGTAAGACGATTCTATTGACGACGCACAACATGGAGGAAGCCGACGCGCTCTGCCAGCGCCTCGCCATCATCGACCATGGAAGGGTCATTGCGCTGGGCACACCGCGGGAGTTGAAAGCTTCGGTTCCCGGCGGATACCTACTGCGTCTGCGTTTCGGACATTCCTCCGACAACGTCCTTGCGCGGTTGAAAGCTTTGTCGGGCGTCACCGAGGTACGTGCCACCGATGGTCATGGCGCCGACCTTTACGCCGACCGCGGCGGCTCGTTGGTTCCGGAAGTCGCCAATGCCGCTCTCGCCGCCGGCGTTGAATTGTGCGACGTCCACATCTCCGAACCCAGCCTTGAGAATCTGTTTCTGCACCATACCGGAAGGAGCCTTCGCGAGTGAACTTCAAGACTTTCCTGGCCATGCTTGGGCGCGACGCCCAGGTCGCTCGCCGCAATCTCATTACCTTGTTGCTGCAGACCTTTTTGCAGCCGCTGATGTTCGTGTTCATCTTCGGCCGCGTGATGGTCGGAAGCGGCTTCATGCCCCCCGCGTACAAAAGCTTGCTGCTTCCCGGCATCATGGCCCTCAGCATGGTGGGCACGGGCATCTGGGCCGTGGCCATGCCGCTGATTTCCGAGTTTCAATTTACCCGCGAGATCGAAGATCGGCTGCTCGCGCCGATGGAAATTTCCTGGGTGGCCGTCGAAAAAGTGGTCTTCGGCACGCTGCAAGCGCTCGCGGCGGGCTTGATGGTGATTCCGTGTGCGTGGCTGCTGCTGCGGCCCGGCGTTGAGCTCAATGTCCCCGCGCCGCTGCTCTTCGCCATGGTTGCGGTGCTGGTCGCGCTGTTTTCTGCCGTCGGCGGGCTCGCGCTCGGTTGCAGCATCGAGCAGACGCACATCGGCTTGATGTTCTCACTGGTGGTGGCGCCGATGATTTTCTTCGGCTGCACGTACTATCCGTGGAGCGCGCTCAAAAACTTCCCGATCATGCAGAAAATCGTACTGATTAATCCTCTGGTCTATGCCAGCGAAGGCTTGCGCGGAACGCTCGTGCCCCAGTTCCCGCATCTGCCCATGATCGCGGCCGTGGGCGGCCTGCTATTCTTCGACGCCGTACTTTTGACCTTCGGCCTAAAGCAATTCCACAAAAAAGCGATAACCTAGGCCAAAATCGAAGCCTTGCCTCGGCTTAGCCAACGTTCATAGGGTCTATTGTCCCCTGGACGAATCATATATACTCCATTCACTTGCACAGCATGCAGACACGTTTACGTTTTTCCGACGACTAGGAGTCTGGCGAGGCATTCATGGCGGAGCTTGCGCAATTTCCCTTGAACGGCGGCGGCGTCCTGGTTGTGGAAGTCGACCCAGCCGATAGTGTCAGCAGCCGGGTCATGCGCGGGTCTGCTCCGGAAGCTGCCATGGCCACCGCAACCGCCACCTTTGAATCTGCTCTGCAAACGGTGCGATGCGCCGCCGAGGGAATCCTGCACCAACTCCGCTCCCTCGCGCAGCCTCCCGACGAGGTCGCGGTGGAGTTCGGGGTGAAGATGAACGCTCAAGCCGGCGCGATCATCGCCAAAGCGTCGACCGAAGCAAACTTTAAGATCAACCTCACCTGGAAGAAAGCACCTGCGGAGAAGTAATCGGTGTCCCTAAAGTACGACGATTTCGATCTGGAGATCACCCCCGCGGGAGACAAGTACCGCGTCCATTTGAATGGACCGACGGGGCAGGCGGCGGCCGATTTCGTGCTTCCCTTCACCGACGTTGACGTCAGCAATTTTCTAGGCCGTATCGGGCAGGTGCGGCGCAGCACGCGCCGCGCGGATGCCCCTGAACTGAATGCCGCAAAGGATTTCGGCAACAAACTGTTCCGCGCCGTTTTTTCCGGCGAGCTGATCGCCCAGCTTCGCGGCAGCGTCGAACAATCTCTCAACAACGATCGGGGGTTGCGCATCCGCTTGCGCCTCACAGATGTTCCCGAACTGGCCGATCTGCCCTGGGAGTTCTTGTACGATTCCGCACAAAATCATTTTCTGACCACCTCGACCGAGACTCCGTTAGTTCGCTTTCTCGATCTTCCGCAGCGTGTGGCTCCCCTGCGTGCGACCTTGCCCCTGCGCGTCCTGGTGGTCATCGCCAGCCCGAGAAATCTCAAGCGCCTGGACGCCGAAGGCGAGTGGGAACGTCTCCAGGAAGCGCTGGGCGATTTGTTGCGTTCAGGGCACATCGTGCTCGAGCGTTTGCCGGCGGCAACCCTGGACGCGCTGCGCCTTCGCGCCCGCGGCATCCCATTCCACATCTTCCATTTCATCGGGCACGGAGGTTTCGACAACATCGCGCAAGACGGCGTTCTCCAATTCGAGGACCACAGCGGCATGTCTCATCCAGTCCGCGGAGAATTGCTCGGGATGCAGCTGCACGACCACCGCTCGCTGCGGCTCGCAGTCCTCAATGCGTGCGAAGGCGCCCGCAGTTCCCGGCAAGATCCCTTTTCCGGCGTGGCGCAGAGCTTGTTGCAGCAGCGCGTGCCCGCAGTGATCGCCATGCAATTTGAGATCAGCGATGCTGCCGCAAAAGTCTTCGCCCGGGAGTTCTATTGTGCGATTGCCGAAGGCAGCCCGGTGGACGCCGCCGTATGCGAATCCAGGAAGGCGCTTTTCAACGAGGATTTCGGGCAGGAGTGGGCCACGCCGGTCTTGTACATGCGCTCCGAGGAAGGCCAGCTCTTCGAGCTCCAGGCTCCTGCGACGGGTCTTTCCGATGCCAAAACCAGCGAGCGTGAGCGTACCGACATAGAACGTCATGCCGCCGAAATAGCGGAAGCACAGCGCGCCGATAACGAACGCCAAGAACGCGAGCGGGCCGAACAAGCGCGTGTAGCCGCCGAAAACGAACAAGCCCAGCGCCGAGCCGCAGCGAAAGCAGAAGCCGAACGCATCGCCGCAGCAGAAAGCGAACGTCAAGCGCACGAGAAAGCCGAACGCGAGCGGCAAGAGAGCGAGAAAAACGAAGCCGAGCTTCGCGCGGCGCAGAGAGCCGAAACAGAGCGCGCCGCGGCGGCCGCGGAACGTCAAGCACGCGAGCAGTTGGCCAGTGACAATCTAGCTCGAGCGACGACGCCATCAGAATCCCTTGCCGCCGTTCAGGCACAAACTCCGGCACCACCGACACTGGCTAGTCCGACGCCAGCGCCGCGGCGCGGACTCCCGATGTGGCAAATCCTTCTCCTATTCATTCCGTTTGTCGGGGTTATCTTGGCGCTTTCCTGGCACCACTTGCGCCCTCACTCGGATGACGTGCGAAGCCCGGAGCCGCCGATTTCGGAATCACTCGGCGCAAAGGGCCAACCAGCTGCGACGCAAATCAACTCTGCTGTCGCAGCCCCGAGATCTCCCGCGGCGGTTTCGACCAAGCCCAATTCGCGTATCGAGTCCACTGCGTCCAAGCGGACGAATGCCGATCTCTCAACGTCCAAGCCAACAAACGTCGACCTCGCTGCACCCAAAACGTCGAACAACGAACCCAGCGAAACGAGCGCCACCGACGAAAAGCCAGCTTCTCCGCAGCCTGCCGATAAACCCGTGACCGCCGCGTCCTCTTCGCGCATCCGCGTTAACGCCGTCTCACAAAACGAGAAGGTTGTGAGCCGCGTGAGTCCCGCGTATCCGCCGCTGGCAGCTCAAGGGAACATCTCTGGCGAAGTGGAATTGCGCGTGGTCATCAACAAGGATGGCACCGTGCAGAACGCCACCGTGATGTCAGGGCATCCGCTGCTGGCGCAATCCGCCACCGACGCAGTGATGCAATGGCGCTATTCGCCCACGCTCGTGAACAACCAGCCAGTCGAAGTGGAAACTACGGTCCTGCTGAAATTCAGTCTGAAGGCCAACGATTCCGCCTCGTCGGCCGCGTCCACCGCTTCGGTTGCGCAACCTCCGGCGCCGTCGCGCGCTCCCTGCACGCTCGGCAGAGTCGACTTCAAAGAGGGGGGAACCTCGCTTTTCGGCACTGTACCCTTCACCTACACCGGCAACTCGCAGCTGCAGGCACTGGCAATCCTGGGTGTTCCTCTGACGGCGGACAAGAAACGCGTCCCCGGCGTCAAGCTAGCCGAATCCACCCTCGAGGACGCCACCGGCACGGCTTCGTTTTCGATGGAAAGTCACCCATCCCTCGCCCAGGCGGGTACAGCCGGCGAATATGTGCTGGTAGCGCTTACGGTCAAGAGCACGGGCGAAATCGTGTGTGAGAAAATCGTGCCTTATCACCGGGCATGGTGACCTGCTCTCCTTCCTATGAATGGGATTCGTCGAATCGCGGTTGACAAACCGTTTGTCATCTTCAAAAATCACCACTGTCATTTCCATAGCGAGCAAACCTAAATCATGTTCATTCACATGTTTGCGTTTCGATTTAAGCCCAACGTCACTAAGGCGCAGAAAGACCAGGTCGTGGCCGAAATCGGCAAGCTCAAGGAGCAAATCCCCGAAGTGCTCGAATCCTGGGTTGGCCTCAACGTTTCTCCCCGCGGACAAGGCTACGAACTCGGCGGCGCCATGAAATTCTCCGACGCCACCGCCTGCGACAGATACAACAGTCATCCCGTTCATCAAAAGCTTCTAACTTGGCTTCTGCCGCTGATCGAACCGATTGAAGTCGACTTCCCGGTCTGAGAGTGAAAGCGAAAAAACCGTTTCCACCCCTCTCTGCATAACAGAACCGGCAAACGATATGCCGTCCTGCTCCGTCTAACCGTCGTGTGGCAGGTGATCGTTGCTCCTGCCTACCAGCCGCGCAGGCCGCTGCAACAAACCATCGTGAGAGAAATGTCTGCTCCGTGCATGCCCCGAATTCCTGCAGTCCTCGCCGTGTGCGCCGGGTTATTTCTCTGTTTCGCTTCTCGCGCTCGGGCCGCGCCTGAATCCCACGCTACGATCGAAATGATCGCTGCCCAGGCCGCGCCGCCGCAATCCGGACGGCCATTTTCGGTGGGCTTGCTGTTTCACCTCGAACCCGGCTGGCACGTGTATTGGCAAAACGCCGGCGACTCCGGCCAGCCTCCCACAATCCAATGGAGTCTTCCGCCGGGATTCCGCGCCGGCGCCATCGCGTGGCCCACGCCAACACGCCTCGGCAAAGGCTCGGTCATCGACTATGGCTATGAGAGCCAGGTCTTGCTGATCGCCCCCATCCACCCGCCCGCATCTCGCAAATCGGGCCAGACTGACGCGGTAGAAATCGCCGCCGACATCAAGTACTTGATCTGCCGTGAGATCTGTATTCCGGCAAAAGCGCACGCCACTGTTTCGCTGCCGCTCAGCGGTGACGCAGCGAAACAAGCGACCCAATGGCGTACGCTCTTCGAGCGAACCGAATCGCAAATCCCGAAGCGCCTGCCCTCGGACTGGAAAGTCGTAGCGCGCTCGAACGCCGACAACTTCGTTTTGTCGGTTCGCACCGCCGCTCCCGCCACCCAAGCCAGCTTTTTTCCGTTGGACCAAAACGTGATAGAAAACTCCGCGCCCCAGAGTTTTGCGCCGGCTAAAACCGGCTTTCAGCTAACGCTTAAAAAGTCGGATCTGCTCGCCAAACCCATTACAGCGCTACGAGGCGTGCTGGTTCTGGAGGGCAACCCTGCTTACGAAATCGCGGCTCCCGTAATCCAACAATAGAGAATTCTGGAATCAGAACAGGAGAAACCATGAAACGCCATTTCGCAGCATCGCTCACCGCAATTGTTCTCCTCGTGCTCGCAACATCGCTAGCCTGGGCCGCACGTATCGGCGATCCCGCTCCGAATTTCACCGCCACCGACACCAACGGCCAGACCCACAAGCTCTCTGACTACGCCGGCAAGTTCGTGGTCCTTGAGTGGCACAATCGCGGATGCCCGTATACCCAGAAGCACTACAACAGCGGCAACATGGAAAACCTTCAACGCGAATGGACCGGACGCGGGGTGATCTGGCTCACCGTAATATCCTCCGCCCCCGGTAAACAAGGCTTTGTCACCGCATCCGACGAAAACGCCTATGTCAAGCAAGTGAATGCCGCGCCCACCGCCGTTCTTCTCGATCCCACTGGCACGCTAGGCCATCTTTACGACGCGAAGACCACGCCTCACATGTTCATCATCAATCCGCAAGGCACACTGATCTACAACGGGGCCATCGACGACAGACCCACCGCCGACCGCTCCGATATCAACGGCGCAAAGAATTATGTCTCCGCCGCACTGGAACAAGCGTTGGCAGGAAAACCGGTAACGACGCCCACAACGCGCCCCTACGGCTGCTCGGTCAAATATCCCGACTAGCCACGCTTTGGTTCACAACCGTTCCTGGCGATACGTTTGAGGGGGCGACAGGGATCGCCATGCGTTACCTTCGCAAGCGGCCCGGCCTCGGCCCCGCTCAACGACGGCGCGCTGCTTGCCGTGGAACAAAAGTAAATCCATGTATCCAGTTCTAGAACGCCTAGCCTTCTCGGCCTATCCCGGTCCTTCCGGCCGTTCAATTGCTTCCCCGTACCACGCCAAGTATCATGAACCCTCGATGATCTCGTTTAGGTCTACCCCTATCTCGCCTCGCTGTCTCTCCCGCCAACCCGCCATGCTCATCCTCGTGCTGGCGATCGCGTTCTGCTTTGCCCAAACCCCCAACCTTTCCGCACAATCCAACGAAATCCTGCCCCTCAGCCAGGTCCAGCCCGGTATGCACGGTTACGCCTACACCATCTTCGCCGGTGACCAGGTCGAAAAGTTCGACCTCGAGGTCATCGGCGTAATGCCGAATTTCCTGGGCCCACGACAGTCCATCATCCTGATCGAGTTAAAGGGTCCCAAAGTCGAGCACACCGGGGTGGTAGCCGGCATGAGCGGAAGCCCCGTCTACCTCGAGGGAAAGCTGGCGGGCGCGCTCTCGCTGAAACTCGGCGTCTTCACGAAGGAAGCCATCGCCGGCGTCACACCCATAGAGGACATCCTTCATCCCAGCGAGCCGGACAATGCCCCCGCCACCTCCTCGCAGCCGTTCACGCTACCCAACGACGCGTCCTCCCGCACCGGCTTGCCGTCAGGCTCCTCCCTGGAGCCTATCGCCACCCCGCTGGTCTTCTCCGGATTCCAAACCTCGACGCTCCAGCAATTCGCCCCGCAGATCCAAAATTACGGCTTCGTAGCCGCGCAAGGGGGCACCGCCGCTCCGCGCCCTGACGACAAGCAGTTGGCAGCCGGTGACATGGCCGGAATGGTTCTGGTCCAAGGCGACGCCTCCATCAACTCCGCTTGCACCGTTACCGCTGTTCAGGCTGACAAAGTCTATCTCTGCGGCCACCCATTTCTAAGCCTCGGCGACGTGGCCCTTCCCATGGCCCGCAGCCGTGTTGTCACCACCCTCTCCTCCTCGCTCGCTTCCACGAAAATCGTCAACGTCGGCGGCACCATCGGCACCATCACCGGCGACCATCTCACCGCCGTCACCGGAAAGCTCGGCGCCACGCCCACCATGATTCCCCTCGACCTTGATATCGCCACCAACGCTGGCGAGAAAAAACTCCACTTCGAGCTCGTCAACCATCCCAAACTCACTCCTCTCCTGGTCGCGCTCACCACCTTCAACGGCCTTACGCAAAACTCCGTCTACGGCGAAGGCACCACGCTCCACCTCTCCGGTGAAATCCGCCTCCTGGGTCACTCCCCGGTCCAAATCGAAAACACCTACGCGCCGAGCGACTCCCTTGGCCAGGACGGCTTGCCCATCGCGCTCAGCGTGCAAAGCATTTTCAATCGCCTGTTCACCAACGCCTACGAGATTCCCTCTGTCGAACACATCGCTCTGCGCGTCGAGAGTGTACCCGGCCGGCAGTCCTTCGCCATCGACAGCGCCTGGCTGGAGAAAGGCGAAGCTGCACCGGGTGAAACCCTCCGCGTGCGCGTTTTGCTGCATCCCTATCGCGGGCCGGCGCACATCGAAGAGACGACCGTGCGCGTTCCAGATCAGATCGCCCGAGGCACCATGCTGCGCGTCCTGGTCACCGACGGCGACCTGCTCAATCGCGCCTCAAAGGGTTTCCTTTTTTCCGGCAGTAGCGGCCCCGAGGGTCTGGATCAACTCATCACGCTTTTGAATCAAGAGCGCCGCAACGATCGCCTCTACGTCGGCCTGTTTGTCCCGTCTCCCACCATCATTTGGGACGACAAAGAACTCCCAAACGCGCCGCTGTCGCAAATCAACGTCATCGACGGCCGCCCCGCTCCGGGCACGGTTCAAGTCCTGCGCGAATCCCTGGCCAGCGAAGCCTCGGTCCAGCTGAGTGGCCCGGTAACGGGCGTAATCTCCCTGAATCTCCAAATCCGGTGATCATCTAAATGCCCAGCCCCCGAAACTCCACCCCAGAAATTGGCAAATGTCCGGCGAGGTCCCGTGGCCTCTTGCGGGCAACGATCGCATTTTTCTCATTGCTTCTGTATTTCCTTACTTCTTCTTTTTCTCCTCTCCATGCCGAACACACCCGCGGCTGGCGTCAGTCTACCTACGACGATTTTCTCAAAGGCAATTCGAACGGTGTCACGGTCCGCAGTGACGGCCGCCTTGAGCTCTCTCCAAAATTCACGCTGCTTGCCGATGCCGATGCTTCCTTTCTCTGGTCGCTTCGCGTTGATCCCAAGGGCGTTCTCTACGCCGGCGGCGGATCGCCCGCAAAAGTGTTCCGCTTCGAAGGCAGCGGTAAACCGACAACCGCGTTTGAGTCCACCGACTTGGCCGTGCAAGCCATCGTCTTCGACGCCAAAGGCACGCTGTACGTCGCCACTTCACCCGACGGCAAGGTCTACCGCGTCTCTGCGTCGGGCGAAAAATCCGTCTTCTTCGATCCCAAAACAAAATACATCTGGGATCTCGCGTTCGGCTCCGACGGCACTCTGTACGTGGCGACGGGTGACAAGGGCCAGATTTTCGCCGTTTCACCCGACGGCAAAAGCCAGCTCTTTTACAACAGCGATGAAGCCCATATTCGCGTGATGGCCTTTGACACAAAAGGCAATCTGCTAGTGGGCACCGAGCCCAGCGGCCGAGTCCTGCGCGTCACACCGCTAGCCAATAAAAGCGCACGCAAGGACAAAGATTCCGCCGCGGCTGAGGGTTTCGTTCTATACGAAACTTCCAAGCGCGAAGTGACCGCACTGGCCGTCGCGCCCGACGGGAACATCTACGCCGCGGCCATCGGCGAAAAACAGCGCACCAGCGCGCAGCTTACTGGCATTATCACCACCTCCCAAGGCACTACCACGATCACGGCGGGCGGGCCAATCGGCGGTACGCCGCAAAATCAAACGCCCTTCATTCCCTTCCCTCCGTTGCTCTCCAGCAGCATCTACAAAATCTCTCCCGATGGCGCGCCGGAAGAACTCTGGACTTCGCGCGACGATCTGGTTTACGCCCTGGCCTTGAATCCCGAGGGCCGGCTTCTCGCCGGCACCGGCAACAACGGTGCGCTCCTGGCCATCGACGGCCGCGGCGTTTTCGCGCAGCTCGCTAAGGCGGGTTCCGCGCAAATTACCGGAATCTCGCGCGGCACCAACGGCAAAATTTTTCTGTGCACCGCGAATCCCGGAAAAGTTTTCTCCGTCGGCCCCGAATATCAGCCGGAAGGCACCTACGAATCGCGTTCGTTCGACGCACAGCTTTTTTCGCAGTGGGGCCGCCTGGAATGGTGGAGTCCACCCCCAGCATCTCCGTCTAAATCCGGCACATCCGGCGAGCCGCGCCTGGAATTTTTTGTGCGGTCCGGCAACACCGAGGATCCCGGCAAGGAATGGTCTCGCTGGTTCGGGCCGTACTCGAAATCCGGATCCAGCGTGGAAGCTCCCGCGGCGCGCTTTGCGCAATGGAAAGCGGTCATTCACGACGGGCGTCCCGGCGACGGCATCGAATGGGTCAGCCTGGCCTATCTTCCCCGTAACGTCGCGCCGGTGATCGATGGCATCGCCATTCAGGACCAGAACGTGCGCGTACAAGGCGCCAACGCAATTCAGACCGGCCAACCAGTATCGGTGACTTTGAAAACGCCGCCAGCCGCGAATCCCACCGGCGTGATCATTTCACAGAGCGCTTCTCAAAAATTCGAGCAGCCGCCCCAAGGCTTCGTACAAAAGGGATATCAGTCCGTGCTGTGGAGTGCCCACGACGACAACGACGACGACTTGCGTTTCTCCGTCTTCTATCGCGGCGAAAACGAAAAAGAATGGAAGCTGCTGAAAGACAAACTCGACCAGAAATTCTATTCCTGGGACGCCACGACGCTGCCCGATGGCGCGTATTACCTGAGAATTGTCGCGAACGACTCTCCGTCGAATCCTCCGGCAGTGACTCTGAGCACCACGCGCGACAGTGAGCGCTTCGTGATCGACAACACGCCGCCAGCGGTCGAACACCTCGAAGCGGCCACGCACAACGGAACGCTCCCGTCGTCGCAGTCCGTGCTCGTCAGGTTCACTGCGCGCGACGCCACAAGCAGCATCGATCGTGCGCAGTACAGTCTCGACGGTGGCGATTGGGTCATCGTCGCTCCGGTAGGCAACATCAGCGACGCCCTCGAGGAGCGCTACGAATTCACCATCTCCGAAGGGCTTGCTTCAGGCGAGCACACCATCGCGGTACGCGCCTACGATCACTTCGACAACGTAGGCAGCGCGAAGTCCACGATCAACGTGCCCGCCGCAAAACCGTAAGC
>JGI12635J15846_10002061_pt1 | contig 17592 bp, 12 predicted proteins | sample BlaSpr_A8_OM2_M2_FD_15846 | JGI IMG/M metagenome (IMG submission 15846) | reverse complement strand
GAAAATCAACTCACCGGCGCGTTGAAAAGTCTGTTCGCGGTTGCGGAGAACTATCCCGAGCTGAAGGCTTCGGAAGAGTTCACCCAACTGCAGGGATCGCTCAGCCAAACCGAAGACTCGATTCAGAATGCGCGGCGCTATTACAACGCAGTGGTGCGCGATCTGAATACGAAGATTCAGTCGTTTCCCACGAACATTCTGGCCGGGATGTTTGGCTTCACGCCGCGCCAGTTCTTCGAAACAGCGGAAACCGACCGGGAGCCCGTGCAGGTCAAGTTCTAATGGATTGGGTAATTTTGTAATTGGGGATTGGGTAATTTGAAAGTCCCAAAGGCGATTGTTTCGACCCTTCTCGCGCTGCTCGTCTCCGTCGGTGCAGCACAGGCCAAGTCGTGGCGCGTTGCGGATTTTCAGGACACTATTACTGTCGAGCAGGACGGCAGCGCCGTCGTCACCGAGCGCATCACCTTGAACTTTGAGGGCGAATGGCACGGGATTCATCGCACGATTCCGATTGAATATCCCGGACCGAATGGAACGAATTACGAACTCTTTCTCAAAGTCACCAGCGTCACCGACGGCAGCGGCGGTAAGCTGAAATATGATTCGTCGACCTCCAACGGCGCACGCGATCTGAAAATTTATATTCCCGACGCGGTGGATGCGACGCGGACAGTCGAGATTACCTACCAGGTTCGCAACGGCACGCGGTTTTTCAAGGATTACGACGAGTTCTACTGGAACGTTACCGGCAACGATTGGCCAGTGCCGATTGACCACGCGGCAGCGATCGTGCGACTCCCGGCGGCGGCATCGGGTTCGCTGAGGGCGCAGGCGTTTACCGGCGTATACGGCTCGACCCAGCGCGATGCGATTGCCAAAGTCGAGGGTGCCGACGCGCAGTTCGAAACCAGCAATCCGCTGCCCATGCGCGGGGGATTGACCATCGATGTCTATATCCCGAAAGACATTCTCAAAGAACCCGGCGCGCTAACAAAGTTTTTTTGGTTCGTGGGCGGCAATCCCATCGTCTTTTTACCGCTGGTCACATTCGTCGGCATGTTCGCGTTGTGGTGGTATAAGGGACGCGACCCCGATCCCGGAATGTCGACTGCGCCGATGTACGAACCCCCCGCCGGAATTTCTCCTGCGGAAGCGGGCACGCTGCTCGATGACAGCATTCACCCCCGCGACATTACATCGACTGTGGTCGATCTGGCGGTGCGCGGATATATCAAGATTGAAGAGACCGCCGACAAGATTCTCCTCTTCACGCACAAGGATTATGTCTTCCATTTGCTCAAGCCACGCGATCAATGGGGCGCCGACCTCGCTCCACACGAACGCGTGATGCTCGAAAATGTCTTCGACGGCGGGGACCAGATTCGCCTTTCCAGCCTGAAGAACCGCTTCTATACCGCCGTTCCCATCATCCGTGAAGATATTATGTCGGCGCTGAAGACGAAGGGGATTTATCTGCTTGATCCGGAGTCGGCCAACGGATACAGCATCGGAGCCGCAGTCGCGATTCTGATTCCATTTGGGATTTTGCAATACCTGGGATGGGCGAACTTTTTCAACTCCGCGGTTTTGCTGATCGTGTGCCTGCTGCTCTCCGCGGTGATCTGGTGGCTGTTTGCGCGGGTGATGACCGCCAAGACCCTGCAGGGATCGCGGACCCGCATCGCGGTGCTGGGCTTCCAGGAGTTCATGAATCGCGTGGACGCGGAGCGGTTGAAGATCATGCCGCCAACGACGTTTGAAAAGTTTCTACCTTATGCGATGGCGCTGGGAGTCGAGCATCACTGGGCGCAAGCCTTTGCGGGAATCGTCAAAGATCCTCCGCAATGGTACGTCGGGCCGGGTGGGCCGTATGTAGGATTCAATCCGATTTTCTTTTCGAGCTCGATGCACAACATGGCCAGCGATATGCACCAGGTTTTCGTCTCCGCCCCGCGCTCCAGTTCGACCGGATCCGGCTTCGGTGGAGGTGGCGGAGGTGGAGGCGGGTTCTCCGGCGGAGGCTTTGGGGGTGGAGGCGGAAGCGCGTTTTGAAGGGTCACCGCGATCACGTGACGATACTGCTTTCCAATTATTGATCTCTTTTCGGCTGCACCTATAATCGGCGCACTTCATTTTTGGGGTTCGCTTGAACACAAAGTCCAAGTTTTTCACAAAGGCAGCCGTCGCCACAGTCTGTGTAATCGCCGTGCTCTGGGCGGTCTCTTGCGTGGCGCTGTACCGCGTGATGCGGCAATCGCCGGAAAGCTTTGCCCGGGTGATGGCGAAGATCCCGGGACCTGTTCCCTTCCTGCTTCTTCCTTTCGAAACTCTCTGGATGCGCGCCCGCGCGGGCACTTTGCAGGTGGGCAGTCCGGCGCCGGATTTCTCGCTGACGAAGCTCGATAAGACGGCACACGTGCAACTGTCCTCTCTGACCGCGCAGAATCGTCCGGTCGTGCTGGTGTTTGGAAGCTACACTTGACCGCCCTTCCGGCGGGAGGTTCCCGCCCTCAACAAGCTTTACAAAGAGTTCGGCGACCGGATCACATTTCTCGTGGTCTACATCACCGAGGCGCACCCCAGCGACGTCTGGCAGATGGAGAGCAACGTAAAAGAGAAGGTCGTCTTCGCCAGTCCTCGCAGCGAAGAGGAACGAGGCGTCGTAGCAGGTGCTTGCGTGCGCAAGCTGGGAATTGAGATTCCCGCGGTGCTGGATGAATTTGGCAACTCGACGGAAAGTGCTTACACCGGCTGGCCGGATCGGCTCTATTTGATTGATGGCGCGGGGCGCGTGGCCTACAAGAGTCGGCCCGGGCCTTTTGGTTTTCATGCCGATGAACTGAAGGCCGCCATCGTGAAGGCCGTCACTACTCAGTAGAGAGCTCAGATCGCGGGCGGACTGTCGCTACGTGCGTTTCCCTTACACAAAGAAAAAGGGTCGCTGGGTGATCGCGGCCCCTTTTCCCTCGAGTGCGCAGGTTTTTTATTGCTCGCCGGCAGAAACGTTGCTACCCCACATGGCGTTGCTACCCCACATCGCATTGCTGCCCCACATCGCATTGCTGCCCCACATGGCATTGCTGCCCCACATCGCGTTGCTGCCCCACATGGCGTTGCTTCCCCACATCGCGTTGCTGGCTGAGGTTTGACTGCCTGACGACAGAGAGGTTTGCGAAGTGCCTGCGACGAACTGAGATGTTCCCCACACCAACGAATAGGACCAGGTGGAGGAAGTGTTCCAGACCGAGGACGGGCTGGCGTTCAGATTGACGGTATCGGCGGTGCCGTTAAACGTGGCCACCGGAGACATTGCGTTCCCCTTCGCGACGTCGGTGTTGCTGAGAGCAGCCTCTACGTCGATGTATCCGGCGCCGACGGTGAATACGTCATATTGATCGGTATAGGTGATGCCGGTGGTCAGATCCGTCGTGCTGCTATAGGCCGGCAACGACTTCCATGCCGTCTTCATCAGCCGAGCTTTCACCTGGTCCGGAGTGAGGCTCGGACTCTTTTGCAGCAGGTCGGCAACCACTCCGCTCACCACGCCGGTGGCCATGCTGGTGCCGCTCAGCGTGAAGTACGCGGACGATGAGGCGCTGCTGCCGCCGTTCATGTAGAAGCTGTAGGGCACCTGATTGCCGGGATATTCGCTATAGAGCGTTGACCCAGGAGCTTCGAGTGACACGAGCAGGTTGCCCGGAGCGAGGATGTCAGGCTTGGCGATTGCATCCAGCGCGGTCGGCCCCTTCGAGCTGTAGCTGGCAATCAAGTCGTCAACCCGGGTCGGCGTTCCCATCGGCTTCATCGCGCCCACGGTGATCACATAAGGATCGTTGCCCGGCGCGGTAATGGTGCCATAGCCATTGGTTGCCTGATAGCGCCCGTTGTTGCCGGCTGCGACCACGACCACGATGCCGCTCTTCCACGCGGCTTCAACCGCATGGCAGAGAGGATCCATTTTGTAGCTCTCGTAGATTGGGCGTCCCAGCGAAAGATTGAGCACGCGGATGTTGAAAGTCGACTTCATCGAAATTGCCGTGCTGATCGCCGCAATTACCGCGCTGTCGGTGCCTACACCATTTTGATCGAGAACTCGCAGATTGATGATGTTGGCCTGCGGAGCAATGCCTTCAAAGGTCTTTGAATATTTTGTGCCTTTCGAGCTGGAACCATTGCCAGCAATCAAGCCGGCAACATGCGTGCCGTGACCAAACTGATCGTTGGCGCTGGCATTCCTGGGAACGAAGCTCTGGTTCCAGACCACGCGCGACGATCCCCACGGCCCGCCATTCAGATCAGGATGGCTGCTGACGCCGCTGTCAACCACCGCGACTCCAATGCCGGCGCCAGTGTAGCCCGACTGCCAGGCCGCGAACGCATTCACCGCTGGCGCAGCATTGCTGAGAGTCGGCGTCAGTGGCCGGTCCAGGCTGATGTATACGACATTCGACTGGTTCGAGAGGTTTGCGATGCCGTTGCCGTCAAGCACCGCAACCAGTCCGTTGACCAAGGGCAAGTCCGACAGGATCGTGCCGCCAAGTTTCAGAACATCGTTGACCAGGCACCCCAGTAGACCCAGCAAACCGCTGCAATTCACCTGCGTTCCCGGCGCGTATTGGACAATGACTTGCGCCTTCTGGGTCGCGGGATAGTTTTGCAGGTCCGGCGATATTTTCGAGTTGTCGGCATGAGCTAACGTAACCGCAAAAATCAAGAGTACAAGCAAGAACTTCTTCATTGGTTCCCCCAATTGCCCCAAAACGAAAGCGCTCACAGGCGCGTAACAGTCCTAAGTGACCTTCATATGTGCAGGTGGCGGTCCAAAGGGTACCCGAGTTACCTTTTGTTATCAGTGGGTTACGGGAGGCCGTTGTGAAATTCAACGGGCACTTTGTCCCAGGCACGGGGCACGGGCCAACTTGTCTCATGAGCGCACCCTGTGGGCGCGTCCAGCGTCGCTCTAAGTAGTTGATTTATCGAAAACCAAGGTAATCAACGAGTTCCTTTTTGGGCGGACATGGTCCCGCGCTTTGTTGAGAATTTAAGCACCACTCATGTCGTGGATACGCTCCATTGGCGCACGTGCGTTCATCGTCGGGATGGCTCTGGCGGGAACCTTCTGCTTTGTGCTGGCATTCTCGCACTGGCAGTCGAATGACCCCGTCAAGTTCGCCTGCTATCTGATTGCGGCCCTGATGGCATCCTCCCTAAAGGTCACGCTTCCGGGCCTTGATGCAACGCTCTCAGTCAACTTCCTGTTCACGCTGCTGGGAATTCTGGAACTCGGCATGCCCGAGACGCTACTGATTGTCCTGGCCAGCACGGTGGGGCAGGCTTATTTGCGCCGAAGGCACCGCGTGAAGTTGGTGCAGTTCATCTTCAACTGGTCGCAGTTGACGGTGTCAAGCACCGTGGCCTATGGCGCCTACGCGCTGGTGGTGGCGCGCGTCCTGCACGCGCCCGGACCGCTTGCTCTTCTGGTGGCGGCGATCACCAACTTCGGCTGCAACTCGGCGGCCATGTCGACCATCATTGGGCTGACCGAAGATAAGCCCATCCCTAAGGTCTGGAATGACAGTTATCTCTGGTCATTCCCCTACTACATGGTGGGAGCCGCTGTGGCCGGGCTCGTGCATTTCTTGAACGGGCATATCGGGTGGCAGTCGTCGCTGCTGATTCTGCCGCCGATCTATCTCATGTACCGATCCTATCGTCTTTATCTCGGCAAACTGGAGACCGAGAAGCGCCACGCAGAGCAGGTCTCGAGCCTGCACCTGCGAACAATTGAAGCTCTCGCGCTGGCCATTGAAGCCAAAGACGAAACCACCGGCGAACACCTGCAGCGGGTGCGGGTGTACGCCATGGAACTCGCGAAGGAACTGGGTCTGAGCGAGGACGAAACGGAAGCACTGCGCGCGGCATCGGTCTTGCACGATATCGGAAAGCTGGCGGTGCCAGAGCACATTATTTCGAAGCCCGGCAAACTGACGCCGGAAGAATTCGACAAGATGAAAATCCATCCCACGGTCGGCGCGGAGATTCTGGAGCAGGTCCACTTTCCCTATCCAGTGGTGCCGATCGTGCGCGCCCATCACGAAAAATGGGACGGCAGCGGATATCCGAACGGACTGGCCGGAGAGGACATTCCGATTGGGGCTCGCATTCTGGCTGCAGTCGATTGCCTCGATGCTCTGGCCTCGGACCGCCAGTACCGGAAGGCTCTGCCGCTGGAAGAGGCCATGGCCAAGGTGGCCGAGGATGCGGGAAAAAGTTTTGATCCGAGAGTCGTCGCGATTCTGCAACGCCGTTACATTGAACTTGAGAAATTGGCGAATGAGCAGCCCTTGCAGGCGCCTCCGAAGTTGTCGACCGACATCAAGGTGGAACGCGGAATAGCACCGGCGGCGGGGTTCGCGGGGTCCCCCGACACAGATAAGAACGAGTCTGGAGCAGGCGGGCATTCGAGTGCTCTGATCTCGGCAGCTCGGCGGCAAGGGCAGGAGATCCTCGAACTCAATCGCCGGCCCGGTTTTTCATTGCGTCGCGAGGATATCTTTTCTCTGCTTGCGGTACGTTTGAAGAACTTGGTGCCTCACGACTCGATGGCGGTTTACGGTCCGAAGAATGGGGCGCTAGTTGCGGAATTTGTGAGCGGCGAGAATTTCGGGTTGTTCTCTTCCTTAAAGATTCCTGATGGAGAAGGACTCTGTGGATGGGTTGCGCAGAATCATAAGGCCATTCTGAATGGCAACCCGTCGGTCGAACCGGGCTATTCTAACGATTCCATGAAGTACAGCACGCTGCGATCGGCGTTGGCTGTTCCTCTCGAAGGCGCCTCTGGGGTGGCCGCGGTGCTGGCGCTGTATCGCGCCGGGCAGGATGCATTCACGCCCGACGATTTACGCGTCGTTGAGACAATTGGCGCGGGGCTGGGAATGGCAATCGAGAAGTCCGGCAAAGCTAAGGCTTCGGCAACAAGTGCTGGATCGACACGATAGAACTGAATGTCATCCCCTCAAATGCGCGACATAATATCCACTGTCATCTTGAGCGAAGCGAAAGACCTATGCATCCTGCGGTCAATACATGGGTCCCTCGCTTCGCTAAGGATGACAGGTTGGATTTCTGCTCCGAACTTCTGCACTCCCATTTATTCCATCTCAAAGCTCACATACATCAGGCCGCCATCGCGCTCTACTTGCATCACGACTGCATCGCCCGTTTTGAGAGCCCCGACCGTAGCGCGAATAGTGTCCATGGAATCGATGGAGGTTGTGTTGAGTTGGTGGATGATGTCGGCTGCCTGAAGGCCGGTGTCGGGCATGATCAGGTCGGCGGCCCGTCCCACCACGACAACTCCGGATGGAATTCGCAGGGAGGAGCCAAAGCGTGAGCGCAGGTCGGGGGTGAGGTCGATTGCTAGAACTCCCAGGCGGGGAATCAAACTGTCTTCGGCATTGACCGTGTCGAGAAGTTCGTCCATGTGATCGCGGGCCTCAATCGCCGGGACATAGAGAATTTTCTTTTCGGCGCCGCGGAGAATTTCCAACTTCACCACCTGGTCGAGACGGTGCAAATACAAAGCGGCGGAAAGAGACGGCAGCGTTTCGATGCGCCGGTCATCCGCCGTGAGAATGATGTCCTGAATTTGCAGGCCCGCTGCGGCCGCAGGGCCATCCGGTTTGACGTCCACCACGACCACGCCCCAGCGTTGCGGCAGATGCAGGCCCTCGGCCATGGTGGGAGTAATCTCCTGCGCCACGGCGCCAATTTCGACGCGATGGACATGTCCGTGGTCGCGGAGACTGTGGTACACGAAATCGACGACGCGCGCAGGAATCGCGAAGCCTAAACCTTCACTGCCTCCACCCTGCGACAGAATGAAGGTATTGATCCCCAGGACGAAGCCGTTCATATCGACCAGCGGGCCTCCGCTGTTGCCGGGATTGATGGGAGCGTCGGTCTGAAGGTAGGTGAGCGCTTTGGTTGGATCGGGCTGACGGGCGAGCGCGCTGATCACTCCCATAGTGACCGAATTCTGCAGGCCCTCCGGACTGCCAATGGCGAACACAAGTTGGCCCACATGAGGTCGCTGCTGGCTGAGAAGTGGCAGGGTCGGAAGATCCGTTTCGTCGATCTTGAGGAGTGCGAGATCGGTCTCTTTGTGCTGGCCCAGCAGGCGGGCTTCCAGAATCCGGCGCTTTCCGACCGGGACCTGGCCGGCAGAGTCGCCCATAGGCAGCGGCAGGGCGACGCGAATGCGCTGTGCGCCTTCTACCACGTGCGCATTGGTCATGACGTAGCCGTTGGAGTCCACAATCACGCCCGAACCGACCGCGTGCTGGCGTACGATGAACGCGGTCTGGGAACGATCTTCTTCGCGGAGCGGCCCGTACCCGGTAACGAGAATCTGCACGACGGCGGGGGAGACCTTGGCGGCGAGGCTCTCCAGAGCTCCGTTGAGTTGGACCAAGACGCCGGGAGGGTCATTTGGTTTAGGTTCGACCGTTTTAGAGTTGACGCTTTTTTGGGCAGGCTCTTGGGGCGCCGACTTCTGGCTGGTTTGCGCCCCGGCGCCCCCAATGACTGCAAAGCAAATCACCAGAATTAGAATGGGGAGAGATCGGGCTTTGGCATTCCCGCCGATTCGAACCAGATTCGCCATGAGAATGGCCCTCCGAATATGTAGAAAGATGTGTAAACAAAACACTATCATGCGTGTTCCGGAGCCGCTGTAAAAGTCGGTCAATCTCGTGCGGCGCGACGGCGATCACGACTTTTTAGTGGGGGGAACCTAGTTGCTACCGTTAACTAACGGGTTATCAGGCTTTTACGCGGGTGCCTTTCGTGATATAACCGCCCGTGAGCATAAAAGCGGGTCTGCGCCCCGCCAGGAGCTTGGTTTGACCATGTTGGCCTCAATCGCAGACGAGCAACACAGAGCAGGCCAGCCTAGAGGAGGTACCGTGGGGGAAGAAGCACGGACCGGGAAAAGATTTCCGCTGGAATTGCCGATCAAGATCCATAAGGGCGAAAAGGGCGAAGTCGGCGGGGACTCCGAGGGAATCACCGGGAATCTCAGCGCGGCCGGGGTGTACATCCGCGCCGATTCCTCGATGGAAATTGGTTCTCCGGTGGAATTTGAAATCACGCTGCCGCCGGAGATGACGGGCGGTCCGGAGAACGTGACCATCCAGTGCAAGGGGCGAGTGGTGCGCTCCGATGAAACCGGAGAGGGTGGAGAAGGCCGCGGTGTGGCCTGCGTGATCGACTCGTACGAGTTCGTGAGGAAATAGACTTTCTGGGAGCGTTGACAACATGCTCAAACTGATTCTGGCCGACAACCAGGCGATCTTTCGGGCGGGCATTGCCAAAGTGCTGGCCGTCGAAGACGAGATGCGTATCGTGGCCCAGGCCCAGACGCCTGAACAGATGTTCATGGCCCTGGACAAGTTCCGCGCCGCAGTGCTGGTGGTGGCGGCGGGATTCCACAACGACTTTGCCGCTATCGTGCAAGGCGCGAATAAAGCCAAGACTCGTGTTATTGTGCTGGCAGATACCGGCGAGAGCGCGCAGCGGCACATGACGAACGGCGCGCACGGCGTGGTCTATCGCAACGTGACCAGCGCGGCTCTGGTCGACTGTGTGCGTAAAGTCGCGCGCGGTGAGACTTGGGTGCAGGATGTCGCCGTGCCCAGCGAACTCACCGAGAACGATATGGTCGGATTGCGCGTGCGCGACCGGCTGACCGCCAAGGAACTGCGCATTGTGGCGCTGATTGTGCAGGGCTACAAGAATAAGGAAATCGCCTCGCAGTTGGGCACCACGGAGCAGGTGATCAAGAACTACTTGCGTAACGTGTATGACAAGATCGGAGTCTCGGACCGGCTGGAGCTGGCGCTGTTCACCATTCATCACCGCATTCTGAACGAGGCCGCGGCCGCGACTACCACCGGCGCTGCACCGCAACCGCCCGCGGGAGTGGCTCAGTAGGTTTTCCACATCCTCGCGAACTTCAAGGGCCGCCTGCGAAGGCGGCCTTTGTTCTGCAAAACCACTTCTTAAAAATCCCCACTTCTCGCAAAAAAACGCGAGAAATGGGGCACCCGCACTCCGTCACTCTCTTCCGCATTAACCCGTGCGAGCAGGCGCATCTATGGTGCGGGCAGCAGCATCTATCGCTGGTATGGAATATCGACAACTTGGCCGATCTGGCCTGAAAGTTCCCGCATTGAGTTTTGGCACCGCAACCTTTGGCGGTTCGAACGAATTCTTCCGAGCATGGGGTGCAAGCGACGTCGCCGAGGCGACGCGGTTGGTCGACGTCTGCCTGGAGGCCGGCGTGAACCTGTTTGACACCGCCGATGTTTATTCCGACGGCGTGTCGGAAACGATTCTGGGAAAAGCCGTTGCTGGACGGCGCGAGAAGGTTCTCATCTCCACGAAAGCAACGTTTCGAATGGGGCCTGGCGTGAACGATCTGGGATCGTCGCGACATCATCTGATTCAAGCCTGCGAGGCGAGTTTGCGGAGACTTGGGACAGACTACATCGACATCTATCACCTGCACGGATTTGACGCGCTCACGCCGATTGAGGAGGTGCTCAGCACGCTCGACAATCTGATTGTGAGCGGGAAGGTGCGCTACATCGCGTGCTCGAACTTCTCGGGCTGGCACCTGATGAAATCGCTGGACGTCGCGGACCGTTATGGCTGGGCGCGATACGTGGGACATCAGGTCTACTACTCGCTGATTGGCCGGGAGTACGAATGGGAGTTGATGCCGCTAGGTCTGGATCAGGGCGTGGGGGCGTTGGTATGGAGTCCGTTGGGATGGGGAAGGCTCACGGGGAAGATCCGCCGCGGGAAACCATTGCCGGAGGAAAGCCGGTTACACAAGACCTCGGAGCAGGGACCGCAAGTTTCGGACGAGCATTTATACAAGGTGGTCGATGCGCTGGACGCGGTTGCGAAAGAGTGCGGGAAAAGCATCCCGCAGGTCGCGTTGAACTGGCTGCTGCAACGTCCCACGGTGGCGTCGGTCATTATTGGCGCGCGCAATGAACAACAGCTGCGCCAGAACCTGGAGGCGGCGGGATGGAGCCTGTCGCCGGAGCAGGTCAGCAAGCTGGACCGGGCCAGCGAAGTAACGCCGATTTATCCGTACTGGCACCAGCGGCAATTTGTGGAGCGGAATCCGCTGCCGATCGCTACGTAGCGCGACTGTCCCGGCATTGTTGACTGCGGGGGCGAGGCGCCCTCGCGACAGCCGGCAAGTTGCCGGCGCTACCTTATTAGCTGATCTTCTCTCCTACCGATTTGGCTTGGGTGAAGAGGTACAGATAGTCGGGGCCGCCCGATTTCGAATCTGTGCCGGACATGTTGAAGCCGCCGAAGGGATGCGCGCCTACCATCGCTCCCGTGCACTTGCGATTGATGTACAAGTTGCCGACGTGGAACTCTTGAATCGCGCGGTCAATCTTGTCCCGCGACTTCGTGTAGACGGCGCCGGTCAGCCCGAACTCAGTGTCGTTGGCGATCTCGAGTGCCTGATCGAAGCCGCGAGCCTTGATCACGGCCAGCACGGGGCCGAAGATCTCTTCCTGCTCCAGTTTCGATTTTGGCGGGATGTCGGCAATCACTGTCGGCTTGATGAAATAGCCTTCGCCCGGAGCGCGCTCTCCGCCCGTGATGAGGCGTCCATCTTTCTTGCCCTGCTCGATGTAGCCGAGGATCGTCTTCATCGAGCCTTCGTTGATGACCGCGCCCATCGCGGCGTTCTCAGTGACGTCGCCAACTTGAATCTTCTCGACGCGGGCTTTGAGTTGCTCGAGGAACTTGTCGTAGATGCGCTCGTCGACGATGGCGCGCGAGCAGGCTGAACACTTCTGGCCCTGGAATCCGAATGCGGCCTGCGCCACGCCTTCGACGGCGGAATCAATGTCGGCGTCGGCGTCGACGATGATCGCGTCTTTGCCGCCCATCTCAAGAATGGCGCGCTTGATCCAGATCTGTCCGGGCGCCTGCGTAGCCGCGACTTTGTTGATGTGCAGACCGACTTCGCGGGAACCGGTGAAGGCGATGAAGCGCGTCTTGGGATGCGCGACGACGGCATCGCCGAACCTGGCTCCGGCGCCGGGGCAGAAGTTCACCACGCCTTCGGGCATGCCGGCTTCTTCGAGCAACTCGACAAACTTCGCGGCAATGGTGGGCGAATCGCTCGATGGCTTCAGAATAACGGTGTTCCCGCTGACGATGGAAGCCATCGTCATTCCGGCCATTATGGCGCAAGGGAAATTCCACGGCGGAATCACCGCGCCCACTCCCAGCGGAATGTACATCAGCGAGTCGCGCTCGCCGGGCAACTGGATGGGAGTTTTCATCTTGGAAAAGCGCAGGGCCTCTCGCGCGTAGAGCTCGCAGAAGTCGATGGTCTCGGAGACGTCGGCGTCGGCCTCTGCCCAATTCTTGCTCACTTCGAAGACCAGCCACGCCATGAATTCCATCTTGCGCTGACGCAGCAGATCGCCGACGCGGAAGACAAGGCTGGTGCGTTCTTCCACCGTGGTGCGGCTCCAGGATTCGAAGGCCTTCAACGCCGCGCTCATCGTAGGCTCCACCTGTTCCTTTCCTGCTTTTTGATGGATGCCAACAATCTGCGATGGCTGCGACGGGTTCAGAGACTTGATCTTGTCGGTCGTCTTGACGTGCTTGCCGCCGATGACCAGGTCGTATTCACGGCCCAACTGGCCGCGGACCTTGGCGATGGCGGCGCGCATGCGGCGGGCGTTCTCTTCGTTGCGGAAATCAAAAAAGGGCTCGGTGACAAACGGACCCTGAGGCAGGGTCGTGCGCGGCCGGACGGGGGCTTCGAGCGTTGCCATGGGAGTAATTCCTTTCGGAGATAACGAATCACGTATGAGACTTTGATTAGTTTACACCTCGTAAAGACGCTAAAGCGGAGAGGAGCAGGACAGCCAAAGCAGTCTCCTTTGAGTGGGGCTGCCATTGGCGGACCGAACTCGGCGATGTACCCTCGACATTTTTTTGGGACTGTCTCGCCAAAATATTTGTTTCCAATAAGTTGCCGGAGTCCGCCCATTTCTAAACACGCCTTGCTAACCAGAGAGATGCAAGCTTAGTCTAACTCGGTAACCGAGAGGAGACCTCTTGAGCAAGCCTTCGGACCTCGTTCAGGGAACTCTGGACATGCTGATCCTGAAAATACTGGCGTTGGAACCGCTCAATGGCTGGGCTGTGAGTCAGCGTCTGAAACAAATGTCCAGCGATGTATTAGGGGTTAGCGATGGCTCTCTCTATCCAGCGCTGCACAAGCTGGAACAGCGGGGCTGGATCACCGCTCACTGGAAGCCGAGCGGTAACAACCGTCGCGCCAAGTTTTATTCTTTGACGCGGCTTGGGCGGAAGCAACTCGAGAAAGAGGCAGCCGACTGGAATCGTCTCTCCGCCGCCATCTCTGGAATCGTCAAGCTCAAGGAGGCTTGAGATGACCTTCGAATGGTTCTATACGCTTCCGTTGCGTTTGCGCTCGTTTTTCCGCCAAAGACAGGTGGACGAGGAACTAAAAGATGAGCTCAGCGACCACCTCGAGCAGCAAATCCAGGAGAACCTTGCGACAGGCATGTCGCCTGAGGAGGCGCGCTATGCGGCGCTGCGCGCACTGGGCGGGGTGACGCAGATTGAACAACAGTGTCGAGACGCGCGCGGCGGAGGCGTCCTGGAAGACCTGGTTCAGGATTTGCGATATGGGTTTCGCCAACTGTTCCGCAGCCGGGGCTTTTCGATTCTGGCGATTCTATGTCTGACCTTGGGAATCGGCGCCAATGCCGCCGTCTTTAGTTGGATCGAAGGGATCTTATTCCGCCCGTATCCGGCGGTAGCCCACCAGGAGCGCCTGCTTGCCATAGGCGGAACGGCGCATGGCGAGACCGGTGCGACGGGAATTTCGTGGCCGGACTTCCTTGATTTGCAGAGAAGCTGCACCCTTTGTGAGACATTCTTCGTGAGCAAGATTACGGGCAGCACGCTGAATATCGGGGAGCGCGCCGAAGTCACGACCGGCAGCATCGTCTCAGCAAATTATTTCGACGCGATCGGTGTTCATCCTGTGCTTGGTCGCGGCTTCGAGCCCGGGGAAGATGTAGGAAACGACGCTCACCCTGTCGCAGTGATTAGCTATCAGCTTTGGCGGAACCGCTTCAAGGGCGATCCGGACATCATCGGCAAGATGCAGCAGCGGCTCAATAACATTCCGCACACCATTATCGGCGTCGCGCCGGAGAGGTTTTATGGAACTTTCGTAGGCTGGGCGATGCATTTCTGGGTTCCGGCGTCGATGGAGGAAACCTTCGAAAGCGGCGGATATAAACTCGAGGACCGTGGCGCGCGGTGGATTGAAGCCTATGTACGCCTCAAGCCCGGGGTTACGCGCGCGCAAGCCCAAGAAGAGATCTCGGCAATCGCAACACGCCTGGAAAACAACTACACAGCCACGAACCGCGGACGCGGCATCAAGCTCTGGCCATTGTGGCAAACGCCGTTCAATAACGCCGGCACTCTGCTTCCCACTCTCGAGATCATGCTGGCGGTGGGGGCGTTTGTTCTTCTCATTGCCTGCGCGAATGTGGGCAACCTGCTGCTCGTCAGGTCCTTTGCCCGTCGTCACGAAATGACGATTCGGCTCGCCATCGGAGCCAGCCGCATCCGTTTGTTGAAACAACTTCTCACGGAAGGCCTGATCCTTTCGACGCTGGGAGCAGCCGGCGGACTCCTGGTTGCGTATTGGTGCCGGCACGCGCTCGTGCTGCTCTTCCCGGCGCGCCATGGAGTGTCGATGTACCTGCCTGGGGAAATCGACTGGCGCGTGATGTCGCTGAGCGCTGGCATTTGCTTGATCGCCACGCTGATTGTCGGGCTGGTGCCCGCGTTTCAAACGCGCAACCTCGAACTTGCTGGCGCGCTGAAAGCGGGGTCCTCGGGGGTGGTCGGCGCACGCGGAAAAGCATGGGTGCGCTCGGGCCTGGTCGTTTTCCAGGTTTGTCTGAGCTTTATTTTGCTGGTGGGGGCGGCACTGCTGCTGCAAAGCCTGCAAAAAATTCGCACCACGAGCCCGGGGTTCTCAACGAAAAATGTAGTGCAGACCGGGGTGTCTCTGATCTCGGCTGGATACGACGTGCCGCACGCCAAGACTTTTCAGGAGGAGTTGATTGCTCGCGTCAGGGCGCTACCGGGCGTAGAGTCCGCCGCCTACGCCCGCCTGNGCCCACTAGGCTATGGAACATACTCTTCTACGCCGATTGCAGTGGACGGCTACCAACCGCCACCGGAAGAGCAACCTACTGTCGACTACAACCAAGTCAGTCCCAACTATTTTGCCACCCTGGGCATACCTCTGCTTTCCGGTCGCGAATTCACGCGCGCCGATGACGAAAACGCACAGTTGGTCGCCATCGTGAATCAGACCATGGCTGCACGATACTGGCGCGATCAAGATCCCATCGATCGGCGCCTTCAAGTTAAGGGCCGCTGGGTACGAGTGATCGGTGTAGCCGCTGACACCAAGTACGAGAGCATGCGCGAGAGTCCAAAGCCATTTTTCTATGTGCCGTTGCTGCAGGATTTCGTAAGAGGACCGGACTTGTATATCCGCACAGCCCAACCTCTGCGGAGCATTTCGGCCGCTCTACTTCGCGAAGTGCACGCACTCGACGCGAACCTTGCCCTTTACGAGATGATTACGCTTCAGGAACAGGTTGATCGCTCAACCTCGCCGCAACTCGTGGCCGTCAACTTGGTTTCGATCTTAGGAGGATTGGCGCTCCTCCTAGCTGCAGTCGGTCTCTATGGCGTGATGTCTTATGCCGTAGCGCAAAGCATCCGGGAACTTGGGCTGCGCATGGCGCTGGGCGCCGGCATAGGCAGTGTCTTTCGTTGGGTCCTTTCGCGTGGCTTGAGGTTAGCTGCAGTCGGAGTGCTCTGTGGCGCGACTGCGGGACTAGGATTGACGCGATTATTCGGAAAGCTTCTCTACAATGTCAGTCCGAACGATCCGCTGGCATTCGCATCGGCAGTGGGGGTAATGACGATCACCTCAGTTGCAGCTTGTCTTCTGCCTGCCTGGCGCGCCACGCGTACCGATCCGGCCCGAGTGTTGCGAGATTGACACTACAGGGCGAGGCGACACCGAGGCCGTCTGTGTTCGGTGGTGCAGCGTGCTGGCAAACAGCAGATTCCTCACTTCATTCGCAATAACAAACGGTTGGCATGATAAGCCTTTGGGACGGAATGACAAGAAGGGATGGGGCTTGAGTGTCCGCTTTTGCAAAGCGGTGTCCTGAAACGGACAGGCCGGTCCAAACCGTCGCACGGTAAGTGATTTACAATGTGGCGCTTAAGATTGGCAGGCGTGATGCTGATAACCCTGCGGGACGGGGGTAAAAGCTATGTCATTCGTTCGCGATCTTAGAGTTGCAATCCACTCGCTGCGTCGTACGCCCGGGCTGGCGATCGCCGTAGTTCTAACACTGTCGCTCGGCATCGGCGCGAATGCTGCCATTTTCACCCTGGTGCGCGGCGTCCTGCTCAAGCCTCTGGTGAACCGCGACGAGGACCGGCTGATCTATATCCGGCAGAGCGCCCCGGGCATGGGCGACGACAACGCCGCGTTTTCCGTACCCGAGATCCAGGATCTGAGCGGCAGCGTGAAAACCGTGAGCGCGTTCGGGGACTTCTCCGTTATGGGGTTCACCATGATCGGCCTCGGTGAGCCTCGTTCCATTCGCGGTGGCGTGGTTGGTGGCACGTATTTCGACGTGATGGGCCTGCATCCGGTGCTCGGCCGCCTCATCGGACCTCAAGACGACGGTCCCAAAGCCGACGGCGTCGTCGTTCTGACCTATCGTTTCTGGACGAATTCTCTTCACAAGGACCCTTCGATCATCGGCAAAACCGTTCGCCTCGGCAGCATAGGGGACCGCTCTGCGACCATCATTGGCGTCCTCGAACCCTGCGTCCCATATCCGCAAGATACCGAGATCATCGCGAACGTTGTCACCAGTCCGCATCATCTTTCCGCCACTATGGTTACCGGCCGCATCCATCGCATGACGGAGCTTTTTGGGCGTCTCGCTCCCGGAGCCACTCTCGATCAGGCTCGCGCCGAGTTGGGCTCCGTCTACTCCGCGATGAAGAAGGAGCATCCTGAAGCGTATGCGGTGGAAGCGAATTTCCAGATCGGAGCCAAGCCGTTGCGCGATCAGATCACCTCGGGTGCGAGGACCGTGCTGCTTGTGCTGCTCGCGGCGGCAGGGCTGGTCTTCATCATCGCGTGTTGTAACGTCGCCAACCTGATTTTGGCACGGACGGTTCGCCGCGAAGGGGAGTTGTCGGTGCGCGTGGCGCTGGGCGCAAGCAGGGGCGCGCTGCGCCGCATGCTGTTGGCCGAAGGCCTTGTGCTCTGCGGCGCTGGCGCGGCCGTCGGTGTAATCAGCGCGCAGCCGATGGTGGCAGTCCTGGCCCGCTACGCCTCGCGCTTCTCGGTTCGCGCGCTCGATTTGACGGTAGATAACA
>JGI12635J15846_10002060_pt1 | contig 17594 bp, 17 predicted proteins | sample BlaSpr_A8_OM2_M2_FD_15846 | JGI IMG/M metagenome (IMG submission 15846) | reverse complement strand
TCTCGGTAATCGCTCCTACACCGGAGCGCAGCAGCTTCAGGCGCACTCTGTCGTTCGAAAGCTTGGTGAGCAAGTCGGTAATTACCTCCACTGAGCCCTGCACGTCGCCCTTGAGAATGACGTTGAGCTCCTTGGTGCCAGCGGCCTTGATTTGCTCCGCCAATCCTTCGAGCGATACGCGGGAACTCTTGGCCAGCGCGGCTTCGCGAGATTTTTGTTCGCGGTATTCGGAGATGCCGCGGGCTTTGTCGCGATCGGCCACAACCACAAACTGATCACCGGCCTGGGGCAACGCCTCCATGCCGATAATTTCCACGGGAGTGGAAGGCGGAGCTATCTTTAACTGAGCGCCGCGATCGTCAAACATGGCGCGCACCTTGCCATAGACGTTGCCGACCACAAAATTATCGCCGGCGTTGAGGGTTCCGTTTTGCACAAGCACGGTGGCCACGGGACCGCGGCCTCGATCGAGTTTCGCTTCGAGCACCACGCCAGTCGCCGCGCGTTCCGGAGTCGCTTTCAACTCGCCCAGATCGGCGACCAAGCAAATCATTTCCATCAACAGGTTCAGATTGGTTTTTTTCTTGGCGGAAACGTCCACGAACACGGTCTTGCCGCCCCACTCTTCCGGGACCAGCCCGCGATCGGCAAGCTGCTTCTTGACGCGATCGGGCAAGGCATCGGGCTTATCGATCTTGTTGACCGCGACAATGATGGGAACTTCCGCAGCGTGCGCGTGGTCGATGGCTTCGATGGTCTGCGGCATGACGCCATCGTCAGCCGCGACCACGAGAACGACAATGTCAGTGGCCTTTGCCCCGCGAGAGCGCATGCGGGTAAAAGCTTCATGGCCAGGAGTGTCGAGGAAAACAATTTCGCGTCCGAAGGCTGGCGATTCCTTGTCGGCTATGCGGACTTTGTAGGCGCCAATGTGCTGCGTGATTCCTCCGGCTTCGCCTTCGGCCACGCTGGTGAGACGAATGGAGTCGAGTAGCGTGGTTTTGCCATGATCGACGTGGCCCATGATCGTAACCACGGGCGGACGAATTCCGGTTTCAGGGACAGACTCTACGCCGGCAGCGGCCGCATCCACTTCCTTGGCGGTCTGCTCCTCGAAGGTAATCACATTCGTATCCGCGCCGAAGAAGCGCGCCATTTCGCTGGCCAGCTCCGCGTCCAGGGTCTGATTGATGGTGGCGAATACGCCTTTCGACAACAGGCGCGAGATCAAATCCTTGGCGCGGATTTCTAGTTTTTCCGCGAGATCCTTAACGCTGATGCCTTCCGTGATCGTGATGCTGCGCGTGATCGGCTGAGGCTCGTTCGACACCACCATGCGCGGTGGCGGCGTGTAGCCCTTCATCGGGCCTTCCTTCACGCCTCGCGGAACATAGCGCTGACCGGGGCGCCGCGCCGGACCGCCTGGACGACTGCCTGGCCGCGTAGTGCCGGGAGGCGCAAGCGCCGGACCGACACCCAGCGGACGCGCCCCTGCTGGAGCTTGCCGGGTTGGATGCATGGGACGACGTTCGCCAGGACGAAGCGGCGGACGTGGGGGACCTCCGCCGGATCCCTGTACGGGGGGACGGCGTTGAAAGATCGGTTGGCCAGGAACTGGACGCCCAGGAGCGGCACGCATGGCACCGCCGATTGGAACTCCGGGCTGCACTGGCGGCGGAGCCGGACGCACCGGCGCTTTGTAAACCGGCCTTGGACCAGTCTGGGGAACGATCATGCGTGGAGCTGGAGGAGCCGGAGCCACGGGCCTTGCCGCAACTGGAGGCACGGGCGGAGCACTTGCCGCGGCAGCCACCGGAGCCGCGGGCACAGAAATGGGAGGCGCAACAGACGATTTGACCGGAGGCGCCGGAGGCGCAGCCGGGGCTGACCCTGCCGGAGGCACAACCGCAGGTCGGGAAATAATAGACGCGGACGGAGGCGGTGCAGTCGCGGAAGCTGCCGCAGGCTCCTCCACCCGCCTAACCACCGGAGGAGCAACCGTGGTGGGCCGGCTAACAGCGGCTGGGGGGGCGGCGGATTTCTCTACTGAGGGTGGCGCGCCGGGGGCAACCTTCGGGGGCATCGGTAGCGGACGCGGTGCAACTGGCGGAACCACCGCTTCCTTCTGCTGCGTAATCGCTTTCAGTACATCTCCGGGACGAGAGATGTGCGACAAATCGATTTTCGTTTTGATTTCGTCTTCGCCGCGAGCGGGGCGGGAGCTGGATTTGCCAGTCGAGGAACCCTCCGCGGCGGAACGGATGTACACACGTACCTTCTCCGCTTCATGTTCCTCAAGAGAACTGGAATGCGTTTTCTTCTCGGTCACCCCGACGAGCGTTAGCGTATCCAGAATAGCTTTGCTCTTCACTTCCAGCTCTCTAGCAAGATCGTTAATTCGAACCTTACTCATCCGGCCTTTCGTTTCTCCGCGTTGTAGTTAGGTCTTCATTGCGACCTCACGGAGTCAATTTCTTCGGTTCCACGCCGTCGAATGTATGCCAGCGTGTCATCACTATTCTCTGTTCTCGGAAGCGGATTCAGCTTCCAAAGCAGGCGGCTCAGCGGAATTGCCGCCGGCTGCTTTTTCACCTGCTTCATCTGCAGCAACTGTTTGCGATTCACCAGTAGCTTCCTGAGGCTGTGCTTCGCTGGACGCAGATTCCTCGCCGGCCGCTTCCGCAGAAACTTCCTCACCACTTGTCCCGGAGCCTTCCGCAGTCTCTACACCCTCGACCGGCGCGTCCGGGTCCAGGCTGGCAAAGTAATTATTCACCGCCAGGCTGATTTTTTCCACCGTCTTGGGCCCGATACCTTCAATCGCCTCAAGCTGCTCCGGCGTCATGTCGGCAAGAGACTCCACAGTGGCGACGCCCGCAGCGTTCAACTTCTCCACCAGTCCATCTCCCAAGCCGGGCACGCTTTCGAGGGGCGTGGCCGTCTGTGGAACCATGGCGGACATCTGCTGTTCCACTTCCTGGCGCTTTTCTTCTTCACTCTTGATGTCGATCTTCCAGCCCAGCAGCTTGGCCGCGAGACGAACGTTCTGGCCTTTCTTGCCGATGGCAAGGGACAGCTGGCTGTCATCCACCACTACTTCCAGATGCTTGCCGCCAGAATCGACCACGGAAACTTTGCTTACTTTCGCGGGCTGCAAAGCTTTCTCGGCGAAGGTGACCGCATCTTCGTGATACTCGATGATGTCGATCTTTTCTCCGTGCAGTTCGCGGATGATGGACTGCACCCGCATTCCCTTCATGCCCACGCACGCACCCACCGCATCCACGTCTTTGTCCTTAGACATGACGGCGATTTTCGTGCGCTCGCCGGCTTCCCGCGCGATAGCGCGGATCACCACTGTACCGTCGTAAATCTCGGGCACTTCGGTCTGGAACAAATGTTGTACCAGATCCGGCACGGCGCGAGAGACCACCACGCCCGGACCTTTCGAAGCCCTTTCCACGCGCGCGATCACGACCCGCACTCGCTCGCCGATGGCAAACGACTCCAGGCGTGATTGCTCCTTGCGCGGCATGCGGGCCTCGGCTTTGCCGATGTCGAAGATCACATCCGGGCCTTCCACGCGCTTCACCGTGGCGTTAACCACTTCGCCGACGCGTCCGATGTACTCGTTGTAGACCGTGTCGCGTTCCGCCTCGCGCACCTTCTGGAAAATCACTTGCTTCGCCAGTTGCGCGGCAATGCGTCCCAGAATTCCTTCCGTCACCTTCGGAATTCGGAGCTCTCCGCCAACCTCCAGCTTGGGATCGGTCTTGCGCGCATCTTCGAGGGTGATCTGCAACTGCGGATCTTCCACCTGCTCCGGCGTCTCCACCACCGTTTTCACGGCATAGGCATTAATCTTGCCGCTTTCCTTATCCAACTCGGCGCGCAGGTTTTCCTGCGACTTGTAATACTTGCGGGTCGCCATCACTATGGCATCTTCCACCGCCGTGACTACAATCCGCGGGTCGATACCTTTTTCGCGGCTTAGCGCGTCAATCGTGTTGTAGAGCTCGCTTGCCATAAGTCAGTCAACATTTCAACGTTTCAGAGTTTCAAGGTCTTCGAAACCAGGTCTTCGAAACCTTGAACCTTTGAAACGTTAGATTTCCGGCACCAGATTCGCCTTCTCAACGTTGGCGAATTCGATCCCAATTTTCTGGCCTTGCTCGGCAACGGCCGCGGCCATTTTCTTGCGCGACTTCTTGCTGGCCGCGCTCAAATCCAGCATCAGGCGTCCCGCTTGAAAACTTTCCAGCCGTCCTTCAAAGTGCCGGTTGTTATTCAGCGGCTGCCTGGTTGTCAGCTTCACACGGCTGCCGACGAAGCGTTCAAAATCAGATGCTTTCGTGAGCTCGCGGTCCAGCCCGGGTGACGAAACTTCCAGCGTGTAGCTACCCGGCATCGCATCCTCGACATCGAGAATGGTGCCGAACTCGCGGCTAAAGTCGACGCAATCTCCGTGCGTCACTCCCGCCAAAGGATCGCCAGCGGCTGCTCCGGGTTTATCCAGAAACACCCGCAACAGGCGGGCGTTGCCACTCCCGCGAAACTCGACCCCGACCACTTCCAGCCCGCTGGAGGCGGCTACGCGCTCCGCGATCTCCCGTACGCGATCAAGCTCAAGTGCCATGCATCCAATAACTTGCAGCTCATTTCGTGCGGCGAATTACCCCGCAACGAAAAAGTGGGCTTGCGCCCACTGGTGTGCTTCGCCAAATACCGGTACTACACAACAGTTCTCAGTTTTCTAATATACGCTCGATAGGGGACAAAAGACAAACGCCCCGCGGCTGATCTGGGTGACCTGCCGACCGGAGGCGGACGGAAGGCGATCGCCGGCTTTCAATTCATATTGGTACTCAACCAGCTTGATTTCGGAGCGTGGCCGAACTACTACCCTAACAACCCTCCCTGCAATTTATCTTCCCCGGCCCGAGTAGCGCTCGCCCTGGAAACACATCCGGCACGACCTTGCCTTCGTCCACCACCAAAGTTCCTCCTACGATTAAGTAGCGCACACCAACACTCGGCTCCATGGGCTTTGCGAAAGTGGAACGGTCGCTGATGGTATTTGCGTCGAAAACTACAATGTCGGCGTCTGCGCCCTCCTGCAATCTGCCTTTCTGTCGTGCCGCCGGCGTCGACCGTTCCAGCATTTGCGCAGGCATGAAGCTCATCTTGCGGATCGCATCCATGAGCGTGATAGTTCTTTTTTCGCGTACGTACTGTGCCAGCACGCGCGAGTAAGTTCCCGCGTTACGGGGATGGCCTTCAGCGCCATCACTGGCGATCATCACCAAGGGGTGAGGAATTACCTTGTCCACAACTTGCTGCGTGTTGCCGAAAACCAGCACCCACTGCGTGGTGTTGGAATTGTGGAGTTCGTCGAAACGCTGCTTGGTGAGGTGCTCGCCGGTGTTAGGGAGCACGAGATCGCCGTAGTCTATTCCGAGCTTCTCGCGCCAGCCAGGATTGAATAGCGCCGAGTTCACAGCGGTCATACCGGCGATGTAGGGATACGCCTCCGTAGTCACATCCAGTCCGCGGGCTCGCGCTCCCTCTACCATTGACAGACACTCCAGCGAGTCGCGCAGGCAAGTGCTGTTGATATGAACAATATGCAGCGAAGCGCCGGTAATTGCGGCCGCTCCAATTACTTCGCTAACCGACTCAATCGCCGAGCCAGGTTCCACGCGGCCCGCGCTGCGCATGTGCGTGTAGACTGGCAGCCTCCGCTCGGCGGCAAGGCGGAACATATCGATCACTTCCAGACGCGTGGCGCCGGGGGTGTATTGAATGCCCATTCCGATCGCCAAACCGCCGGCGTCAAGTTCCGCGCGCAAGCGTTCTTTGACGGCTTCGATCTGTTCGGGCGTGGCAGGCTGATCGGTCGCTGGCCCGCTCTTGGGCAGGATGGTTCCGGCTGGCAATGGCGCGTCGAACACCTCGGCCCGGGCCGCCACATGGCTGGCCGAAGTGCCGTAGTTTATGAGCGAATGACCTTCTTTCGCTTTCAAGAATTGAGCAACGTCGGGCGCTCCGATTTCGAGCTCCAGCGCTGTGGTTACACCGTCGAGCGCCTTGACGCGCTGGCTGGCCAAGTCCTGCCCGTGCTGGTGCAAATCGATAAAACCGGGCGCAACAACTAATCCGGCAACGTGAACGACGCGCCTTCCACTCAGCGCCTCGGAGGAGATACGAGCGATCTTCCCCTCGCGGATGCCCACGTTGCGTACCACATCCAGGCCGGTCTCGGGATCCATGACTCGTCCAGCCTCGAGCACCAGATCGTTTTGCTGCGCGGTAGCAATGCTGGCTGAGAACGCAAGAAGACAGAACGAGAAAATCAATCTGCGCATAGTGGCACCGTCATATTGGCACGTGAAGATTAGCGATGATAGCAGGCCGAAGAACATCCACGATTTGCCTCAATCGCCGCGTCCTCTCTAGAATAGAAGATTCATCCCCACAGGCTGGGCGGATTCCGAGAAACTTATGATTCATTTTCCAGTACCCGAAGCTCTTACCTTCGATGACATTCTTCTTTTACCCGCGCGTTCGGACGTGGTCCCGGCGACCGCCAATACTCAGACTCAGCTTACCCGCAAGATCGCCCTAAATATTCCCATCGTCAGCTCCGCCATGGACACGGTTACCGAATCGCACATGGCGATTGCACTGGCGCAGCAAGGCGGGATCGGGATCATCCACCGCAATCTCACGATCGAGCAGCAGGCCAATGAAGTTGACAAAGTGAAGCGCTCGGAAAGCGGCATGATTGTTGACCCGGTCACCATGTCGCCGACCGATAAAGTCAGCGACGCGCTCGACGTGATGCGCAAATATAAAATTTCCGGAGTGCCCATCACCGAGCATGGTCGGCTGGTCGGCATTCTCACCAACCGCGACCTCCGCTTCGAAACCCGCTTCGATATCCCCATCGATCGCGTGATGACCAAAAAAAATCTCATCACCGTGCCCGTGGGCACAACGCTGGAAGATGCCGAAGAAATTCTTCACGAGCACCGCGTGGAAAAACTTCTCGTCGTCGATGACAAATACAACCTCAAGGGATTGATCACCGTAAAAGATATCCAGAAGAAACTGAAGTATCCCAACGCCGCCAAAGATTCTCAAGGCCGCTTGCGGGTAGGCGCGGCCATCGGCGCAACCGGAGATTTTCTTGAACGCGCCCAAGAACTGGCAGAAGCTAAAGTGGACGTCCTCGCCGTCGACAGCGCCCACGGGCACTCCAGCAAAGTGCTCGAGGCCGTGAAGCTGGTGAAGTCTAAACTCCCTGAGATGGAATTGCTGGCCGGCAACGTGGCAACCTTCGAAGGCGCCTGCGAGTTGGCTCGCGCCGGAGCGGACGGCATCAAGGTCGGCATCGGCCCCGGCTCCATCTGCACCACGCGCGTGGTCACCGGCGCAGGAGTTCCACAGATTACCGCTATCGCCGAGGCTTACCGCGCGATGAAGGATGCTGGCGTGCCCATCATCGCCGATGGCGGCATCAAATACTCGGGCGATATTACGAAGGCATTGGCCGCGGGGGCGAGCGCCGTGATGATCGGCTCACTTTTCGCCGGAACCGACGAAAGTCCCGGCGAATTAATTCTGTATCAGGGTCGGTCCTTTAAATCGTATCGAGGCATGGGATCGATCGGCGCGATGGCGCAAGGCTCCAGCGAGCGCTATTTCCAGAGCATCGAAGGTGATTCATCTGCCGCGGTCTCGGCCAATGACGGCGATTCCAACCGGCTGGGCAAACTTGTTCCCGAGGGCATTGAAGGGCGCGTTCCCTACCGCGGATCGGTGGCCATGATCGTGCACCAGATGGTTGGCGGATTGAAATCAGGCATGGGATACTGCGGCTGCGCTACCATCGCCGAACTGCTGCAGAAGACCCGATTCGTGCGCATCAGCGGCGCTGGACTCCGCGAAAGCCACGTCCATGATGTCATGATCACCCGAGAGGCTCCCAACTATGCCATCGAGTAGCGCACGCGTTTGAACCCTGACCAGAAAAATCTCCTGAAAGCGTGGGCGGCCGCGATTCTCTGGCTGATTGTCATCGCCATTGAATCCACCGCCATGCTCTCTTCCGCCAACACCAGCCGGATTCTCTATCCTCTGCTGCATTTCCTTTTCGGCCTGGATCTGATGCACTTTGAAACCTGGCACTTCTTGATTCGCAAAGGCGGACACGTTGTCGGTTACGGCATTCTGAGTGTTCTGCTTTTTCGAGCGTGGCGCGCAACTTTGCCCGCAATGTCCGCTACCCTGTGGACTCCACGCTGGGCGAACATCGCGGTATTAGGGACGGCACTCGTGGCCAGCCTCGACGAGTGGCACCAGAGCTTCATACCGTCCCGCACGGGACGCTGGCAGGATGTTGTTCTGGATACGTGCGCGGGGATCGCGGCTCAATTCCTGGTTTTCTTTTGGTGGAAACTGACACGAAAAACGCGCGAATACTGAATTCATTCAAGGGTGATCTGCCACGGTCGGAGGGGCGATTAAACCCGCCAGAAGTCAGCCTCTCACAGCCTGCAACAAGCCCGCCGCGATCAACGCCAATGCCGCCGAGAAGTAAAACGGAATCGAGGCTCTGTAGTGCTTCCATAATTCTCCAGTGATCAAGCTCGCTGCCAAAGTTGCACCGCTCGTCACGAAGAAATAGATTCCAAGAGCGCGACCGCGTACGTCTTCATCTACCGTCTCAACCACCAGCGCTTTCAGCACAGGCTGAGTCAGCGCGTAATAGAAGCCGTACACCGCCATGGCGACCCAGATCGCGGGAGCAGACGGCGCTCGACCAAAGACAAAATAGACGGCGGCGAAAATCACATAGCCCACAGACGCAACCAGCCGCCGCGAAACATGATCGCTGAACCAGCCGGCAGGCCAGGATGCAAGCGTGTACGTAATGTTAAAGACCAGGCCAAGCAGCGGCGCGAGAGCTACCGCGATGCCGACATTCTGCGCCCGCAGGACTAGAAACATGTCGCTCGAATTGCCGAGAGAAAAAAGCGTGACCGCGATCAGCACAAAATAAAAGCTGACAGGCAGCGTGACGCTCTTGCCGTCCGCGTTGGCATAAGGTAGATCAGATTTTTGGCTCTTGTTTGCGGCTGATTTTTCTGTAGGATTCGTTGCCGACTTGATATCGCGCGAGCCTTTGGTCTCGCGAATTCCCAACAAGGCAACCAGCACGCACAGCGCTCCAGGAATTGCGGCTGCCCAGAACACGCTGCGGATTCCGAAGCGCGACAGCAAGACCAGTGCGGCCAGAGGCCCGGCGATGGCCCCGGCAGAATCCATCGACTGGATCAGGCCATAAGCCGAACCCAGCCGGTTCTTCGGCACTGACTCGGCGACCATGACATCGCGCGGCGCTCCGCGAACGCCTTTAGCAAGGCGGTCGGTAAAGCGAATTAGCAGGATTTGCGGCCAGGCGGTGACAATCGCCAGCAGAGGCTTGACGGCATTCGCGGCCAAATATCCTGCAACCACCACCGGCTTGCGGCGGCGGATGCGGTCGGTGAGATATCCGGAGAAAAGTTTAGCAAACGATGCCACGCTTTCGGCAATGCCCTCAATCAATCCCAACTGCGCCGGCCCCGCGCCGAGCGATGCCAGAAACGCTGGCAGCACCCAGTACGCCATTTCCGTCGCGGTGTCGTTTAGGAAAGATGTGATGCCGAAGGCATAGATGTTCCGGGCTGCGGAGGGTTCGTGCTCGGGGGAACGTTCGGACATGAGTAATTTTTACCACGGACATACCGCCAAGTCTCACTTAGTCCTATTATCCCGCTGAAACCCTGACAACTTTTCTTTGACTCTGTGATCAAGCAGACATCCAGCGATAAAACAGACAACGGCAACGATCCCCAGAGAGCGGAGGCTAAATTGTTCTCTCCATATGTCAGATAGGCAATGTAGCCGTGATTACTCAGCGTAGCGGAAAAGTGAGAGAACTTTCTCTCTGTACGTAGAAGGGGACATCCCGACGCGTTCCCTGCTGATTTGGCGGCAGGACAGGGCCAATCCCCAGCAGACGCCGGTGTGGAGAGTGATCGCGACATTAAGTCAATCTCGGACATGCGGTCCAGTCGCGACCAATGGCCAGCCTCAGTACATCGCGTCGTACTTCGTTACCACCCACTCACCATCTTTGTTCTCGGTTGTAACGGTGAAGAGTTCCTGATAGGTTCCCGGCTTACCGTTGCCGTAGCTACGCTTGCCGCGGTAGTGAAGGATGGTGAGGGGCCGTGCACTCTCCCACTCCGCCAACTCCCAGGAAAGCAGGGGATGCTGCGCCTCGGAGTCGCAGATGAAGTGAGCATATTTCTTGCGGTAGTCATGCTCCCATTGAGAGAGCAGCTCATCACAGTGACCATCGCGCAACTCGTGAAGAAATTTATTGGCGCTGTGTTCAATCGTACGATCGCGCAGGGGATTCATACGAATACTAACCGGTAGGCCGGTCAAAGGATCGTGGTCCTCCGAGCGCGCCAGCACCGGTCCCTGATTACTCAGCCACCAGATGTAGCCGAGAAATCCGAATACCAGCAGCGCACCGGCAGCGACAGCAATGCTGATCTGTATGCGAGTAAATCCCATCCTGAGAGTAAGTTTATAAGGATGACAACTTACGGCAAGATTACCAGCGGAAGACGTGGAAGTACATGTACCTGGGGACCAGCTATTCCCTCCGAGGCGGAAGCCCGCATGGGTTGCGGACCCTATGCGGCGCTGAAGCGCCGCTCTTCCACGTTACAGCGCGGCACGCTCCAGCACGCCACGCAGGGTCCTCCGGGAACCGCAGGATAAAAAGAAAAAAGGCGCGATCATTGAGCGAACCCTCAACACAAAGCGGATTCGAAATACTACACTTTCTTGTCTTCTTCGTGATCCTTGGTGGGCTCGACGCCGCCATCGTGTTGCGCCTGCGCTTCGGCGTCTTCCATCGCTTTCTTGGCTTCGGACATTTTCTTGGCACGGGCTTCAGCGCGCTTCTCGCGCTTTTCGTCCAAGATTTTTTCGCTGCCCAGCAATTCGATAAAAGCTTTATCAGCGCCGTCGCCTTTATTCCAGCCGGTGCGGACGATGCGTAGATATCCGCCATTGCGATCGCCGAAGCGGGGGCCGATGGTGTCAAACAGCTTCACCACGGCAGCATCGGTCATAAGATAAGCTGCCGCCAGACGGCGTGCGGCGAGGTCGCCGCGCTTACCGAGCGTGATCATCTTTTCGACAATCGGGCGCGCGGCCTTGGCCTTGGGAACGGTAGTCTCGATGCGCTCTTCCACGATCACGGAAGTGACCAGATTGCGCAGCAGCGAGCGCCGGTGGGCTGTGTTCCGTCCGAGTTTGTAGCCTGCAACTTTGTGACGCATGGTCAAACCTCTGGGGCGAAAGCCCGCTTTATCTTAGCTGGACAGCACGGCTAAAGCCGTGCCCCTTCAAAAAGATCCTTCGGCGGGCAAAACAAACGCCCGCCTCAGGATGACAAAACAGAGTCTTATAGCTGATCGTCCGGTCCGTAGGCGGATGCCGGCAGGACCAGATTTGATGTCGGACCGGGCACAGCATTGCCGTGCTCGTCGATCTTCATTCCAAGGCTCAGACCCATGGTGGAGAGAATCTCCTTGATTTCATTCAGCGACTTGCGGCCGAAGTTCTTGGTCTTGAGCATCTCCGATTCTGTTTTCTGCACCAACTCCCCGATAGTCTGGATGTTCGCATTCTTCAGGCAGTTGTAGCTGCGCACGGAAAGCTCCAGTTCCTCAACGGAACGGTTCAGGTTCTCGTTGTGGATCTCGGGCTTGCGATCGTCGGAGGAAGAAGTACCAGTTTCGATCTCCTCCTCAAAGTTGATGAAGATGTTCATATGATCCTTCATCAGCTTCGCGGCCAAACCGATGGAGTCGGCGGGCGTGATCGAGCCGTTGGTCCAGACCTCGAGAGTCAGCTTGTCGTAGTCGGTAATCTGGCCGAGACGCGCGGCTTCGACGGTGTAATTGCACTTCCGCACCGGCGAATGCACGGAATCGATGGGGATGAATCCGATGCCAAGATCTTCGTCGAAATTCTTGTCGGCGGAAGTGTAGCCGCGGCCGCGCTTCAGCCGCATTTCCATATCGAGCTTGCCCCCTTCGCTGACGGTGGCAATGTAGACGTCTTTATCAAGAACTTCGACGTCGCCATCGGCTTCAATCATGCCGCTGGTGACCACGCCGGGTTGGTCCGCGCGCAGATAAATCGCCTTGGGCGCATCCCCTGCCAGCTTGAAGGGAATCTGTTTCAGGTTGAGGATGATGTCGGTCGCATCTTCCACCACGCCCGGGATCGACTGGAATTCGTGAAGGACGCCTTCCATCTTGACTGCGGTGACGGCAGCGCCTTCGATGGAGCTCAACAGTACGCGCCGCAGAGCGTTGCCCACTGTGGTGCCGAAGCCCCGCTCAAAGGGCTGCGCCCAAAAAATTCCGTACTTGTCAGTGAGGGTGGAAGTGTCAACTGCGAGACGTTTCGGTTTCTGAAAACCTTTCCAAAGCATTTGTTTCTCCTTCGGCCGTTTGGCTCAGTGCTGGCTCCCCGAATCGGTCCGGATTCAGGTGTGTTCCCCATGCCTCGCGTTGTTTGCGAAGAGTGGGGATTTTCGTCGGCACAGGCTGTTCTGGCTCGAATGTGGACCGGTAGAACAGCTATCGGCTCTTAGGCCTTTAGCTCTAATACTGCCAAGCTTCGCTCGGCGACCGGGTCAAAGACCTGGTCCCACACAAGACTATTTACTGTACAACTCAACGATCAACTGCTCGTTGACGGGCAATTGAATATCTTCGCGCTTGGGCAACGACAGCACTCGCGCCGTGTAGTTATCGCGATTCACTTCCAGCCAGTTGGGCAGTGTGCCATGGCTCGCGAATTCTTTCGCCAACTCCAGCACGACCAGCTTCTTGCTGTTCTCGCGAATGGAAATTTCCTCGCCCGCGCTCACTTGGTAAGAAGGAATGTTGACCTTGCGATTGTTAACGGCGACGTGGCCGTGGCGCACCAACTGCCGCGCCTGGCGCCGCGATTGCGCGAAACCGAGACGGAAGACAACGTTATCGAGACGCCGTTCGAGCTGCTGCAAGAGCAACTCGCCGGTTACACCTCGAGTACGCGCAGCCTTTTCAAAGTAGTTGCGGAACTGGCCTTCGAGGGTGAAGTAGATGCGCTTGGCTTTCTGTTTCTCGCGCAACTGCAGACCGTAGCCAACGATCTTGGCTTTGCGGTCTTTCCCATGTTGTCCGGGAGCGAAGTTGCGCTTCTCGATGGGGCACTTATCGCTAAAACACTTTGCGCCTTTGAGGAACAGCTTCATTCCCTCACGGCGGCACAAACGACAGACTGGATCGGTATAACGGGCCAAATTGTTCTCCTTTTAGATGACCGGTTTACGGGTTTGGCTTCACCCTTCGTCCCGGACAAATTTCTCAGGTTTTCAAAGTCTGAAGGTTTCAAGGTCCAATTGAAACCGTGAAACTTTGCCACCTTGAAACCTCGGATCAATCGTCGGCTGCCTAAACGCGCCTTCTCTTCGGCGGACGACATCCGTTGTGCGGAATAGGCGTCACATCGCGGATGGAGCGCACTTCGATGCCGGATGACGCCAGTGCGCGGACCGCCGACTCGCGTCCCGAACCCGGGCCGCTGACGCGCACGTCCACGCTGCGCACACCATGATCCCGCGCCATACTGGCCGCGTTTGTGGCCGCCTGCTGCGCGGCGAAGGGCGTGCCCTTGCGCGATCCGCGAAAGCCCAGCGATCCCGAACTCTTCCACGACAGAACGTTACCGTTCATATCGGTGATGGTCACGATTGTGTTGTTGAAGGACGCCTGCACGTAGCACAGCCCGTGCGGAACGTGCTTGCGTTCCTTCTTCTTGAACGTCTTCTTCTTGCCTTTTTTATCCGGTGCGGCTGCGCCGCCCGCTGCTGCTGGTTTTGCCATAGAACCTCAAGTTTCAAGGTTTCAAAGTTTCAGAGTTTCAAGGTCAAAACATCGAAACCTCGAAACCTTCGAAACCGTGAAACGTTTTCCTATGTTTTCGATGTCGCCTTCTTCTTGGTGGAGACCGTTCCCTTACGCGGGCCTTTGCGAGTACGCGCGTTGGTATGAGTGCGCTGTCCGCGGACGGGCAAGTTCCGGCGATGACGGAACCCGCGATAGGAGCCGATTTCGATGAGCCGCTTGATGTTCATCGAAACTTCCTTGCGCAGATCGCCCTCCACCATCCCTTGCGCCTCGATCACCGTGCGGATGCGGTTGACTTCTTCTTCGCTGAGGTCCTGGACCTTTTTCATGGGGTCCACCTTGGCCTCGTCAAGAATCGTTCCGGCGCGCGGATGTCCGATGCCGTAGATATAAGTCAGCGCAATGTTGATGTGCTTCTGGCGCGGTAAATCGACGCCTGCGATACGTGCCATAAGTTCCAGACCTCAGCGGCTGAAGCCGCATTCGAATTAAGTTCGCTAGCCCTGGCGCTGTTTGTGTTTCGTGTTGACGCAGATCACCCGCACCACACCCTTGCGGTGGATGACTTTGCACTTGTCACAGATTTTTTTTACCGATGCTCTTACTTTCATAACTGTTCTCGGTTCTAAGTCGACCTGCTGACTTTCGCTCGTTCTGACCGAGTCAGAGACCCGGTGCCACAAAATCATTTATAGCGATAAACAATCCGGCCGCGATTCAGGTCGTAGGGTGAAAGCTCCACCGCAACCTTGTCGCCAGGCAGGATGCGAATAAAATTCTTGCGCATCTTGCCGGACACATGTGCCAGTACCTGGTGCTTGTTCTCCAGTTCCACTTTGAACATGGCGTTGGGCAGAGGTTCCAGGACCACCGCCATTACTTCAATCGCGTCTTCTTTACTCATCGACTCCTTAGAATCAGCCGTCAGCTACGATTCGTGAGCCTCGAGCAAAACCTTGCTCACGGCCTGAAGCTCATAGCTCGAAGCTCATCTCGTCAAAATGACCGGTCCATCTTTCGTTACCGCCACGCAATGCTCGAAGTGCGCGCTGAAACTGCCGTCGACCGTGACGGCTGTCCACTTATCTTCCAGCACCCGCGTTCCCGCCTTGCCATAGTTCACCATCGGCTCGATGGCAAGGACCATTCCTTCACGCAACTTTGCTCCGTGACCGCGAGCTCCGTAGTTCGGCACCTGAGGCTCTTCGTGCAAATGTGTCCCAATTCCATGCCCAACGAATTCGCGAACTACGCTGAAGCCGGCAGCCTCCACATGCTCCTGCACCGCCGCTCCTACGTCGCCCACCGCGTTGCCGATGACCGCTTGATCGATACCACGGTAGAGCGACTCCTCGGTAACCGTCAGCAACTTTCGTAGCTCCGGTTCCACGGCCTCACTCACCGGAACTGTGATCGCCGCGTCGCCGTAGTAGCCGTCCAGTACTACTCCGCAATCGATCGAAACAATGTCGCCTTGTTTCAGCATCCGTTTTTCCGAAGGAATGCCGTGCACAATCTCTTCATTCACCGAGGTGCACAGCACGCAGGGATAATCATAATATCCCTTGAATGCGGGCTTGGCGCCGAGTTCAGCGATCTTCTTTTCGGCGATGCGCTCCAGATCCATCGTGGTAACGCCGGGCGCCACCACCGTGCGCACGTGATCGAGAACCTGACGCACGATGCGGCCACTTTGCCGCATGCGTCCAATCTCAGCCGCCGATTTGCAAACAATCGCCATTTTTTATCAAGAAAACGCTACGCGTGATGATCCTCAAGAATCTGGAAAATCCGCTTCGTCACCTCGTCCATCGGCTGATCCCCATGCAGCGAGATGAGCCTCCCGGTACGCTGGTAATAATCCGCAACCGGACGAGTTTGCTCCTGGTAGGCCGCCAAACGGGGCTGAATCACTTCCAACCGGTCGTCATTGCGGGTCACCAGCTTCGTCCCGTCGCAGTCACATACTTCATCGGTGCGGGGCAGCTGGAAGTGGACGTTATAGATCCGTCCACAGGTGGGACAAGAACGGCGTCCAGCAATTCGGAGCAATAGTTGATTATAGTCCACGTCCAGGCGGATCACAATCGGCCAAGCCCGGGTAGAGTGCAGGTTATCAAAGAGCACGTCCTCCAGCAAAGCGTCCAGCCAGCCGGCCTGAGCCGCGGTCCTGGGAAAACCATCGAGGACATAGCCCCGCTTGCAATCCGGCAGCAATAATCTGAGCCGGACCATTTCACAAACCAAATCGTCGGAAACCAGCTCGCCCCGGGCCATCACCGCTTTGGCTGCCTGGCCGAGTTCCGTACCCTGCTCCACGTTGTAGCGCAGCAAGTCCCCGGTGGAAACCTGCGGAATCAGGTATCTTGCCATGATCCGCTTGGACTGGGTTCCCTTACCCGCGCCCGGCGGACCAAGCAATACCACCGGACCTATGTCGCGTGAGGTTTCCTGCGCCATCGAGTTGGCCAAAGCCTCCCGAACAGTGTTCAGCAACCCCACACAAATTTGTAATTGAGTAATCGGGCAATTCGGTAATGGAAGGACATCGCTCGTAAATTACCCAGTTGCCCGATTACTCAATTACAAATCTCCTTACGACCAGTTACGACGGCCGCGTATGCGCCCGCTGCGCGGCGTGAAGCCATCGTAATGGCGCATGATGAGCTGCGCTTCAACCTGCGTAACCGTATCCATAGCCACGCCTACAACGATCAACAGCGAAGTTCCGCCAAAATAAAAATTCACTCCCAACCCATTGGTCATCCATACCGGAAGCTTCTCGAACAGGGATCCTCCCAGCCAGAAGGGTAAATGGTTCAAGTGAATGCCGGCGATCATCCACTCGGGAATGAACGAGATGATGATCAGGTAAAGCGCTCCCACAAGCGTGATGCGGGTCAAAACCTCATTGATGTAATCGGCCGTGCGCTTGCCCGGGCGAATGCCCGGAATGAAGCCGCCATACTTCCGCATATTGTCGGCGACTTCACTGGGATTGAAAACAATCGACACATAGAAGTACGCGAAGAAAATAATACCAACCGCATACAACAAGGTATAGAGCGGCTCACCCCATCCCAGCATGCGGATCAGGTCGCCAAAGTAGCGGCTGTTTCGCAGGCCATAGCCGATGGTCTGCGGCAAAGTGAGAATAGAAGATGCAAAGATGACCGGCATGACGCCGCCCGCGTTCACGCGCAAGGGCAAGTGCGTAGACTGCCCGCCCATCACTTTGCGTCCGACCACGCGCTTGGCGTATTGCACCGGAATGCGCCGTTCGCAACGCTCGACATAGACAATGAAGGCGACCACGGCGATCATGAACACGATCAGGCCTACCATCAGCACGGGCGTGATCGCACCCCAGGTTCCGTTTTTCGCCTTGTCAAAAAGATCCTGCACACCGCGCGGCAGGCCTACTACGATTCCGGCAAAGATCAGGAGCGACATGCCGTTGCCGATACCGCGGTCGGTAATCTGTTCGCCCAGCCACATGATGAATGCGCTGCCCGTGGTCAGGGTCAACATGGTCATCATGATGAAACCGGGGCCGGG
>JGI12635J15846_10002058_pt1 | contig 17597 bp, 16 predicted proteins | sample BlaSpr_A8_OM2_M2_FD_15846 | JGI IMG/M metagenome (IMG submission 15846) | reverse complement strand
GCGAGCCATCACAATGAGAACGGGCATGCAGCTATTCCTTGCAGGAATTCTGAGAGGTGATGCACTCGGATCGGGTGGCGGCGATGCGTATTCTTCCTTACGCGTTCGGCGACATGTCGCGGCGGGCGCGAAAACTACAGGTGTTTGCGGTCTTCTAGTTCCTTTTCGCGCTTCTTGCGTTCTTCTTCTTCGGTGCGTTCCCACTCGAGGAGCTCTTCTTCGGACATTTGGTAATCGTCGCGGGAGGCGAACATGGAACTGCGCTTTCCGCGTTGCGCGGAGCGGAGGCCGCGGCGTTTTCTATTGGAGGGGGAAAAATCGCCCATGCTGCGTATGGGGTCAGCGAGCACACCTGCTTCGACGAGAAGTTCGCCGACTTTTTCGAGGAAGTCGTGCAGATGGTATGGCTTGAGCAGGTAAGGAAGGCCTTCTTTTTCCAGGATGGGCTGGGCATCGCGAGCCGCCAGCAGCGGCACCAGGAAGAGAACACGGATGCGTTTGGGGCGGGCGGCGTCCACTTCGGCGCCTTCGAGCGCGTCGGCATCGCCTTGCGCCAGGTCTTTGAGGATGTTGAATAGCGGGCCGCGTACGTCGGTCATCGCAACGTTCACGATCACCAGACTCCATTGGCCGCTGGCGAGTTCGAGCATCGCCGCCGAGACGAGCGGGACGATACGCACGCGCCAACCCTCTGAATCGAGGACGTTTTTCAGCGCGCGCTGGCTGACGATATCGTCGTCAATTATCAGAATGCCGACTTCTGCCAAGGCAGTTCCCGCCAGGAGGTGTCTTCACGAGTATATCGGCACGGGGCGGTGGGGGCATCTGGCCGAAAGGTGGGTTTCCAGGGTTGGGCTGGCTGGAAGGACAGGCGAAAATAAGGCGAAGAAAAATGCTTGACAAAGCGAACAAAAGGCGAATATATTGTCGGGCGTGCGGCGAGGCAATCAATGGCCACTTTTCCCATTCTTCGTGCGAAACCAGCGACGCTCCAACGTCCTCGGAAGCGTGCGAAGCAGACCAGTCTCACCCTTTTCCCCACAGCCGCTCGCCACGGCACATGTGAGTCACCGAGTGAGGCTTCCGCGCCCACTCTGGCGCCAAGCCAGAGAACGAAGCCCGCTACGGAACTGGTCGGCATTGCACGCCTCGCCGCTTCCTCCCCCTGCGCAGATGCCAAGCGGGGGACGGAGTACTTTCTGTTGCCTGTCAAATCGATCCTGAATTATTGCAATTCGGAGCGCGTTCCGTTTCGTTGGACCGTTAATCCCTATCGCGGGTGCGAATTTGGGTGCCACTACTGCTATGCGCGTTATACGCACGAATATATGGACCTGGATGGCAACGACTTCGAGTCGAAGATTTATGTGAAGCAGGATGCTGGGCCTTTGGCTGGGCGCGATTTGGCGAACGAAAAAATCTGGGGCGAGCATATTGCCATCGGAACCGCTACCGATCCTTACCAGCCGGCGGAGCGCGAGTACGGAGCGACGCGGGCGGTTTTGGAGCAGATGGCGCAGCGGGAAGGGCTAAGCGTTTCGATCACCACGAAATCGAACCAGGTGCTGCGGGACATTGATTTGCTGAAGCGCATTGCGGAGCGTTCGAGGCTATCTGTGAACCTGAGCATTACGACGCTGCGCACGCGGCTGGCGCGATTGCTGGAGCCGCGCGCGCCGCGTCCGGATTTGCGGTTGGAAGCTGTGCGGACTTTGCGCGAGGCTGGAATTTCAGCGGGCGTATTGGCGATGCCGATTGTGCCGGGAATTACCGATCGCGCGGAGGACTTGGACGCTTTGGCGCGAGGAGCTCGGGATGCCCAGGCGCAATGGTTCGCGGGGAATGTCCTGTTTTTGATGGCGGCTTCGCTGAAACATTTTTTGCCGTTTCTGGATGCGAAATTTCCGAAGCTTTCGCGACAGTATCGCGAGTGGTATGGACGGCACGGGAACGCGCCGGACGGTTATCGCAAGGAAATCACGGCGCGGGTGGAGAATTTACGGCAGAGGTATGGGCTGGGATCGCGTCCGGACCGCGGTGAGAATCGTTCGTGGAAATCGCCACAGCTGCAGCTGGGGTTGGGGGTTAATCAGGGAGGAGAACCATGTCCCGCTCGAGATCCATGGTGAGACCGGCGAATCGGCGAAGTAGGAAGGCCGCTGCGCCGCGGACGGAGGGAGCGGCTGCGACTTTCGCGTCGGTCGAAGAGAAGCCGGTGCGCGGCGTGAAGTTGAAGCACGTTTCCACGATTACGATGGTTGTGGCTTTCGTATGTTTGTTTGCATACTTGGCGGGCGGGTGGACGTCTCAGCCGCGACGTCGGCGCCTGGATATACGCGGGGCGCTGTGAAGGAGCACGCAATGTTCTTGGGACTGCGAACGGCGAAGTATGAAGTGGCGGACATGGCCAAGGCGAAGGAGTGGTACAGCAAAGTATTGGGGATTCAGCCTTACTTTGATGAGCCGGCATTTTACGTTGGATACAACGTGGGCGGATACGACCTGGGACTAGTGCCGGCGCCGAAAGCAGAAACGAAACGGGCCGCGGTCGGCGTGGCGTATTGGGGGGTGGAGGACGCGCACGCGGCTTACAAGCGATTGATTGAGCTGGGAGCAACGCCGATGGAAGCGGTGCAGGACGTAGGCGGCGGGATGCTGGTCGGTGAGGTGCGCGATCCGTTCGGAAATATTCTGGGAATTATCTACAATCCGCAATTCAAGCCCGGCGAGACGAAGTAGCGCGGCTTGCGAGGCAGGCGTCGAGCGGATTGCGTCCTCGCGCGGAGGTTGTTCGGACATAGGGAAAAGCTGCTCCCAAAAGTCATCAATAAACAGCTTCCGACTTCCCGGTGCTTATCCGCACGATGCCCAACTGGATCACTTTTATAGCTGACACCTCGTCCAGAATCGTAAGGGTTCAGGGAATATTCACCACTGTTCCAACGCCAGCGTAGATGTAGCGATCCCCAAAAGACTTTTGCAGCACTGCGAACGTCGGCTCCCCTGTGCAGTGACCAATCGCGATGTAATCCAGTTTCCATTGGTCGTGCAAGGCCGCCGAGATCCTCTGAATTTCCGGATCGGGCGTTGCTATCAGATGGAGGCCTCCAAATACGATGCGGACGTGCGGATCAATTTTGGTGGCAGCTTCGAGCACCTTCTCGACGCCGGCGTGAGAACATCCATCCACAATGATGAGACCCTGCGGGCCGCGAATCGCCAGCGAGATTTCGCGAAGCTCGAGCGTCCCAGTGACCTGCGAGATGGTTGGCACGAGAAAAATGCCTGGCGCAATCTCCGTCGTTGAATCCACTCTGACGAAATTAGCCTGCGGCCAGGGTGTGCTGGCGGAAAACATGGCTGGCCGATGGCCATCGAAGTAACGCATGTTGGCAGCGAGCGAGTCGTCTTCGCGGTAGAGACTTTTGGGCGCTGCCCAGCCGAATGGGCCCCAGGGATCGGCGGAAGTGTAAATCTTCACCGTTGGATTGACGCGGAGGAGATAGTTCAGACCGCTGATGTGATCGTCGTGCCGGTGGGATATCACTACGAAATCCAGCTTGCTGAGATCCACACCCAACGCTTTGACATTGTGCTCAAGAATCTCGGCATTCCCGCCTGTGTCGAAAAGGATCCGCTTACCGCCAAATTCGACCAGCGCGGAGAATCCCCAGGCTTTGGTAATCTCCGCGGACTTCCCGAATGCGTCGTAGAGAATCGTGACGCGATGGGGGGCTTGACCTTGACCAAGGGCTGGAAACAGAAAAACGGCCAGCAAGAAATTACGAAAAAGTCGAAATCTCATGAGGTGCTCCTTCAAAAAGCAAGATTGGAGGGGGCCAATATCGTCGGGGATTGTAGTCCCATGCAATGCGTCCTGCCAAGGTGATGGAGCGACGCCTGAAGCGAATGGGCGATGGTTTGAGATCCGCTAGGCGGTGATGCTGCGCAGGGCTTGATGCTTTTCGAGGGCTTCGATGTTCTGCAGGATCGATTCGATTACGAATTCGTCGCCGAATTTTGAGTTGATCATTATGTTGTAGAGGGGGCGGTGGGGCCATTGTTTGCCGAAATAGTGGCGGATGAAATCGGCGCGGTCGCGGTCCACTTCGGCGACTAGCTGCTGCGCTTCTTTTTCGGATTTGCCTATGGATTTGATGCGGCGGATCTTTTCTTCGTCGGACGCGTAGATGAAAACGTGGAAGGCGTCGGGGCGGTCGCGCAGAAAATAGGGTGCGCCGCGGCCGACGATGACGCAATTGCCGCGCGAGGCGACGTCTTCAACGACTTTTTGCAGCATTTCGACCATGCAATCGGTATCAAAGGCGCGGGAGTCGCCGAGGCCGAGCGTTCTTTCGTAGCTGCCGCGCGCGTAAACTTTGAAGAGACGATAGAGGAAGGGGTCCACGCGCTCGTCGCAGCGCTGGGCTTCGCGATGATCAATATTGGCGGCGCGTGCGATTTCAGCCGTGATTTCCTGGTCCCAGAGTTTCCAGCCGAGGCGTTCAGCGAGCGATTGGGCGATGAGCGTACCGCCGCTGCCGTATTCCCGTTCGAGGGTAATGATTTTTACGGACATCACTGGCGCCCCTGGGGGCCTAGTGTACCGCTATCGAGCCGCCATGTTTTACTTTCTTCATCAGGAAAACGAAGGGAATCATGGCGGCGACGCAACAGCCGAGAATCCAGAAATTGTCAACGTAGGCGAGCATGGTGGCTTGGCGATTCAAATTGAAGGCCATCATTCCGTAGGCTTGGCGGGCAGCTTCCGCGGGGCTGGAGCCGCGAGTGGTGAGCATGTGGGTGATGTTGGCAAGCGCGGCCTGGAATTGGCCGTTTCCAGAATTCAGGCGAGCGGTGAGATTGGATTGATGCACTTGGGCGCGGCGCGCGAGCATGGTGGTGACGAAGGAAATTCCGACGCTGCCGCCGATATTGCGCGCGAGGTTGATGAGTCCGGAGGCGGCGTTATTTTTTCCGGGCGGGATGAAGGAGTAAGCGGCGGTGTTGATGGGCACGAAAAGAAAGGCGAGGCCCATGGCTTGGAATACGCGCGCGGTGGCCAAGGTGCGGAAATCAATCGCGGTGTCGAAATTAGTCATGTGAAACAGGGAAAAAGCAACCATGGTGAGGCCGAATAAAAGCAGGCGGCGCGCGTCCGTGTGGCCGAGCAGATAGCCGACGAACGGCATGCACAAAATAATCGCGATTCCGCCTGGCATCAAGGCGAGGCCCGCCCTTTGCGCCGTGTAGCCTAATAATTCCTGGGAAAATTGCGGCAAAAGCACGGTGCTGGAGAGTAATGCGAAGCCGACCATGAACATCAGCATATTGCCGATGGCGAAGGAACGATCTTTGAATAAGTGCAAATCGATTATGGGATCTTTGTGGTGCCACTCCCAGAAACCGACAGCGATGAGCGAGACCACGCAAATGACGGTCATGACTATGATGAAGTTGGAGCCGAACCAATCGTCGCGCTGACCTTTATCGAGGACGACTTGCATGGCGCCGAGACCGAGTGCGAGCAGGCCGAGGCCAATGTAATCAATGCGGAAGCCGGTGCGTTTTTTCTCCTTCATGTAGGGCGGATCGCTGATCAGCATATTAGTGAGGATCAGCGAAATAATGCCGACAGGGATGTTGATGAAAAAAATCCAGCGCCAGTTGAAATTGTCGGTGATCCATCCGCCGAGTGTGGGACCGATGGCCGGAGCGAGCACCACCGCCATGCCGTAAACGGCGAAAGCCATGCCGCGTTTTCGCGGCTCGAAAGTGTCCGCGAGAATTGCCTGTTCGCTGGGCTGCAAGCCGCCGCCGCCGATGCCCTGCAACACGCGAAAAATAATCAGCATGCTGAGATTAGGCGCGAGGCCGCAGAGAAACGAGCTGATGGTGAAGAGCGCGACGCAGGACATGTAAAAGCGCTTGCGGCCGATGAGTTGGGAAAACCAACCGCTCATGGGAAGGATGATGGCGTTCGAAACCAGGTAGGAAGTGAGCACCCAGGTGCTTTCGTCCTGCCCGGCGGAGAGGCTGCCGGCGATGTGGGGCAGTGCGACGTTGGCGACGCTGGTGTCGAGCACTTCCATGAACGTCGCGAGAGTGACGGTGAGCGCGATGATCCAGGGATTGATGACCGGGCGCGGGCGCCAGGCGGAATCCATCGGAATGGCGGCAGCGCCCACTTTATTGCACTTTGACCTTGGGTTCGACGGACATGCCCAGGCGCAGTTGATGATCGCTGTTCTCGCCTTTTTCGAGGACGAGCTTCACCGGGATGCGTTGCACTACTTTTACGTAATTGCCCGTGGCGTTTTCGGGCGGCAACAGGCTGGTGCGCGCGCCGCTGGAACCGGCGATGCTGTCCACGTGGGCTTTGTAGGTGCGGCCGTTGGCGTCCACTTTAATTTCCGCGGGCTGGCCGGGCCGCATGTACTTCAGCTGCGTTTCTTTGTAGTTTGCGGTGACCCAGACTTCGTCGAGCGGAACGATGGAGAATAATTGCTGGCCGATTTGCACGTTCATGCCGACTTCGGCGTTTTTGCTAACTACGCCGCTCACTGGGGCGACGATTTTCGCGTATTGAAGGTTTAATTGCGCCTGCTCGACGGCGGCTTGCTTTTGTTGCACGGTGGCGTCCGCGGAAAGGGCGCGAGCGCGGGTGGAAGCTACTTGCCGCGGGCCGGTTTGCGCGTTGCGATAATTTGCTTCGGCGTTCGCGAGGCGGCTGCGGGCTTGAGTTACTTGTTGCTCAGCGGCAGTGGCCGAGGAGTGGGCCGATGCGACTGCTGCGCTGCTGGCTTTGGCCGAGGCGATGGCCTGGTCGTACTGCTGCTGCGAAATCTCCTGCTTGTCCACGAGCTGTTTATAACGCAGCAAGTCGTTTTGCGCTTTTACGTCGTTGGCCTGGGCTTGATCGAGCTGGGATTTCGCGGCGCTGAATTGGTCCTGGGCGACGGAGATGCCGGCGCGCGCATTTTCGACGTCCGCTCCCGTGGCGGACACCTGGCTATCGGAATTCACGGAGGCGATGGGAACGTTGATATTCAAAGCTTGCGCAGTGGCTTGAGCATCGGCGAGCGATGCGTTGGCCTGATCGAGCGCGACTTGGTAATCGCGGGGATCAATTTCCGCCAGAACGGTTCCGGCATCTACGTATTGATTGTCGTCCACGTTGACTTTTACGACGTAGCCGGTAATGCGCGCGCTGAGCGGCATCAGGTGGCCGTCCACTTCGGCGTCGTCGGTGGATTCGTACATGGAAAAATAGCGATAGGTGAAAAAGCTGGCGACCAACAGCACGACGGCGGCGATCGCGAGATACATCGGGGCCTGCGGATGCAGTTTGAAATAACTTTCGGAGCGAGCGGGCGGCGGTGGCGAGGCCGAATGAGTTTCTTCGGGACGCTTCGTTTCCGCCGGAGGATTCGCCGAGATTTCGGTTTGCTGGGGCATCGCTTATTTTCCTTTGAAGTATTCTTTTACGCTTGCTTCTGCCTGGCCCAGCGCGCGTGCCAGGGAAATTTTCGCGTAGTTGTAGCTGTAGAGGCTGGAAATATAGCTGTCGTTCGCGGTGGCCACTTGTTCCTGGGCCTGCACGACTTCGACGGTATCGGCGACGCCGGCGGCGAAGCGGTCGCGCGACTGGTCTAGCGTTTGCTGGGCCAGGTCAATGTTGCTTTTCGCGACTTCCACCTGCTCGGCGGAAGATTGCAAGTTCAGGAACGCGGTGCGCACGTCCGCGTCAATCTGTCCGCGAATATTTTCCAGGCGCTGGCGGGCCTGTTCGATTTGAGCGTTGGCTTGCACTTCGTCACCCTGCACTTTGCCGCCCTGAAAAATGGGGAAGTTCAGCGTGCCGCGCACGTCGAAGACGCTGTGCGTNGTCAGGGTGGAAGTGGTGCCGGCGAGGCCGTAATCGCCGCTGAAAGACAAGGTCGGGTAGTTTTCGGCGCGAGCTGCTTTTTTCGTGTATTCCGCGGCGCGNAGAGTGGCGCTGGCAGCCATGAAATCGGAGCGCGAGGCGTAGGCGCGCTGTAGCGCTTCGTCCAGGCTTATCGCAGTGAACGGCTCGTAGGGCGATTTGTCGGACAATTCGTATTGTTGGCCGGCGGCAAGGCCGATGACGCGTGCCAGAGTGAGTTTCTGGATCGCAAAATCATTTTTGGACTGGATCAGCTGCTGCTGGCGCGTTTTCAATTCGACTTGAGCGCGCAGGCCGTCAATCGCAGGAGAAGTGCCGGCATTTACTTGATCGGCTGCCTGGTTGTAGAGGGCCTGTGCGGTGTTCACCTGCGCGGAGACGGATTCGATGCGCGAGGCGTCCGCGATGGCTTGCAAATAATTGTAGCCGACGGCGAGGACCACGAGGTCGCGCGCGTCCTTCGCGGTGTATTGCGCCGCTTTCACGTTTTGCGTCGCCGCATGCGTGTTATTCAGGGCGTTCAGATCGAGCATGGATTGAGTCAAGTACGCGCGCGAATCGACATAGGCGAAGGGCCCGATGATGGTGGGAATGGTTATCCCTGGAATCGCGTTAAACCCGAATTCCGCGAGGTCCACCTGCGAAGCGTCCACGTAACTGGAGGTGGTGAGGTTTGGAAGAAGCGAGCTCAATTTTTTCCAGCGTTCGCCACGTGCCGAACCGATGTCCTGTTCTGAAAGCAGCAGGCCGAGATTGGCTTTGAGGCCGCGGTTAATCGCGTCTTGCAGGGAAATCTGGATCACGCCCGGTTCCAATTTTCCGGGCACGCTGCCTTGAAACGAACTTTGCGTCTGGGGAGCGGCGGGAGCGCTGCTCGCCGCGGTGCTGCCGGAAGAAGTCGAACTCGGCGTGGGCGCAGGGCCGGCGGTGACCTGAGCTTGCGTACGTGCTGCTCCAAGCGAAAGCAGGATTATGAGAATCAAAAATCGCAGCGGTCGAGCTATCAAGGATTCCTCCTGCCCGGGCAGTTGTGGATTGGATGAAGACCAGTGATTCCACGACTCAGGGAAGTTTCCAGCAGATGCTTTGTGTGGCGACGGGCTGGTCATGCGCGGGACCTCCGCGGACGCTTGCGCATGGCGCGCGCTTCGCCCGGTACCAGGCTGAATTGGATCAGGTCCCAAATCTCTTCGGAAGTTTTGCGCAGCGTGGATTCGGGTTTGATGGCCCAGCTCATGGTTACGCCCATGAAGATTCGCTGGGTCATGCGCGCGAGGTCACTTGGTGAAATGTCGCGCCGGATTTCGCCGCGTTCCTGGGCGAGCAGGAAAATCTGTGCCAGGATGCGGCGGGCCACATGGACGCGTTTCACGAGTTCGTCGCGAACGGATGTGCAAGAGGCGTGCGCTGCAAAGATCGCGCGCAACAAGGCCGCACTTTTATCGGCTTGGCCCACGGCATCTCCCACCAGTTCCCGGATTACGTCGAGCACGGGCCCTTCCGTTGCGCGAGCTTTCTGACGGGCGCGTTCCATGGCAGCGGTGCGCTGGCCGCCGAATTCGGCCAGGATGTGCTCCTTGGTGGGGAAATAATTGAAAAAGGTGCCTTTGCCCACATCGGCCGCTTCGGTGATGTCCTCGACAGTGGTTTCCAGGAAACCGCGTTCAGCGAAGAGGGCCAACGCGGCGCGGTAGAGGCGGTCGCGGGTTTCGGTGCGATGGCGTTCGCGGCGGCCGGCGCGCGGGACGGCTGGTACTGGGAGGGTCGCCGAGGGTCGAGGGGCGGTCTTCACGAGGACACGATACTTGACTATAGGACAAAACCGACCATTAGTCAACATTGGACCGCGGTCAACGGAAGGCTACTTGGGGGTTGCGTGACGGGCCGTGCGGGGCGAGCGGAACGACGGAGCAGGCAGCGCTGAAAGAAAAACGCGCCGGAGGCACAGGCCTCCGGCGCGAGTAGAATGTCGAAGCGGGGCCGCTTACTTCGACAAGTTCTTGGGACTGTGCGCGCGCAACACTTCCAGAAGGAGTTTCGCGTCGGGCGTGGGACGGACGGCATTGTGCAGGACGATTTCCCGCGCCGAAATTTTCTTTCCATAGATGCGTTCGTTGGCGTCGTTATCCGGGCGAATCGTGGAACCCGCAAGAGAGATTCCGGCGAACAGACCGCGAGCGCGCGAGTAGGTGAGCATTTCCGCGCGCAAGGTTACGTCGGTATCCGCCGCGGCATTTCGGCCAACGGGACCGGCCGCGACCGAGGCATCGCCGCCGAGCTTGACCTTGCTGGCGAGAATGGCGTTGGCGCCGCCGTCGTTCATGACGAGAATGACGAAGTCCGTGGCTTGGCCGCCGGCTTGAAATCCGAAGCTGGCGCCTTCGAGGGCCATCATGGACGGCGCGCTCCAGGTTCCGCGGAAACGTGGGCCGCTCCGGCAGGTCATCACACCGCGGCCGTAGCTGGCGCCGACGATAAATGCGGCCTTGAGGACCGTAGGATAAACGATAACGCAGTCGGCCTTGTCAATGAGGCTCTGCGGAATGTCATCCGGGATGTCCATAATTTCTTTTAGAACTGTGCCGGCGGTGCGAATCCGGTCTTGATCGGTGGTGGTGTCGTCCGCATGTGAAAGCGCGGGGCTGAACAAGGTGGGAAGGCCGATTAGAGCAGCAATCAGCAGGGCAGAGAGAACTTTGCTTTTCATACGGTGTACCCTCCTATGGGTGGATGGCAATCATATGGAGTTTGCGAGGGAATCGCAACAGTTCTCCGGAGCGCGCCGCTGGGTTTTGCCGGATGTCATATAATTTGGGCGGTTTTTGATTTTTGCGAATGATGGCGAGGGTTGATTTGAAAATTCGACGGAATGATTCCGGGCGCGCGGAATCGCGGCGATTTTTTGGCGCGAGTTTGCGGGGCATTGCGCTGGTGGTTTTTGCCGCCGTCGCGACGGTCAGCCAACAGACTGCGGCGCCCGGGCCTGCGAAGAAGGAAGCGGGCGGAGGGCGCGTTGCGAAACCGCGGGCTGATGTGGCGCGCTTTGGGGCGCGCGTGGACGCGGCGCTGGCGGAGGCGCATGCGGCGAAGGCGTTGTGGGGCGTGCTGGTGACGGATCGCGACACGGGCGAAATATTGTACGAGCTGCACGCTGACCGATTTTTTACGCCGGCATCGAACGCGAAAATTATCACTACATCGCTGGCGCTTGCGACGCTCGGTCCCACGTATCAATTTCGCACTACTTTGGAAACCTCCGGCAAGCTCGGAGAGGATGGCCGTTTGCTGGGGGATCTGGTTTTTGTGGGGCGCGGCGATCCGGACCTTTCGAACCGGAAATTTCCTTACGCTGGAAAAGTGGAGCACGACGGGCCGGCGGAAAAAGTTCTGGTGCAGATGGCCGATGACGCGATCGCCAAGGGACTGAAGGAGATTGACGGCGATATCATCGCGGACGACAGCTACTATCCTTACGATCCTTATCCGCCGGGATGGAGCGTGGGGGATTTGTACTTCACGTTTGGCGCGCCAGTGAGCGCCATTGCCTTCAACGACAATTCAATAACTGTGGAAGTTAGTCCCGGATTGCGCGTGGGGGATCCCGCGGTTGTTGCGGTTGAGCCGGCCGCGGCAGTGGGCACGTTTGGCCATGAACTTACCACGGGCCTTTCCGACGGCAAGCCGGAATTTGGAGTAGTGCGGCAGCCCGGGCCAGAATTTATGTTGCTGCGCGGGACGATACCGCTGGGACACGCGCCGATGAAGCTGGATCTGGCGATGCCGGAGCCGGCCGAGACTACGGCACTGGCGTTGAAGCAAATTTTTGAAGCGCGCGGCGTGCGGGTTAGCGGAACGATTCGAGCGCGTCACGCAGCGCCGCCGGAAATTTATCCGGATGCGCCTGTGGTGCTGGGACCTGCGCCTGTGCTGCGCCCTCCGGACACGATTGTTTTCGCGGTGCATATTTCTCCGCCGCTTTCGGAAATTGTGCGGGTGACGAACAAGGTGAGCCAGAATTTGCACGCGGAAATGTTGTTGCGGGCGGTGGCGCACGAGAAAAAAGGATTTGGAGTGACGGACGCGGGGATCTGGGTTGAGCAGGATTTTCTGAAGACGGTGGGCGTGGCGGATGGCGATGTGGTTTTCACGGACGGTTCCGGGCTCTCGCGCGACGATCTGGTGACGCCGCGAGCGGTGGTGCAGATTTTGCGTTGGGACGCTTTGCAGCCCTGGGGCGCGGATTACATTGCGACGTTTCCGATTGCGGGGCAGGATGGCACGCTGGAAACGCGGCTGAAGGATACGGTGGCGTCGGGGCGGATCGAGGCGAAGACGGGGGCTTTGGATCATGTGCGGGCGATTTCGGGCTTTGCTACTACGTTGCACGGCGAGCGATTGATATTTTCGATTTTCGGAAATAATAATCCGCAGCGCGGGCGGGATGCCACGGTTGCGGCGGATGCGATTGCTGTGGCGATGGTGGACGTGCTTGGAGCGCCCGCGCCGGCGCAGCACAAGAAAAAGAAATAACGCTGAGCGCGAAGCGGCTAGTAACAAAGATTCCCGAGTTGTCAGATAGACTCGCAGGGCACGACCTAACCTTCTCAAATCTCGGCGCGGAATCCGGCGCGCTGATTCCCACAGGCAACGGGGCTACAATAACTTGAACAACTTGCTGTTGTTGATTTTGCGTTGAGGGATTCGTGTCGCGTTCAGCTGCGCAGGTTCTAGAATTCGACCAATTGAAAGAGATTGTCGGCGGATACACCACTTGTGTGCCGGGACGTCGCGCGATTGAGGCGCTGGCTCCGCGGCAAGACGTGGTGGCGCTTGATGCGGAATTTGTTTTGGTGGGCGAGGCGGCTGGATATTTGCGCGCGGGTTCTGAGCTGGGTTTCGGGGCGTTCGCGGATCCCGAGCAGTGGCTTGCGCGGCTGGCCGTTCCCGCTTCGGTGCTCTCTGTTGCAGAGTTTCTGGATGCGAGTTCGCTGCTGGAAATTGCTAGCTCGCTGCGGCAAGTGTTTAAAGCAGACGCTGCAAAGTATCCGCAGCTTGCTGCGCGGGCGGCGACGCTGGGAGATTTTCGGCATCTTGCGACTGCGATTCGCCGCGCGATTCTGCCGAATGGCGAGATCAGCGACGAAGCTTCTCCTCAGCTGCGGCGCATTCGCACGGGGATTGCGCAAGGGCGCGCCACGATTCGGCGTTCGCTGGAAAGTATTTTGCGGGCGCGGGGCGAGACTGGCGGCGTGGCGGGTGGCGAGGATTACGTCACGCTGCGGAATGATCGCTTCGTAATTCCGGTGCGCGCATCGGATCGGCGCGGCGTGCCCGGCGTGGTGCACGGCGCGAGCGCGACGGGGCAGACGGTGTTTGTCGAGCCGCTGGAAGCGATTGATCTGAATAACCGGCTGGTGCAGCTCTCCGAAGAAGAGCTGGTGGAAATTTCGCGGATTCTTGCGGAGTTGACCGAAAGATTGCGCGCGGACCGCGGTGCGCTGGCTGCGGCGGCTGCGCAGATCGCGCATCTGGATTCTATTTTTGCGCGTGCGCGATTTGCCCGCGAGATTGATTGCGTGATGCCCGTATTTCAGGCTGGAAATTCGTTGCGGCTGGACTCTGCGCGGAATCCGGTGCTGGAAGCGAAGCTGCGGCCGCTGGGGCGGAAGGCCGTGGCGCTTTCGCTGGAGCTCGGCGGCGATGAAACGGTGATGGTGATCAGCGGGCCGAACACCGGGGGCAAGACGGTGGCGCTCAAATCGGTGGGATTGGCCGCGCTTTCGGCGCAGTCTGGAATTCCAGTCGCGGCGGAGCGCGCGGAGATGCCGATTTTCGATCACGTGCTGGCGGATATCGGGGACGAACAATCCATTGCTGCCGATCTTTCTACTTTTTCGGCGCATATTGTGAATTTGAAAGCGATGCTGGACGTGGCGACGGAGCGGTCGTTGATTCTGGTGGATGAGATGGGCACGGGCACGGCGCCGGAAGAAGGCGCGGCGCTGGCCGTGGCGCTGTTGGAGGAATTTCGCGCGCGCCATTCGCTGACGATTGCCACGACGCATCACGACCGGTTGAAGTCTTACGCTTCGACTACGCAGGGAATTGTGAATGCGGCTATGGAGTTTGACGGAGAAAATCTGCGGCCGACGTACCGGTTGCTGGTGGGGGTCCCGGGAACATCGAGCGGGATCGAAATTGCGCGCCGGCTGGGATTGCCGGAACGAGTGGTGGAGCACGCGCGGGCGAGTCTGACGCCGGAATCGCGCGAGGCGCGCGACCTGATTGCTTATTTGCATCGCAGCCGCGATGAGATGGAGCAGATCAAGCGGCAGTCGCGCGAGGAGTTGACGCAACTGGAAGGCGAGCGGCGACTGTTGCGGACGGAGTGGGTTGAGCGGCAGAAGAAGCGCATTGCGGAGCTGGAGCGAAATTTTCAGGAGACGCAGAAGCGGTTGGAAGCCGAAGTGGGGCGGCTGACTGCGGACATTCACGATCGCGCTTTGCGCGCGCAGATCGAGAAGCAATCTGGCAAGAGGCTGGGAAAAATTGGGGCGGATGCGCGGGCGGATACGAACGCGGCGGTGGTGGAAACTTTGGCTGGGTCGCAGGCGGATCTGGGAGTCGCGGCTCCGGTGGCGGGGAAACCTGTGGCGCCGGAGTCGCTTTCTGCTGGGCAGCTCATCGTGGTGAAAAATTTCAAGCAGCCGGTGGTTTTCCGGCGTCACGATGGGCGCAATGCCGAGATTGAGGCGGGTCCGCTGCGGATGCGCATTCCGCTGAGTGATGTGCTGGCGATTGCGGGCGATGTGCAGGCGGCGAAGTCGGGCGCGAATGCAGCGGGGCGACGCTCCGGCGTGACGGTTCACTCGCAGCCGAGCGATGAACCGGTGGGCGATGAGATTAATGTTATTGGCTGCACCGTGGAGGAAGCTACGAATCGTGTGGACAAATTCATTGATGAAGCTGCGCTGGCGGGGAAACCGTCGGTGAGGATTATCCATGGGCATGGGATGGGAGCGCTGCGGCGGGGGCTTGGCATATTCTTGTCCGCGCACCCGTTAGTGGAGGGCATTCATCATGAGACTGCAGATCGCGGCGGAGAGGCTATCACCATCGCTGAGCTGAAGGGCTAAGGTAACGAAATCAATGTGTGTCTAGTAGAATTGACGTTAGATCCGCGAGTTGCCGATGAGGTAGGTATGAACCCCAAGCGAGATACACTGCTCGACGTCATCGGTAGCTGCACCGGCGGGGACGGACGACTGGCCGAGAACATTGACGAAGCGCTGTATGGGGAGGAAGCGTTTCCTACCGCAGGCGGGCTTGCCTCCGCGAAACAGGGTGCGGTCGGCACTGAGATGAACAATAGGACTCAGCAACCTCGACGGAAGACAGCCCGAAACGGGCGAAGGCGCCGCAGACCTAAATCGCAGCAAATTAAACACCGAAATCCAGGGCGCGGCATGACGCTCGGTGACAAACGAGTGTTCCAGCGCGCCTCCGAGAGCGGAAATTAGAGTAGATCGGGCTGGAATCGAATGGCTGAGGCAGGGAGTTTCGCGGATCGGGTGAAGCAGCAGGCGGACATTGTTCGCGTGATTGGCGAATATGTGCGTTTGAAGAAGAGCGGGCAGAATTTCAGCGGATTGTGTCCGTTTCATCAGGAAAAAACGCCTTCCTTCAGCGTTAGCGCAGTGAAGCAGATGTATTACTGCTTTGGCTGCGGGAAGGGCGGGGACGTTTTTCAATTTGTGATGGAGTTGGAGAAGGCACCATTTCCGGAAGCGGTGCGGACCGTAGCGGAAAAATGCGGGATCGCGATTCCGAAGCCGCGGGAGCGTTCGCCGCAGGAGCGCAAGGAGAATCAGCAGCGTTCTGGACTGGTGGATATGCATCGTGAGGCGGCGGCTTTTTTTGCGCGGCATTTGCTGCAGACTCCGGAAGGGAAAGTGGCATATGCGTACCTGGAAGATCGCGGGCTGAATAAAGAAGCGGTGACGCGTTTTGGTTTGGGATTCGCGCCGTCGGCGGGCGACGCTTTGGCGCGGTTTCTGAAACAGAAATATCCGGAAAACATTCTGGAAGTTTGCGGGCTGGTGGGACGCGAGCAGAGCGGACGTTTCTACGATCGTTTTCGGCGGCGGATCATGTTTCCGATTTCGAACGAAGCAGGGAAGGTGATTGCGTTCGGCGCGCGCGCGATGGGCGACGATATGCCGAAGTACATGAATTCGCCGGAGACGCCGATTTATTCGAAGAGCGGGGTGCTGTATCACCTGGACCGCGCGAAAGAAGCGCTGCGGCAGAGCGATTTCGCGGTTTTGGTGGAAGGGTACATGGATGCGATTGCGGTGGCGCGCGCGGGCGTCGGCAATGTGGTGGCGAGTTGCGGCACCAGCCTGGCGGAGCCGCAGACGAAGCTGCTTGCGCGGTTCACGCGTCGCATCGTCGTCAATTACGATCCGGACACGGCGGGGCAAGCTGCGACCGAAAGATCATTGGTGCTCTTGCTCGAAAAAGAATTTGATGTGCGCGTGCTGGCGCTGCCGGGCGGCGCTGATCCGGATAAATTCATCAAGGAACAGGGCGTCGAAGCCTACAAGAAACTGCTTACGCAGGCGCCGCCGTACCTGGATTATTTGATCGGGCGCGCGCGGTTGATGGACCGGACGACTGCGGCGGGAAAAGTAGCGGCGCTGAATTTTCTGATGCCGTATGTGCAGCGGCTGCCGAACCGGTTGCTGCGTTCGGAGTGGGCCACGCGCATTGCTTCGGAACTGCGCGTGGATGAGCCGGTGTTGCGCGCGGCGTTGCGTCGCGCGGCCGATGAACGGCGCAGCGAAGTGAAACCCAAGGCCGAACTGCTGACGCCGGCGGTGAAACGGGCCGAGCGGCAGTTGATCCGCATGCTGTTTGAAGCGGCGGAATTTCGCGAGAAGCTGGCGCAGGAAATTGCGTCCGGTGATTTGCATCGCGGTCTGGAGACGCGAAACATTTTCGAGGCGCTGATTGTGGCGATAGCGTCTGGCGAAAAGTTGGACGCGGGAGCAGTGGCCGCAACGCTTGACGACAAGGACCGCCGGCTGTTCTTCGAAATCCTTTTTGAAACGTTGCCCGAAGGGACTTGGGAAGACGCGGAGAGCTGTCTGGGATTTCTGCGGCACCGGCCGGTGGCGCAGGAACTGACTGATCTGCAGAGGCAGATCGAAGCGAACCCGGCGACGGAAGAATTGAAAAGACTGGTGATTCGGAGGATGGAGCTGCTGCGATTGCTATCGCGCGAGCGGGAGCCGGAACCGGGCAAAATCCTTCCCGACCAGTAACTTACGGCGGCTCGTTGACGTTAGAGTAGGTGATATTGTATATTCGTAGGGTTTTGGAGGAAACGGGCGGCACGTTTCGCGCATCATATAGGTGTGCGAGGGCAGGCGCGGGCGTGGCGGCACGGGCGCGGAATCGGCGACGGGTTCGAAAGTTCGTTCTAAAAAACCGTTTAAATGCAGCTAATTCGAAGTGCGCCGGGGTGTCTCACCACGGCGGCTTTGCNTTTTGCGGNCCCGTTTGCGCGCATCGCCTGACCTCTGCGAGGGAGGAAGTGTGACGGTAGCTCTAGAGGAAAAATACGATCAGGTACGGCAACTCATCGCCATGGGCAAGGAACGCGGTT
>JGI12635J15846_10002057_pt1 | contig 17599 bp, 17 predicted proteins | sample BlaSpr_A8_OM2_M2_FD_15846 | JGI IMG/M metagenome (IMG submission 15846) | reverse complement strand
GACGCTGCCGATGGCATCGGCGGGACTGGTCCGCAAATCGATATGGCCGTTGCCATCGAAATCCACCGCGTACTGCACGATGCTGCTAGGCAGGAATTGCGGTATGCCGATCGCGCCCGTGTACGAACCGAGCACGGTGGTTGGATCGATCTGCTGGTCATGCGTCCAGACCAGCAGATCCTCGAGATTCTTGCGGAACGTCGCCTGCCGTTCGACGCGATTCGGCGTGTCCGGATAATCGAAGGTCAGCGTGGTCAAAGCATCGAGTGCGCGGAAATTCCCCATGTAGCGGCCATAGATGGTTTCCACGCCGATAATCCCGACAATCGCTTCAGGCGGCACGCCGTATTGATCCGACGCACGCTGCAACGCGGCCTGATTCGCGCGCCAGAATTTCACGCCGGCCGCAATGCGCACCGGCTCCACAAAACGCGCCTGATACGCGCGCCAGTTCTTGGTGGCCGGCGTAGGCGATGGCAGGACCAGTTTCACGGCCGTCGCCGAATAACTCACGCGATTGAACAGGTCGTGCAAGGCGGCGGAATCGAAGTCGTAACGCGCGACGAGATCGTTGATGAACGCGTCCACATTGGGATTGTTCGCGTAACGCTGCGGCACGATTTCCTCTTCGAACATCTGCCCTTGCGGTGTCGGAGGTTGCGGCTGCGATTGCGCAACTGCCTGACCGATACCCAGTGTGCCGAGTGCGCCAACGAGGCAAGCGACTGAGGCGAGGCGCGCAGTTCGCGCCGAAAGAGGCAAGACGGTCGATGCAAACTTAAAGGTCATAGTGTGCGTAATTGTGGCGGTGTAACGCGAGGCGCGCTGGAAAAACGCGCAGGGCATACGAGAGTCGGATCAGTATAACCGACGCGTTTTCGGCGCTATCCCGAAAGCCCTGCCGGCGAGCGCGGAGGCCGCAAAAGCGGTGGTGCAGGGCTGTGTCATTTTCAGTGTGGTAACTTAACAAGAACCCGCGCGATGCGGCGTTCGGCCGCTATCAGGCAGGCGGCCGAAAGCGTTGGCATCGCGTACGACAAAAACATCCGAACGATTCGAGACACGCGGCACACCCTGCTGCACATACCATCATGGCTACCGGCTTTTATTCTCATCCAGATTGCCTTCTTCACGACATGGGGCCGTGGCATCCCGAGTGCCCCGCGCGTCTTCAGGCGATCGAGGATCAGTTGATTGCGAGCCGTATCGACACGTTGATCGAGCGCGAAGAAGCACCGCTCGCGAGTGAGGAAGACCTGGCGCGGGTTCATACGCAGGCGCATATCGATTTCGTCAAAGAGACGGCGCCCTCAGTGGGTCGTGCAGAGATTGATCCCGATACGCTGATGTCGCCGGGTTCTTATCACGCTGCGTTGCGCGCGGCGGGCGCCGCGGTTGCCGCCACTGACGCCGTGATCGCCGGCACTTACGACAACGCGTTCTGCAGCGTGCGGCCGCCCGGCCATCACGCGGAACCGGCGCGCGCGATGGGCTTCTGCCTCTTCAACAACATCGCGATCGCGGCGCGTCACGCGCTCGAAGTGCATGGTCTGGAGCGCGTGGCCATCATCGATTTCGACGTGCATCACGGCAACGGCACGGAAGCCGCGTTCTCGGGCGATCCGCGCGTGCTGATGTGCAGCTTTTTCCAGCACCCGTTCTATCCGTACAGCGGCGCCGACAATCACGCGTCGAACATGGTCAATCTGCCGATGCCCGCGCGCACGAAAGGCATGGCCGTGCGCGAGGCCGTCGACCTGATGTGGCTGCCGAGACTCGATGAATTCAAGCCGCAGATGATCTTCGTCTCCGCAGGTTTCGATGCGCATCGCGAGGACGATCTCGGCAATATGGGGCTGGTCGAGGACGACTACACGTGGCTGACCGAGCAGATCCGCGCGGTGGCGAAGCGGCATGCGAAGGGCCGTATTGTCAGTAGTCTCGAAGGCGGGTACAACCTGTCGGCGCTTGGGCGCAGCGTGGTCGCGCATGTGCGCGCGCTCGCTGAGATCTGAGCGTCTGTCCTCGAAGAACAAAAGATCAAAAGCCTACATGCGCGTCCGCTGAAGCTCGGCGCGCACGAGCGCCCAGTCGATCAGCGCCTTGATCACGCGATCCCGGTCGAGATCGTTGAGCGTCTCGTGATAACTGCCTTCCAGCATCATCAGGGTGCTGTCCATCGAACCGGTATTGGCTTCGAATTCGCGGCTGCCGTCCGGGTTGGTGAGCGCGTCCTGCGTGCCGTGAAACACGAATAGCGGCAGGTTGATCGAGGCACGTCCAGCAGCGATGCGCCGCATGGCGGCCACGATCTGCGCCGCCGTTCGAGCGGGTATCGGCCGATGATGAACGAGCGGATCGCGCCGGTTCGCCTCGACCACGCCGTGCGCGCGGGACAACGTGGCTGGATCGATGGTCATCGCAGGGAAGCGCGGCACCAGACGGCCGATCAAACCGCCTAGTTTGAGCTTCCAGCGCGGCGCGTTCGCCGGCGGTTTCAGCGCCGCGCTCGACAGGATCAGCCCGGCAAGTTTCCGGCCGTTTTCCGGCAGGCGCTCGATTGCGTAGAGCGCTGCTATCGCGCCACCCATGCTATGTCCCATCAGGAACAGCGGAATCTTGAGCGGCGCGGTGGTTTCCGCGGCGTTGAGGAGGGCGTCGGTGTCGAACAGATAGTCGTCGAAGGATTCAATCCATACACGCTCGCCCGGCGACTTGCCGTGGCCGCGCAGATCCGCCGAAATCAATTCAATGCCCGCCGCGTTCAGGCGCAGCGCGAAGGCGTCGTATCGGCGCGCGTGTTCCGCTAACCCGTGCACCAGCGCAATTCTCGCCAGCGGTTTGGGGAACGTCGCAGCGACTTGCCAACGGTGAAGATGAAGGTCGATGCCATCGCGCGTGGCGATGCTGCTGGTCGAATACGTGCTGTGCGCGGTTTTTTGCATGGTCTGACGGCCAAATCGGGATGCCGCAGATGATAGTCCCGTTGCGCATCACGAGCCTGCTGCTCGTCTGGAGTAAAAGGGTCACAAGAACCGCTGGCCAAAAAGTCGCAAATGTTCCGGTTCTAGAGCACAACCCTGATTGTCATCCGTGGGGTTCTGTGTAAAATAGAACGATCGTGCTGTAAAAAATAAGCGTCTACTGATTGTGCAAAGCCTGACGGGCTTGGCCGGATCCGCCGTGAGCATTCGGCGGCGGGAGTCACTCGTTATAATGAGCTTGGGATGACGTATTCGTAACTTAGGAGCGTGTGCATGAAAATCTTGGTGCCAGTCAAACGCGTGGTCGACTACAACGTGAAAGTCCGGGTAAAGCCGGATGGCAGTGCAGTCGATATCGCGAACGTGAAGATGTCGATGAACCCGTTCGACGAAATCGCCGTGGAAGAAGCCGTGCGTCTGCGTGAAGCGGGCGTGGCGACGGAAGTGATCGCGGTGTCGTGCGGCGTGACGCAATGTCAGGAGACGCTGCGTACCGCAATGGCGATTGGTGCGGATCGCGCGATCCTGGTCGAATCGACTGAGGAATTGCAGCCGCTGGCAGTCGCGAAGATCTTGAAGGCGCTGGTCGATAAAGAGCAGCCGCAGTTGATCATCCTCGGCAAGCAAGCCATTGACGACGACTCGAATCAAACGGGTCAGATGCTCGCCGCGTTGGCCGGTTTGCCGCAAGCAACGTTTGCTTCGAAGGTGACGGTGGCCGATGGCAAAGTCACGGTGTCGCGTGAAGTCGATGGCGGTTCGGAAACGCTATCCCTGACGTTGCCCGCCGTGATTACCACGGACTTGCGCCTGAACGAGCCGCGTTACGTGACGCTGCCCAACATCATGAAGGCCAAGAAAAAGCCGATGGAAACGCTCAAGCCCGCGGACCTGGGTGTCGACGTTACGCCGCGTCTGAAGACGTTGAAGGTTGCTGAGCCGCCGCAGCGCTCCGCAGGCGTGAAGGTGCCGGACGTGAAGACGCTGGTCGAGAAGTTGAAGACCGAAGCCAAGGTTCTGTGAGGGAGTTTCCAAAGTGACCATTCTTGTAATTGCAGAACACGACAACGCATCGATCAAAGCAGCGACGTTGAACACTATCGCGGCTGCCTCGAAGATCGGTGGCGATATCCACGTGCTGGTCGCGGGTTCCAACGCGCAAGCAGCAGCGGATGCAGCGGCGAAGATCGCTGGCGTAGCGAAGGTATTGCTTGCCGATGCCCCGCAACTCGCCGATGGTCTGGCAGAGAACATCGACGGTACGGTGCTTCAGATTGCGAAGAACTACTCGCATATCCTGGCTCCCGCTACGGCATATGGTAAGAACATCGCGCCGCGTATTGCGGCCCATCTGGACGTGGCGCAGATCAGCGACATTACAGCTGTGGACAGCCCCGATACGTTTGAGCGTCCGATCTACGCAGGCAACGCAATCGCCACGGTTCAATCAAGCGATGCGATCAAGGTCATCACGGTTCGTTCCACCGGTTTCGATCCGGTCGCGGCCGAGGGCGGCAGCGCATCGGTAGAGAAGATCGAAGCCTCGACAGACTCGGGTATCTCGAAGTTCGTGAGTCGCGAGTTGACGAAGCTGGACCGGCCGGAACTGACGTCGGCGAAGATCATCGTGTCGGGCGGACGAGGTTTGGGCAGCGGCGAGAACTACACGAAAGTGCTCGAACCGCTCGCCGATAAACTCGGCGCGGCGCTGGGTGCATCGCGTGCAGCAGTGGACGCGGGCTTCGTTCCGAACGACTATCAAGTCGGTCAAACCGGCAAGATCGTAGCGCCTAACCTGTACGTCGCCGTCGGCATTTCGGGCGCGATCCAGCACTTGGCCGGGATGAAGGATTCGAAGGTCATCGTCGCGATCAACAAGGACGCGGAAGCGCCAATCTTTGGCGTCGCGGACTACGGACTCGTGGGTGACTTGTTCACGGTCGTGCCGGATCTCGTGAAAGAGCTGGGCTGATCGTTTTTAAAGCCACTGGCTGGAAAGAAAGCAAGACCGAAAAAAGGGGCGACACACGTGCGCCCCTTTTCACATCTGTTGGGGGAGACAAGACATGAGCTATAGAGCGCCCGTCAAGGACATGCTGTTCGTGATGAAGGAACTAGCCGATATCGAAAGCATTGCAGCGTTGCCGGGTTTCGAGGACGCTAGTCTCGACACGGCTCAAGCCGTACTTGAAGAAGCCGCGCGCTTCAACGGCGAGGTGGTCGCGCCGTTGAATTTCGAAGGCGACAAGAATCCGAGCACATGGAAGAACGGCGAGGTCACGACTACGCCCGGTTTCAAGGAAGCGTTTCGCCAGTTCGGCGAGGGCGGCTGGCAAGGCGTGCTGCATCCCGTCGAGTACGATGGTCAGGGCTTGCCCAAGCTGATCGCCACGCCGTGCATCGAAATGTTGAACGCGGCGAACCTGTCGTTCGCGTTGTGCCCGCTGCTGACCGATGGCGCTATCGAAGCGTTGCTCACGGCCGGCACCGAGGAGCAGAAGCAACTCTATGTGCCGAAGCTGATTTCAGGCGAGTGGACCGGCACGATGAATCTCACCGAACCTCAAGCGGGCTCCGATCTCGCGCTGGTTCGCACGCGCGCCGAGCCGCAGGGCGACGGCTCGTTCAAGGTGTTCGGCACGAAGATTTTCATCACGTACGGCGAGCACGACATGGCGAAGAACATCGTCCATCTCGTGCTGGCGCGCACGCCAAACGCGCCCGACGGCGTGAAGGGCATTTCGCTCTTCCTGGTACCCAAATTTGTCACCGATAAAGACGGCACGCTCGGCGCCCGCAACGACGTGCATTGCGTATCGATTGAACACAAGCTCGGGATCAAGGCGAGTCCGACAGCCGTGCTGCAATTCGGCGATCACGGCGGCGCTATCGGTCATCTGATCGGCGAGGAAAATCGCGGGCTGGAGTACATGTTCATCATGATGAACGCGGCACGTTTTGCGGTCGGGCTGCAGGGCGTGGCCGTGTCGGAGCGGGCGTATCAGAAGGCCGCCGCGTTCGCGAAGGATCGCGTGCAAAGCCGGCCGGTAGATGGCTCGGCCAAGCAGCCTGTGTCGATCATTCATCACCCCGACGTGCGCCGCATGCTCTTGACCATGCGCGCACTGACGGAAGCGTCGCGCGCGCTGGCTTACGTCGCGGCAGCGCATTGCGACTTTGCGCATCACCATCCGGATGAAGCCGCGCGAGCCAGTCATCAGGCCATCTACGAATTTCTCGTGCCGATCGTGAAGGGCTGGAGCACGGAGCTTTCCATCGATGTCACGAGCCTCGGCGTGCAGGTCCACGGCGGCATGGGGTTCATCGAGGAAACGGGCGCGGCGCAGTATTACCGCGATGCCAGAATTCTCACGATCTACGAAGGCACGACCGCGATCCAGGCCAACGATCTGATTGGCCGCAAGACCGTACGCGACGGCGGTGCGACCGCGCAGGCGATTTTTGCGCAGGTCGATCAGACCATCGCGCAGTTGGCCGACCGCGACGGGCAGGCGTTTAAGTCGATGCACCGGTATTTGAGCGCGGGAACTCTCGCGTTGGCGCGGGTGGTCGAGTTCATGGTGGCGAAGGTGAGAAGCGATCCGAACGCGGTGTTCGCCGGCAGCGTGCCGTACCTGAAGCTGGCAGGCATTGTGTTGGGCGGATGGCAAATGGCGCGCGCACTGCTGGTGGCAACGGAGAAGCGTAGCGAGGACGAAGCGTTTTATGGTGCCAAGATCGCGACGGCCCAGTTTTTCGCCGAACATGTTTTGTCGCAGGCGCCGGGCATCGAAGCATCGATCGTCAGCGGCAACGGCCAGGAAGGGTATCTCGTGTTGAGCGAGGATCAGTTCTGATTCGCTGAGCCGCTTGCAGCGCCTATAAAAAATGCCGTCCCGACTTTCATCGGGACGGCATTTTTGTTGAAGCGTGCGCTCTTGGTTACGCGTGCAAATCCGAATCACGCACGCGCATAAGAAGGACGGGTGCTCGTGCGTTTTTCGCCCAGATAGCGATGCACCGACAAATCGTCGGACTGGATTGCCGGCTGTTTACCCGACATCAAATCCGCCAGCAACTGACCGGAACCACATGACATCGTCCAGCCGAGCGTGCCGTGGCCCGTGTTGAGGAACAGGTTCGACAGTGGCGTACGGCCGACGATTGGCGTGCCGTCCGGCGTCATCGGACGCAAGCCGGTCCAGAACGACGCCTTCTCGGTATCGCCGCCGCCGGGGAACAGGTCGTTCACGCACATTTCCAGCGTTTCGCGACGTGCCTGGCTCAGCGATTTGTCGAAGCCGACAATCTCCGCCATTCCGCCGACGCGAATCCGGTCATCGAAACGGGTGATTGCGATCTTGTACGTTTCGTCGAGCACGGTGGAAACCGGCGCGGCGCTTTCGTTCACGATGGGCGCGGTGATCGAATAACCCTTCAGCGGATAAACAGGGATATTCACGAGATCGCCCAGCAGTTTCGTGGAGTACGAGCCGAGCGCGACAACGTATGAATCGCCGCGAATGGTCTCGCCGCCGCACTGCACGCCGGCGATCCGGCCGCCGCTGACCGCAAGCGCGTCGATTGGCGTGTTGTAGCGGAACTTGACGCCGAGTTGTTCGGCCATGGCGGCGAGGCGGGTGGTGAATTTCTGGCAGTCGCCGGTTTCGTCGTTCGGTAGACGCAAACCGCCGGTCAATTTGTGCGTCACGGCGGCAAGCGCCGGTTCTGCACTTTGCAATTCGGCTGGCGTGAGCAATTCGAACGGCACGTTAGCGTCGCGCAATACGGCGATGTCCTTTGCGGCGCCATCCAGTTGCTGCTGGGTCCGGAAAACTTGCAGCGTGCCACCGGTACGACCTTCGTAATTAATGCCGGTATCCGCGCGCAGTGCCTGCAGGCAGTCGCGGCTGTATTCGGCCAGGCGCACCATACGCCCCTTGTTGACCGAATAACGTGCCTGCGTGCAGTTCTGCAGCATCTGCCACATCCACTTCAATTGAGACGATGTTCCGTCCAGACGGATAGCGAGCGGCGCGTGTTTCTCGAACATCCACTTGACCGCCTTGAGCGGCACGCCGGGCGCGGCCCACGGCGAAGCGTAGCCTGGCGAGATCTGACCCGCGTTGGCGAAACTCGTTTCAAGCGCCGGTCCCGCTTCACGATCGATCACGGTCACTTCGTGCCCCGCGCGCGCCAGATAGTAGGCGCTTGTGACACCGACAACACCGCTTCCCAGAATTACGACTCGCATGCCTTGCTCCGTGCAAAGTGACATTCCGCCGGTCATTCGCTTCGCTTTGACTGAAGCCGTGTGAGTAGCGGGTTACATAGTGGTATCGACTATGTTATTGATAGCGGGTTAGGTTTAGTTATTGTATTTGTTCATTTTTCAGTGGAAAGCAATGAGAATCCAACGAAATTCAGTAAGGGAGCTCGACAGGATCGATCGCCGCATCCTGAAGATCCTTCAGCAGGAGGGTCGTATCGCGATGAAAGACCTGGCGGAGCAGGTCGGGCTCTCGGTGACGCCGTGCATCGAACGCGTCAAACGCATGGAGCGCGACGAGGTGATCGCGGGCTATTACGCGCGAGTGAATCCCCATCAGTTGGGCGCGTCGCTGCTGGTGTTCGTGGAGATCACGCTCGATCACAAAAGCGGCAACATGTTCGAGCAGTTCCGGCGCGAAGTGCAACGCATTCCCGAAGTTCTGGAATGCCATCTCGTTTCCGGCGATTTCGACTATCTGATCAAGGCGCGTATTGGCGAAATGGCCGATTACCGCAAGCTGCTCGGCGACATCCTGCTGCAACTGCCGGGCGCGGTGCAGTCGAAAAGTTATGTAGTGATGGAAGAGATCAAGGAGACGCTGACCATCGCCGTCGGTACCTGAAATGAGCTTGCGAGTGAGGTAATTTACTGTATATTTATACAGTATTTTCTCTCTTTCGATTGTTGGCCATGGTTTCTCACGACCGCGAATATCCCGTTGCTCCGCCCGTGCCGCTCAAAGGCCGAGGGGCGGTCACGAACCTTCAGGGACGCTACGAGAAGGACGAGCGCGAGCGCGTGGACGACGGGTGGACGCATGTTAGCGAGGACGGTGAAACGGACGGCGCGCCAGCCCTGCGCACGCAAGTATTCGAGGAACGCGCGAAGAGCATTCTTACGCGCAATTCGTCGCCGGATATCCCGTTCGAGGTCTCGCTGAACCCGTACCGTGGCTGCGAGCACGGTTGTATCTATTGTTTTGCACGGCCTACGCATAGTTACTTGGGGTTATCGCCGGGACTCGATTTTGAAAGCCGGATCTACGCGAAGATCAACGCCGGAGAATTGCTCGAGCGGGAGCTGGACAAGCCGTCATATCAGCCGGAGCCGATCGCGCTGGGCGTGATTACGGACGCGTACCAGCCGGTCGAGCGGAATCTGCGCATCACGCGGCGCGTGGTCGAGATCCTGAGCGAGCGTGGGCATCCGTTCGCGGCAATCACGAAGTCGTCGCTGATAGAACGGGATATCGACCTGCTCGCGCCAATGGCGCAGAAGGGCCAGGTAATGGTTGCCGTCACCATCACGACGCTAGACGCGGATATTGCGCGCACGCTCGAACCGCGTGCCGCCACACCGTCAAGAAGGCTGCGCACCATCCGGGCGTTGAGCGAGGCGGGGATTCCGGTCGGCGTCAGCGTCGCGCCCATGATTCCGTTCGTCACGGAACCGGATATGGAACGGGTGCTGGAAGCGTGCGCCGAAGCCGGCGCGACGAGCGCGAGTTATATCGTTTTGCGCTTGCCGTGGGAGGTGGCGCCGTTGTTCAAGGACTGGCTCGCGGCGCATTTTCCTGATCGCGCGGAACGCGTGATGGGGCGCGTGCGTGACATGCGAGGCGGCAAGGACTACGACTCGGATTTCTCGAAGCGGATGAAAGGCGAAGGCTTATGGGCCGACATGCTCAAGCAGCGCTTTCATAACGCTTCGAAGCGGCTCGGTTTGAATCAACGGCAGCGCGGAATCCTGGATATGTCGGAATTTCGGCGCGTTGGGAAGGTGGTGAGCAAGCGGGCGGTGGGCAAGCGTCCGGTCGAGGACAGTCCGCAGATGAAGTTGTTTTGAAGCGTTGCGAGCGGTAGCGACTCCGGGCAGAGCCGCTACGACCCCGGCAGCCTTACTGGGACAACTCTTTAGCCGCTTGAACCTGGCCTTCGAAGTAAGTCTGGAAGGTGAGCGCAAGACCTGCCATTAACAGGAAAGCGCCGAACAGCAGCGAAAAGATCACAACGAAGATGACAGCCCAGCCCGATTCGCTATGCTGGCCGGTTTGCGCGTTGAACTGGGCGTCCCATTTTTCGTCGGGGCGCAAGCCGTAGACAATCGCCGACAAAAACGCCGCCAGCAGCGAAATTGCACCGGGTACGACCAGGATCCAACCGGGCATCGACGCACGATCGGTTGCCGCGAGCAGCATGTAACCGACGACACCGAGCAGGATGCCGACAATGTGCGCCCAGCCGAATTTGTCGCGGAAACCGTACAGATAGAAGCGATGCGCACCGATACTGCCGAAAAAGAAGGCAAGCGCGGCAGTCAGCGTTTTCGAGCGGAAATGGCCGTGCGACGTCGGGTTCGATGGATGCATGGCAGTGGACGGCGGGTTGTTCATCGGGAAACGAAAAAAGAAGCAATGGAGGCGGATTGGCGCAAGAGGCGACCCTCTTGCGCCGACGCGGCATTCTACGCCCGCGACCGTCCCGCGTTCCCGCGGCGAATCGGCTCAGTGCGCGACGGCCGAGTCACGGTTGCTTATACGTGATCCGGTAGATCGCGCCGGCGTAGTCGTCGCTGACGAGGAGTGAGCCGTCCGGCATCGGCAGCACGTCGGCGGGGCGGCCCCAGACTTCTTCGTTCTTCCCGAGCCAGCCTTGCGCGAACGGTTCCATGCGCGGTTTCGCACCGTTCGCACCCACGACGACCCGCACCACCCGATACCCCACTTTCGTGCTGCGGTTCCAGGACCCGTGTTCCGCGATGAACACATTGTTCTTATAGTCGGCGGGGAACATCGCGCCTGTATAGAAGCGCATGCCGAGCGAGGCCACGTGCGCGCCGAGCTTGACCACGGGCGGCGTGAACCCGGAGCACGGATGGCCCGCGCCGTATTGCGGGTCGGGAACATCGCCGCCGTGGCAGTAGGGATAACCGAAGTCCATGCCGGCTTTCGGCGCGCGATTGAGTTTGTCGTCCGGGACGTCGTCGCCGAGCATGTCGCGGCCGTTATCGGTGAACCAGAGCTCTTTCGTCTGCGGATTCCAATCGAAACCCACCGTGTTGCGGACACCGTGCGCAAACACTTCGTAGTCGCTGCCGTCTGGGTTCATCCGGCCGATCAGCGCGTACCGCTTGCGATCCGGCTCGCAGATGTTGCACGGCGCGCCAGTCGGCACATACAGTTTGCCGTCCGGGCCGAACGCGATGAATTTCCAGCCGTGATGCCGATCGGAAGGCAGTTTGTCGGTGATTACGACGGGCTTTGGCGGCGCATCGAGGTGATCGTCTATGTCATCGAAGCGCAGAATGCGGGAGATCGCAGAGACGTACAGCGCGCCGTCTCGGAACGTCACGCCCGCTGGCTCGTCCAGACCGGACGCGATCACATGTTTCGCTGTCACGCGCCCGTTTTGCAACTCGAGCGCGTAGACGTGCCCGTCGAGGCTGCCGGCGTAAAGCACCCCTTTCGGCGACAAGGCCATGGCGCGGGCGCTCGGGACGTCATCGGAGAGAACGGAGATGCTGAAGCCCGGCGGCAGCTTGATCTGGTCGATGGGCAGCACCGCGCGGGCGCTGGCCGCGATGAACGAGCCGGCCAGTACAATCAGCAGGTTCGCCGCTAAAAATGCCAAACGTTCCCGCAATCGTCCTAAACTGCATGCTCGCTGCGAGTCGCTACAAGAAAAACGGTTTCCGCTCAAAGCCATATCTGTCTCCCCAAAATGACACCTCATGCCGCTTGGCGAAAATCTTGAAAAACCCGCCGCACCGCGCGTCAGGGCGGGCGATGATCGACAAAACGGCAAGCCGCGGGTCATGTTTCATCTTGATTAATCGACGCAAGTGTTTGTTAAGGCTTCGTTTTGCCGCTATAATCGCGTGTTTTGGTAGTTCCGAACCCCGGTTTTCAAGGATTTCAGCATGGTTATCATCCGCTTGGCTCGTGGCGGCTCCAAGAAGCGCCCGTTTTACAATATCGTCGCAACTGATTCGCGTAGCCGCCGTGATGGCCGCTTCATCGAACGCGTGGGTTTCTACAACCCCGTCGCGACCAAAGGCGAAGCACTGCGCATCGCTCAAGACCGCCTGACGTACTGGCAAGACAACGGCGCGCAGTTGTCGCCGACCGTTGCACGTCTGGTCAAGCAATCGCAACAAGCTCAGCCGGCTGCTTAAGTGCAGCTGCTGCAGTCAATCGTTCGGGTACTTGTGATCCGATCGATTCTTGCTGCCGAGGTTCGCGGGAGATTGGCTCATGTCGACGCGTGATTCTGCTTCAAACTCAGGTTTGACAGCCGCACGTGGCGAAAAGCCTGAGCAGGACGAAGCCACGTTTGGCGCGTTTGTCCGCAAGCCGGCAGCGCGTCGCGTGGCTATCGACGCTTCAGATAGCGCAGGATCGATCGAGACCGTCGAAAGTTTGCCCGATGACGCCATTGAAGTGGGTGCGATCGTCGACGCTTACGGACTGAAGGGCTGGGTCAAGATTGCGCCGCACGCGCATGCGGGACATGGCGGCGACGCAATGCTCGCGGCAAAGCGCTGGTGGCTGGTCAAGGGAAACGAGCGCAAGGCGGTTCGGTGCCTGCAGTCGAAAGTGCATAGCGACACAGTTGTCGCGCACTTCGCCGGTTGCGATGACCGCGACACTGCGTATGCATTGCGCGGCCACAGCATCCATGTGTTGCGCAGTGACTTTCCGAAGCTGACTGGCGACGACGAATTCTACTGGGTCGATCTGATCGGCCTCGACGTCGTGAATGACGCGGACGTGGCTTTAGGCCAGGTCGCGGGCATGATCGACAACGGCGCGCACTCCATCATGCGCGTGGAATTTCCGACTACGGGCAAGGACGGCTCGCCCACAACTGGCGAACGGCTGATTCCGTTTGTCGGCGTTTATGTCAAGACAGTGGATCAGGCGGCGCGCAGGATTGTCGTCGACTGGGACCCTGACTATTGATCCATCGATCACTGCAAGGAGAGAGCGATGCAGTTTGACGTCGTGACGCTCTTTCCCGAGATGTTTCGCGCGCTGACCGATTGGGGTATTACCAGCCGGGCAGTCAAGCAGGAACGGTTCAACCTGCGCACGTGGAATCCTCGCGATTTCACCACGGACAATTATCGAACCATTGACGATCGCCCGTATGGCGGTGGTCCCGGCATGGTGATGCTGGCGCGGCCGCTGGAAGACGCGATTTCGGCCGCGAAAGCGGCGCAGGCGGAGCAGGGCATCAGCGGTTCGCGCGTGGTGATGATGTCGCCGCAAGGGAAAACGCTGAATCATGAGCGCGTGATGCAATTCGCTCAGGAGCCAGGTCTGGTGGTGTTGTGCGGTCGTTATGAAGCCATCGATCAACGTTTGATCGATCGCGTGGTGGATGAAGAAGTGAGCCTCGGCGACTTCGTGTTGTCGGGCGGCGAATTGCCGGCCATGGCGCTCATGGACGCCGTAGTGCGCCAGTTGCCCGGCGTGCTGAACGACTCGCAGTCGGCGGTACAGGATAGTTTCGTCGATGTCCTGCTCGATTGTCCGCATTACACGCGCCCGGAAGAATACGGCGGTGTGCGGGTTCCCGATGTGCTGCTTGGCGGCCATCACAAGGAAATCGAAGCTTGGCGCCGGCGCGAAGCACTCAAGAATACGCAGGAAAAGCGACCTGATCTGATAGAAAAGGCGCGCAGGAATAAAATGTTGAGCCGTGCCGATGAGGCATGGCTTGCAAGTCTCGCCAAGGAACGCTCGAAAGCGCAGTAGGCTCTGGAAGGCAAATACAAAGCGAGACGAAAGGGCGGTGCCAGGCTTGTGAATTCAAGCGGGCGCCAGATGTGAACCCATCCTCTACCGGGGCCACTAATATGGCAAACAACTCCGGCAAGATGGCTCCAGGAGTCAGTAATGAATCTGATTGAACAACTCGAGAAAGAAGAAATCGCGCGCGCACTCGGCGAGAAGTCGATTCCCGAATTCGCCCCCGGCGATACGGTGATCGTCAGCGTCAACGTGGTCGAAGGTACGCGCAAGCGTGTCCAGGCTTACGAAGGCGTCGTGATCTCGAAGCGCAACCGTGGTTTGAACTCGAATTTCATCGTCCGCAAGATTTCGTCGGGCGAAGGCGTCGAGCGTACGTTCCAGACCTACTCGCCGCTGTTGGCGAGCATCGTCGTGAAGCGTCGTGGTGACGTGCGTCGTGCAAAGCTGTACTACCTGCGCGATCGTTCGGGCAAGTCGGCTCGGATCAAGGAAAAGCTCGTGTCGAAAGACCGCGCTGCTTCCAAGGCGTAAGAGGCTGCACCGCGCTGCACCGGAAAAAGCACCCTCATGGGTGCTTTTTTCTTTGGTGTGGTCAAATCATGTCTGGCGTCTTATTTCGCGTCTCAACCACTGCGTTTTTCCAGAACCATCCAAGAGCTAAAGCCAAAACCCCTCGTGTCTCCGACCAAGCTGTCGACTCCCCGTATCCTCGAGCCTCAGATCCTGCCGATCGAATCGACCGGCGCAGATCTGCCGCGACTTCGCGACGAACTCCTGACGCCGGCCGGACTGCGCGCACGGTTCAAGCAGACGCTCGACTGGACGCCGGACGCGCGTGACGACAGGATCAAGGCGCTGGGGGGCGATCCACGCGTGGCATCGGTGCTGATCGCGCTCGTGTTGCGTGAGACCGGCCTGACCGTGCTGCTCACGCAACGTGCCGACCATCTTTCGGATCACGCGGGGCAGATCAGCTTTCCGGGCGGACGCCGCGAGCCGGAAGACCTCGACGCCGCAGCTACAGCGCTTCGCGAAGCGCAAGAGGAAGTGGGCCTGGAGGCGAAGCACGTGGAAGTGCTTGGCGAGTTACCCGAGTATCTGACGGGCACCGGTTTTCGCGTGACGCCGGTCGTCGCGCTGGTGCATCCACCGTTCGAACTCCACGCCGATACCTTCGAAGTCGCCGATATCTTCGAAGTCCCGCTCGCGTTTCTCATGAACCCGGCCAATCACCAGGTCCGCGTGTTTCGCTGGGAAGGTGGTGAGCGTCGTTTTTTTGCGATGCCTTTTTCACCTGCCGAGAATGTGGCTCCGTATTTCATCTGGGGCGCAACAGCGGGTATGTTACGCAATTTCTATCGCTTCCTCGCGGCTTGACGCTTAACGTGCCGAGGCCCGGCCAGCAGTGCGGCCGATGTGTCCCTCTGGCGCGGACGGTGCTGTGCTATCTTTACAAGAAATTCGTAAAACTCGAATGTCTCGGCGCATCGCATGACTTTTTTCTCCGTATTGCTGGCTCTCATCATCGAGCAGTTGCGCGCGCTCTCGCCGCAGAACCCCATTTCGGCGTTGCTTCAATACCATGCGGAATCCGCAGCTCGTGGCTTCGATGCCGGCAAGCAGCGGCATGGCGTGCTCGCGTGGCTCGTGGTCGTGGTGCCATGGACGTTAGCCGTCGGGCTTATCTATTACGTGCTCTATCGCATCAACTTCGCGCTGGCGTTCTTGTGGAACGTCGTGATCGTGTATTTCACGTTGGGCTTCAGGCAGTTCAGCCACTATTTCACCGACATCCATCTCGCCCTGAACAACGACGACGTGCCTCGGGCTCGCGAGATCCTCAACGAGTGGACTGGCATCGATACGCTCGATATGCCCGTCAGCGAGATCGTTCGGCATACGTTGGTTCATGCGGTTGTGGCATCGCATCGGCACGTATTTGGCGTGTTTTTCTGGTTCCTGATTCCGATCGGACCGGCAGGGGCAGTGTTTTATCGGATCGCGGAGTATCTGGCGAGGTCGTGGGTCCAGCCTACCGATGAACGCACGCCGGCGTTTTCCACGTTTGCTCAGCGGGCGTTCTTTTTCATCGATTGGGTGCCGGCGCGATTGACTGCGTTGGGCTTCGCTATCGTTGGGAATTTCGAGGACGCGATCTACGCGTGGCGCAACCACGCGCGGCAATGGCCCGATGCCAACGAAGGGGTTTTGCTCGCTGCTGGCAGCGGGGCGCTTGGTGCTCGATTGGCAGGACCGTTAGCGGAGCCGCTTAGCGTCGAGGCGTTGGCCGTGGGGGATGCGAGTCCGTTGCCAGTCGGCGATGACTGTACGCCCAGGACCCTGCAGTCCGCTGTCGGGCTCGTCTGGCGTGCCGTGATTCTATGGATGCTGTTGTTGCTCATGCTGAGCATCGCGGTTTGGCTCTCCTAGGGCTTTGCTTCTCCGCCGTGCGCTCGGTTCGGGGCTTCCCCCCGAACTCGATTTCATAGCGGTCTGAGATTCAATATGGGCTGGCCAATCCGCGGTCCGCTCTGTGCGTCGTCAATGCCTACTCGTCGTTCAACGGATCCCTCGCCGTTCCGCATTGCCAGCAAACCGTGAATTGCGCTTCCAGCGACTCACCGCATTGTTGGCATCGCCATCCTCGTGCATTTGTCGTCGGGCCGTTTCTTGCGCGGTCCAATATTCCCGTCGCCAATAGCTCGTCGCGGTCGTCCAATATCCAGATCTCAGGCGCGCATTGATCCGCGGGAATCTCGCCCATCGCACCGCTCAAATAACGGTTGTGCAGCTCGCACCCTATCCCCGCTGTCACCAGCACATTCACCCAGTGATGCGCCGTAATAAGATTCGGAGCCCGCGTCAGTTTCTTCATCCCGTCGCAATCTTTCTTAGATGACGTCGCCCATGCTTATCGAATCATGGAAATCATCGAACAATCTGGCTGGCTTCATGCACCAGTTGCGCATACAACTGATGTCGTGCCGGTCTGATCTTTCCTTCCGCCGTTGCTTCAAGAATCGCGCAACCCGGTTCATGCAGATGCCGGCAGTTATAGAAGCGGCACTTACCGAGGAACGGCCGGAAGTCCGCGAACGAACGCTCCAGTTGTCCCTCCGACAAATGATGCAGCCCAAACTCCTGGAACCCCGGTGAATCGATCAGCGATCCCCCGCCCGGTAACGGATACAAGCGCGTGAACGTGGTCGTGTGCCGGCCGCTGTTCAACGCCTTCGATATCTCCCGCGTCGCGACTTCGGCGTTCGGCACGAGGATGTTTACCAGCGTCGATTTCCCCATGCCGGATTGCCCGAGCAGCAAGGTGGCGCGGTTTGCCAGACGGGCATCGAGTTCTTCATGAACATGCCCAGGCGCCGCTTTCGCCGATAACTCTACCACCGTGTACCCAAGCTCCCGATACAGCGCCAGCCGCTTGCGCGCGACCGCCAGCGGTCCTTCCATATCGATCTTGTTCAGCACGATCAACGGCTCAAGGCCATGCGCCTCTGCGGCAATCAGCGCGCGCCCAAGCAAGTCTTCGCTGAAGTGCGGCTCCGTGCCCAGCACGATCATCAACTGATCGAGATT
>JGI12635J15846_10002045_pt1 | contig 17664 bp, 10 predicted proteins | sample BlaSpr_A8_OM2_M2_FD_15846 | JGI IMG/M metagenome (IMG submission 15846) | reverse complement strand
CATTCACTTGGCTTCGTGCGGACGACGGCTCGATCTTGTGCGCTGACGATGAAGATTCACGGCTCGGCTCCATCGCGGATCGGTGCGACACGTCGCGCGACAGTTGCTCGGTCAGGTGGCTCTTGTCGTTCATGTAGATTTGCGCATCATAGCGTCCGCGCGAAACCGCCACATACGCCAGCCGGCGATTCACGAGCTTTTCTCCTGCCCGCTCGGTGTCCACATGGATGAGCACGCGGTCGGCGGTTTGCCCCTGGCTGCTGCTGCTCGTCACTGCATAACCGTAGTCGAAATGCGGATTCTCTTTGATGTTGAATGCGACGGTCCGGCCTGAGTCGAGGCGTAGTCGCAGGTTGCCGCTATCGTCGATCTTGTCGATGGTGCCTAGCTCCCGGTTCGCAATGTGTCGCTCTCGATTCGGTGCTGAGGTTTTGTTCACTAATGTTCACAAGATTTCAGCGGCTACAGAAAATCAGAAGGTCAACTGATTGATTTCGCGGGAGTTGAAAAAACGGTGGAGCCGAGAGTGGGAGTTGAACCCATGACCTGCCGGTTTGTCTACCGATATCATGTTGTTGGATTCACGCGCTTTATTCCTCACCATACACCCTGATTTACCCTGGTATTCGGCAAGTTTTGTTCATAATCTGTTCACAACTTTTTGAGGTGAAGCAAGTCGTTCATGTTCGTATCGGGTCAATTGTTCTTGCGGACGCGCGGACCACTAAAGCCGCAGTGCACTTGCTTTTCCATGCAAAGATTTCATAATTAGCGTGTCCCCACAGTAGGATGTGTTTTTCATGGTTTGTCCCCAGTGCAACTACGCCAATTCGGAGACCTCGGTTGCCTGCGCAAAGTGCGCGACGCCGCTTCCCATGAGTGACCAAACGCTCGCGACGGGAGGCCAGGGTTGGTCTGCGCCGGCGGGAGATGTTGTTATTTCCCCGGCGACGCTGGGGCAACTGGACCCTGGAACGGTTCTCGGTGGCCGGTTTGAGATTGTTCGGCTGCTCGGACAGGGCGGCATGGGTGCCGTTTATCAGGCTTACGATCGCGAACTGGAACGACAGGTGGCGCTGAAACTGATTCGCAGCGACCTGGCAGCCAATCCAGAAATCCTGAAACGATTCAAGCAAGAATTGATTCTGGCGCGGCAGATCACGCATAAGAATGTCATTCGAATTTTTGATTTGGGGCAGGCCGATGCGTTCAAGTTCATTACCATGGATTATATCGAGGGTGAGGACTTGCAGAGTGTGCTTGGCCGCAAGAAAAAGCTGGAGCCGGGCGAGGCGGCCAATATCATTGCGCAGATTTGCCGGGCACTCGAAGTGGCGCATGCTGAAGGGGTGATTCACCGCGATCTGAAGCCTCAGAACATCATGTTGGACAAGACTGGCCGGGCGTACGTGATGGATTTCGGGATCGCGAGGTCGACAGCGGCTCCGGGAATGACGCAAACCGGGGCGCTGATCGGGACGCTGGACTACATGTCGCCGGAGCAGGCGAAAGGGCAGCCGCTGGATGCGCGCTCGGATTTGTTCAGCGTGGGCATCATTTTCTACGAGATGCTTGCGGGGCAGAACCCCTTCCCTGCAGACACGACGATGGGAAAACTCTGGAAGCGGACGAGCGAGCCGGCGCGGCCGCTGGGAGAGCTGGATAAGACGATTTCGCCGGCGCTTTGCGAGATCGTCCGGAGATGCCTGGAGATCGAGCCGCAAAAGCGGTTCGCCAGCGCCGCGGAACTACTGCAACACATCGAAACCTGGCAAGGACCGAAAGCTGGGACACGCGTGCCGGTCCAGCCGGTCGGCGGTTCGCCCGCATACTTCAAATGGGCGGGGGCGGGGCTTGTCGTGGCGCTGGTTGGAGTGGGATTTTTTCTGCGTCCAGGGGTTGGCACGCATCCAGCTTCTCCCCATGCGCCGGTTTCGCTGCTGATCGCGGATTTTGACAACAAGACGGGGGATCCGGTTTTTGACGGGACGCTGGAGCCGATGCTGGGGATCGCGTTGGAAGGAGCGCCGTTCATTTCCTCGTACAACCGCGGGCAAGCGAAGAAGGTGGCGGCGAAGATGCAGCCCGGAAGTTCGCACATGGACGCGGCGCTGGCACAACTCGTGGCGGTGCGCGAGGGCGTGAATGTCGTGGTGGCGGGATCGATCCAGCAAGAAGGAAACGGCTACAAAGTTTACGTGACGACACTGGATCCGGCGACGGGCAAGTCACTGCTGAAGGAGGAAAGCGGCGCTTCGAACAAGCAGGATGTCCTGGCTGCGGCGGGAAAACTCGCGGAGCGGATTCGAAAGGGGCTAGGTGACACAACGCCGGAGTCCACGCAACCATCCGCGGCGGAGACCTTCACGGCAGGTTCGCTTGAGGCGGCGCATCAGTACGCGGTCGGCCAGGAGCTGCAGCAATCCGGGAAATGGGCTGAGGCGATAGGTGCTTACGGGCAAGCGATTCAGCTGGATCCGGAGCTGGGGCGGGCGTACGCGGGAACAGCGGCGATGTACGCGAATCTCGGGAAGCGCCAGGATGCGGAGAAGAATTATCAGCTAGCGCTGGCGCGCATCGACCGCATGACGGATAGGGAGAAATACCGGACGCGCAGCGGGTATTACCTGCTGATGCGGAATCAGCCAAAGGCGATTGAGGAGTTGTCTGCGTTGGTCAGCCAGTATCCGGCGGATACCGCGGGGCATGCCAATCTGGCGCTGGCTTATTTTTACGGCAGGAACATGAGCAAGGCGCTTGAAGAGCAGAAACGGGCGCTCAAGATTACTCCTCACAGCCTGCTGCAGCGCGTGAATTATGCGATGTATGCCCTGTATGCCGGGGATTTTGACACCGCGGCGAAAGAAGCCCAGTCGATCCTGGATGACAATCCGAAGTTTGATCAGGCGCTTCGAACGCTGGCGCTAGCGGAGTTGGGCCGGGGGCACAACGTAGAAGCACAGCAGAATTATTTGAAGCTTCAGGGGATCGGCGCATATGGGGCTTCCATCGCATCCACGGGATTGGCGGACCTGGAATTGTACGAGGGGCGACTCGTTGAGGCGGCAGCCATTCTCGAGAGGGCCATCGCGGACGATCTGGTGGTGAAGGATGCGGAAGCGGCGGCCGACCGCATGGCCACGCTTGCCTTGGCGGAGCTTGCGCGCGGGAAAACTTCGGAAGCGGTTTCCGCCGCGGGTAAAGCTGCCGCGGGAAGCAAAGAGGCGGGCGTAATTTATCGCGCGGCGCAGGTGTATGTTGCCGCGGGACAAGAAGTGAAGGCACAGCAACTGGTGGCGCCGCTCGCGCAGCGGCTGGAGACCGAGCCGCAGGCTTATGCCAAGTTGATTGCTGGCGAAGTGCAACTCAAGCGTGGCAATGCGCGCGAGGCGCTGAATTCGTTTCAGGAGTCGCAGAAGCTGGCGGATAGCTGGCTGGGACATTTCGACATGGGGCTGGCGTATCTGGCGGCGGCGGCATATACGGAAGCTTCGTCGGAGTTTGATGTGTGTTTAAAGCGGCGCGGGGAGGCTACTTCCGTGTTTCTCGACGACGTCCCCAGTTATCACCTCTTGCCCGCGGTTTACTACTACCAAGGGCGCGCGAGAGAAGGATTGCATAGCCCGGGTGCGGCGGAATCGTACAAGACGTTCCTGTCACTGAAAGAAAGAGGCGCCGGGGATCCGCTGGTCGCGGACGCCCGACGGCGCCTCGGCCCACACTGAGTCAATTTCTCCTCTGCCGATTCTGAAGAAGCGGCTTACAGATCATGGGTCGGCGGTTGGGGCGCAGCACGCCGCTTCCCACACAGACGCGCCAAAGGCAATTGGAAGGCCTAATCGAAAAAGTCTCAGAATCTTGAAGCTGCCGAGCCCGGAGAACCAGTGGCGGCCAGACTTTTCCTCTCAGGAAGAGAACACCACTCTAGGGCACCGGAACGTAGGTCAGGTTGTCAACGTTATACCCACTCGAACCGCTTCCGGTGCCCTTGATAGTTACGGATGTAAACGGCGTGCTTGAAATCAACCCCACGAAATACAACGTTGAAGTATCGTAGGCGGAGCCGTTGCAGGCTGCCCCCACGGCCGTGGTGAGACAGTACGAGCCGGGCACACTTGTAACGGCATTGAAGTAGATCCCAGAGGCGATGACCGGACCAGGGAAAGTAACGGTAATACTATCACCCGAAAAGAAGTAGCTGGGTAAACCGCCGCGCTGGGCGGTCAGACTGTGTGTGCCGATGCTGTTAAAGTTTCCATTGACGAGGCCGTCTACGCCCGCCGGGAAACTCGAGTAAGTCAGGCTATCCACAGTCGCCCCTTGCAGAATCACGGTTCCGGTGGCAAGAGTTTCATATGTCTCCGTTGTTGAGGGAATCGAACCAAGAGCGGCAAAGAAACTAGCCGAACTTGTGAACGTCCTAGGTGTGAACCCGAGATTTGAGAGTGGGTAAAAGATCTCAACGTTTGCGAATACGTTGGCACCGCTAAACCCGCCCGCGATCAGTACGCTGCCATCGGGCAGGAGGGCTTCTCGTGCTCCACCGTTGTTGGTAGTCATGTCTCCGCCAGCACCAAAAGTACCAGCGGCTGGATCGTAGAGTTCGGCGTAGGCAGTGGTGCCCCCTCCCACACCCTCGATGAGCACCAATCCATTCGGGAGCACGGTGTCAAAGTAGCGAGCGCGTGGCTGAGCCATGCTTCCCGTCGAGCTGAATGTTCCAGCCGAGGGATCGTACAATTCTGCCGTTGCGGTTGTGGCTCCGCCGCTCGTGATTTGCCCGCCCGCGACAAGGACTTTCCCAGTGTTCAGCAGAGCTGACGCGTGGTACAAGCGCGCGGTAGCCATACTACCGGTTACTGTGAAGGTAAGCAGCGCAGGATCGTACAGTTCGGCGCTAGCCAACGGGTTTCCGTTGCCGCCAAAGCCGCCCGTAATTAACACCTTACCATTGGGAAGCAGATCTGCGTGATGATCCGCGCGTGGTGTGTTCATCCCTGATTGCGTGCCCGAAAACGTATTCGTGGTTGGATGGAAGATTTCCGCGGTCCCTACGGTCGTCAGGGTCGTCGCGTTGTTTACGGAGTTGCCGCCAGCGATCAGGACTGAGCCATCCTGCAAGAGGGTGGCTGTGTGTTCCGAGCGCGGGCTTGTCATGACGCTAGACAGCAAGGTGAAGGAATTGTCTGCGGGGTCGAAGATTTCCGCGGAAGCTAGAGAGGTCGTGTCGTTGAAGCCGCCAGCAATCAATACTTTCCCATTCGAAAGCAGAGTCGCGGTGAAGTCGACCCGCGGATCATGCATGTTTCCAATCGAGGCGAATGTATGAGTGGCGGGATCGTAAGTCTCCGCGCTCATCAGCGCGCCCGTGCCATCTAGATTTGACGCGCCCCCGGCGATTAACACCTTCCCGTTTGGCAGGCTGACTGCCTGATGGTACGCGCGCGCCACTGCCAAACTGCTCGTGTCGCAGAAACCTTCGACGTTGAACGGGAACGAGGTCGCAAAGACAGTCGGTACGGAGCCGACTGTCGCCCTCAGCGTGTATGCCTGTTGGCCCCGGTCGATCATCAGGTCGTTAAAACTGGCCTGACCCGATTGGTCTGTGACTTGCGTCAGCGTCCCGCCGAGGATTGCCGCTGCACATGACGGCACACCATTGAAACTCATCGTGATGCCGGCACCACGAATTACCGCTCCTTGATTGTCGGTGAGCTTGACAACGATAGGACTTCCCGCGAACCTTTGCCCTCCGACCGAATTCTGTGGCTGGGTTACAAACGAAATAATTGAGGTAGGTCCTGGCCCCGCGCTCACCACATTGATCGAATAAAGTTGCGTGACCATCTGCGCCGGATTGGCGCTGTCCTTCGCCTGAATCGTGAAACTCGATGTTCCTGCGGCCGTGGGCGTTCCGCTGATCGTACCCGCATTAAATGTGAGTCCCGCAGGCAATGCGCCTCCGATCAATGAAATCGTGACTGGAATGAGTCCGCCAACCGGGAGGATCGTCTGGTTATAGGGCGTGCCTTGCGTTCCGCCGGGTAGCGTCGCGAGCGCCAGGGCCAAAGGCAGAGCAACGTGAACCGTGAAGCTCTGCGCCGAGGTGTGTTGCGGGAATTGAGTTCCGATGGTGGCGTCTTTTACCTGGATTGTGAACGTGAAGGTTCCCACTGCGGACAGTGTGCCGCTGATCGCACCTGTAGCGGTATTCAAGAGGAGGCCAGTAGGCAACGTTCCGGTCGAAACGCTCCACGCGTCGGCGCCGGGATTTCCACCCTGCACAGTGACATTCGCGCTATAGGAATGGTCAAGGATGCCATCGGGCAGCGTCGCCGTCGTAACAACTAGCGGTGGCACGGTGACCGGCGGAAAAATCGTTGTTCCGGGATTGGGGTTGCTCAATACGGTTTGCGTGTTCACCGCCTGAGGGATGGTTACGGGAGTGATTGCTGTCAGCGGATTAAACGGAGTTTGCGCTGGCGTTGGATTGACGACGCGGAGCGTGATGTAGGCCGTCTCAGCGGGCGCGAGGGTGACCGAGGCTTCATTTGGAGTGGAATTGGTGATGTTTGGGTTCCCGAGTTGCGGATCGGTTGCTGTGTAAAGTTTTGGATTCGTGATGTTGGCTACCGTCACCCAGTGGGTTTCGTTGACAAGCTGGCAGTTGCTGGCGACAGGCGTCTGGTAAAGCTTGTTAAGAATCAATTGCAAGACGATCCCGCTCGGCGCGGGATTAAACGTCGCGACCTTCACCGTGTAGGTCGCGGTGGTGTTGCCGTTGTTGCTCATCGGGTAGATGACGTCCTGAATCGAACCGTTGGTGATGTCCGGGTTGGTGATATTGGGATTGGTGATGTTCGGGTTGGTGATGTCAGGGTTGGTGATGTTGGGATTGGTGATGTTGGGATTCGTCGCACTGACATTGGTGATGTTGGGGTTGGTGATATTCGGGTTAGTGATGTTGGGATTCGTGATGTTGGGGTTGGTGATGTTGGGATTGGTGATGTTGGGATTCGTGATGTTCGGGTTGGTGACTTCGAAATTGGTGATGTTGGGATTGGTAATATTGGGGTTGGTGATGTTGGGATTCGTGATGTTGGGGTTGGTGATATCCGGGTTGAGAACCGCCGAAGAGCTCAGGCCGTTTGTGACCACGGAACCGCCGATGGCATTGATTTGAGCGACGTTGACGGTGACGGTGGCTTGAGGATTGCTGGAAGTGACGAAGACGCTCCGCGAGACCGATGAAAACGCAGGAATCGTGAGGTCGAGTGTGGTTAACGGGGAGAATTGCAGGAAGGAAGCAGAACCGCCTACCGGCTGATTCAGGATTCTGAAGCGCACATTCAGCGGCTGGTTCGTGACGTTTTGCGCTTCCACGGCAAAGGCGCGCTGGAACGGAACCGTCGTATTGTTGAAGGTAGTGGTGCCGAGTTGCTTGGCATTTCCCGGGGCGCCGACGATCAGGCCGCCGGTAATTTGAGAAGTGTAGATATTTTGATTGCGCATGCCCTCCTGGCCGGTCTGGCAACTCGGGACCGAACTGCCAGGCTGGAAGACGCTCGTCGTGCCGACCGGCACCGCAGGGGTGTAGTTCCTCCAGTTGCCGTCCGCAGGCGGAACAACGTCGCGGTTGTCCGTCCACACGGCGTGGAAAAGCGGGTTCACGCTGGGCGCGAAGTTGTAGGCCCAGCCGCTGCCGTTCGGCACAAACATGGGGGATGGCACAACGTCAATATAATCGCCGAGGAATGGCGCGGAGCCCTGGGCGAAGATCGGCAGGTTGGGCACATTGAATTTGAATTGCTCGATGTCTGGAGCGTTGGGGTTGACGCAGCACCCGTAGGAGTACTGTGAGACGAGCACCGAGGGTCCTAACGTGACCGTTGGGAAAATTCCAAGCTCGAGAACTCGCAAGTCCAGCGTGTGCCGACGGACGGTCAAGCCGAAGTCGTCTATGTATTTGGTGAACACCTCGCTCGGCACCGGTGTCGGCGGCGCGAGTTCGCCCTCCGGCAGCAGCGTCTGGGTGTATCCCGTGGGACTGGTTGAACTCGGGGTGTAAAAAGAGCCGTAATGATCGAGTCGCAGGTCGTAGTAAAGGATTGTCAGTCTTCCGTTGGCGAAGGTCATTGCCGGCATGATCTGGTGCCCGCGGCCGGAGGGGTTGGACTGCACATTCTGCGACGGATTGTCTACCATGATCGCTGGAGTCCAGTGCGTGCCATCGATGGAGCCGGCGGCGACAACGCGGGCATCGCCACTAGGCCCGAGACCGCGAGCAGAGAAAGCCAGGTAAACGAATCCAAACATGTCCGTGGTGATGGAAGGATAGGCATTGGTGCGGAACGAGGTGCCGGTTGTGCCCTGATCGAATGGCTGAAACGTCGAGACCTGTACCGGCGCGCCGAAGGATCTCCCCGCATCGCCCGATTGCGCTACCATGATGGCGTCAGACACACCCGTGGAGGCAAACTGACGCCACGCTACGTAGACGTGGCCGTTCACGGGATTGACGGCGATCGCGCTGCCCTGGCTGGTAGTTGTTCCACTGTTGATCTGAATCGGAGTGCTCCACGTCACACCGCAATCGGTCGAGCGCGTAAACATTAGGTGCGTGGGAGTGTTGTTGGCTTTTGTCGGGGCGAGGAAGTCTGTGTACGAGAGATAGACGTTGCCCGCCGGGAAAGACTGATGCACCGTGAGCGTGCCGTTCGGGCCGATTCCGGGCTCGTTGGCGTTGAACGAACAGGTCGTTGCTCCTGCACGCGGAATGTCCACGGCCATGGCCGGTTTGTCGAGAAACTGCAAGCTGTTCCCCGTGGCTACGATGTGCGTGTCGATGTAAGTGATCGGATCGACGTTCTCGTTGTTGTTTAAGTCGTTGTAGCGTGCCACGAAAATCGAACTGAAGGAACTCGCCGTGGTCGAGCTCGTCGCGCGATCAAACGCCAAACCCGCGTAATAAAACATACCGTTTGTGCCCGCGCGCACGACCGGATCGGAGGCGGCCTGGTAGCGACCGCCCAGAGCTCCGCTGTCCGCACACTGCGTGACGGCTTGCGGGCAGCCCGGAAGCAGCGTGCTTTGCCATGTCAGGCCGCCATCGAATGACTTGAATAATCCCAGCCACGAATCTCCTGTTTCCGCGCCGCCACTGAGCACCAGCTCGAGATCAACGGATCGATAGTCGTTCGAGCCCGCCAGAACATGCATGGGGTTGCGCGTCGAGACCGCCATCGATGGTTCGTTCTGCCGCTGCAGGAAGGGGTCGCCCTTGGGCCATTGTGTGCCGGAAACCATGTTGACGTTCTGTCCCGCCAGCTGCGCCACAGATGCCGAGGGCATGAGCAATGCGTATAGAAGTGTGAACAGGGACAGAATGCAAAAAGACTTGACGAACGGTTTCATGCGAACTCCTAGGCTAGGTGTAGAGTTTTGGGACCGGTTCCATCTCGCCGGCAATCAGTCACACTCGCATCGGGCAGAGACGGCTGGCGCGAAAGCGAATTGCAATTGCAGGACTGACTCAAAGGTGGGCGGAGACAAGCCACGTTTAGAGAAACCGTTGCAGGCAGTCTGTTGCGAAAGCGGATAAAAGTCAAGATCGGGTCAAGGATGATGCGGCCTCGGGATCCTAAACTGACCGCTGTCGATTGAGGCTTTAGGTTAGCTGTGCCGGAGTTCGGGGTAAAACCGGTCACGCTCCACATGCCCCACAAAACAATGCACTTATCACCTCGGGCTGCTGAATCGGGCTACGAACGCGCTTGAATGAATATACTGGCCGCGACAGTGGCCCCGCAATAGAGTGTGAGGCAAGCAAGGCACGATTATCGACCACAATGTTACAGGCCTTTTCGCAAGCTGTTGATTAAAAAGTTGATCGTCATTTTGGCGAGGGACAGGGGTTCGACCTTTGGAGACTCGATCATGCCGACAGCGCGGCTGCCCTACATTGTCTTCTGCGATGAAGAGGCTAGTCGTGCAGGACGATATATGTCGCCAACAATCTTGGCTTCGCTTCCGGATCAGCGCAAATTCCTCAGGATTCAGTTCTTCTTGAGTTGGAAGCTCTTGATCGATCCGGGTTTTGTCGTGGGTTCGTCCCTTCCGTACTCGATTATTTATTCGACGCAGGCTGGGAAGAGGGAAAGGAATTTTGAAAAATTTTCTTGGCACTAATCGCGACAAAATCTACCACGAATCGTGGCACAACTAGCATTAATCGTGACAACCTACATCGCTCGCTTGGCAGTCCGTGTCCTTCTTCGCGTCCTTTTTACTTCTGCTGGCATCATGAAGTCAGTGACCGCAGTTATGGTATGTTTATACGCACGCCATCCCTGATGCACAACGCCGTGCTGTCGACAAGATTGCTGAGGGTTTGTTCACTAATGTTCACAAGATTTCAGCGGCTATAGAAAATCAGAAGGGCAACACCCCTGACCCAAAAACTTTTTGCGCGGGAATTTGGATCGGATCACCTCGCCGGAATCTCGATCATCACCTCGGTAATTCTCGGCGAATATCTTGTCGCTGCGATCGTGATTCTGATGCTCTCAGGGGGAACGGCCCTTGAACAATTCGCCAGCCGCCACGAACTGATTCATATTGCGCGGCGCATGCGCCGCATTGCTCTTCAGTCCGCCATCGGCGGGATGGCATTGAGTATTTTAGGAATGTTCGCTGCCGCGTTCGGATACCTGCCGCCAATCGGAGGAGCCATCGCACAGGAAATCATTGACCTCGCCGCAGTTCTGAACGCTGTGCGCGTGGCCTTGCCCACGGATTCTCTAACTGATTTCTGACCTACAATTGGTTCACGCGCTGGGAAAGGAATGATTCCGTAACTCGAGTCTGCACTGACGGGTACGCAGGCCGCAATGACCCTGGATACCTCCACGACTAGCGTGTGACACTCAGTTATATAGTTAGATATTCTTATAAGCAGAAGAACTCAGTTCCGTCCTCCTCTCTTCCGTTCCAATTGCTTAGTACATTCCACGACTTGATCGTCAATGATCTTGATTTCTAAAGCCAGGCGAGTATGCAGAGGATTCTTCAAAAACCAGTCGAACAGTAGATCCCTCTTTGCTTTCAATTCTTCGCGTTTCCCCTTCTCATCGATTGCAGTCTCTACAACGCGGGTTAACTCCAATATACGCCCCTTTAGTTGGCGCAAGTTCGCCTCTTCGCAACTCCAAGATCAGGACGAACGGCTCAGCCGGTTCAACAAGTCGGCCAGATGTGGACGATCTCCAACCATCACCGCCATGAATTTCAGGCCCACGCCACGACCGGGACTTATATGCCGCACTACGGCGTCGGCCCTGATCTGTCCTTCCTGGACCAGAAATTCAAGCTTGGTCTTTGCACCCATAACCATTGGCTTTCGTGTCTCGATAAACAGACCGCCCAGACTCACATCCCGAACTCGTGAGGTGTCGTCACGTCCGACACAGCTCCAGTAGACCCAAACGCCATCGGGCGTCTCGACTCGCGAGTTGAACCTTCTTGCAGGGGAAATTGGTTGTTGGGACATGTGCCACCTCCGCCTGCGAATCTCCGGAAATAACGCGATGCAGAACTACGCAGGTTCTTTGGCACAGCTCACTTTTCCTGCATCGATTCCACATTGGTTACCTCCACTAATTTGATATCAGAAGGACTCTGCCTCGGCTGTGCGGTGCGTCACACGTCACTGTGACTCTCGTCACGCTGATAGCAGGGGGGAACGCTCAACAGCCGCTTAACGCATTATAAAAAGGCACCCCTTTGGAGTAGGTTTTGATCGTTCGCATCATCGCCTACAGAAAAGAGCACCCTCGTGAATGGCGCCAAGTATATTGGGCTGGATGTTCATCAAGCAACGATCTCTGCGGCAGTTCTGGTGAGCGCGAGTACCTGCGCGCACTCGACCACCGAATTATTATGGATGTATCACTAAGACGGGAACAGTTGCCTCGTTGACGATCAGCAACATCACGCTAACCGGTGTCAACCCTGGGCAGTTCGCTCGCAACCTTTGCGAGCCTTACATGCGGAGGCGTGCCGGCGACATTGCCGGTAACCTTGGCACCGGGCGCGCTATACACGATCAACGCCGCCGTGCGGTGGACAAAGTTGCTGAGGTTTTGTTCACTAATGTTCACAAGATTTCAGCGGCTACAGAAAATCAAAAGGTCAACTGATTGATGTCGCGGGACTTTGCAAGAACGGTGGAGCCGAGAGTCGGGATTGAACCGACGACCTGTCGATTACGAATCGACTGCTCTACCACTGAGCTACCTCGGCCCTTGATACTAAAAGACTTATTGCCGTGCCAAACCTATTTTCGGCCAACTGCCATCAAACTTCCATCAAACTGCCATCACTCGCTTCCGAAATCGGCGCTGTGTAGTCCGACTCTCGAGGGTTTTCCTCAGCCCGTCCGGAACGACCCAGTGACATTCCGACTGGCGATCCTCACGATTCGCTGGAAGAACGCCTTCTCTCCCTTCGTTGAGTACAAGAGTCGGTCCGCTCAGCGAAACACACTTAAGAGAGTTTATCTTTGTCCCTTTACTTTCGCAAGTTCTTGGGTTTGCAGGTCTTGCCGTTTACCAAACCGTTCAACTGCCAGAAGGCTCGAAGAGACAGAATGATCTAATGACAAACAAGTTTTACCTCAACCAAAGCAAGTCCTGCCAGGTGCGCAGCTACCTGATTTGCGATCGTCAGTCGCAACACCACGTTTCGCTGGCATAGGAACTATGCTACGTGCCGCCCCTCGAAATGCCCTCAAGCCGAAATTTGCCGATCCAAAATCGCTTGCTCTGTGATTGATACTAAAGGGCTTATTATTCTTCGTCCGCTCTCATTGCCTTCCTGACTTCCATCAAACTGGAATCAAGGTTCTTCTCGACCTGCAATCAACTAATACAAATTTGTCGAATCCCCGATGTTATTTCGCTTGCGGCCCTGTTCTTCCTTCGACAAACAGAAGCGGCTTCGCCTACAAATGGCTATTGGCAAACTTTGCCAGTCTTGCTAGGATGGTTTCGAAATTCACATCTACAGAAGGACCAGTCACCGTGCCTACCAGGAACGTCAATTTGACCGACGAACTTGACCGCTTCGTCGCCAAGAAGGTTAAGACTGGACGCTACGAAAACGCCAGTGAGGTCATGCGCGCCGGATTGCGGACTTTGGAGCGCGAGGAACAACAGTACGAAGCGAAGCTTGCCGCGCTGCGAGCGGCCATTGACGACGGCGACGCCAGCGGTGTCGCCGATGGTGACGTATTTGCGCGTGTCCGTAAGGCCCTTAAGCTTCCCGCGTCGCGCTAGCCGTGGCTAGGTTTCGTTTTTCGCGTCGTGCTGAAGCCGATTTGCTGAGCATCGGCGACTACACCCTTCGCACATGGGGCAAGACCCAAGCCGCCCACTACATCGGGGAGCTTCAGGTTTGTTGTCAGACGCTGGCCGACAATCCCGCGTTAGGCCGACTTTGTGATGACGTTCGCCCTGGCCTGCACCGTCTGGAGCATGGCAAGCACGTGGTGTTTTACCGCCAGGAGCGCGGAGGCATTCTAGTTTCTCGTGTCCCGCATCAGCGCATGTTGCCCGACAGACATGCCATCGATGATCAAGACGAAAAACCGTAATATGCCCCCGAGAGAGTAGGCCCGGGACGATCACTTTTGGAAGTCATCGGGTCGCTGTCTCGGGGTCTTTATTCAGTTCCCCTGGAATCAACACAAGCAATCCGATAATGCCCACGATGGCAAAAACTACGCGGTAATAAAACACAGCCGCATGGCCGCCCCGGTCCCAAAGCAACCCCGCAACAATGTTTGCCACCAATCCCAGTAAGCCAACGGTCGTGCTGTACCAGCCAACTCCACTGGCCCTCAGATGCTCTGGCACGAAATCCGAGGCAAATGCCTTGCCGACCGAACGGAATATTCCCTGAAATAATCCATAGCTGACACAGGTGGTTGGTCCATAGCTCGACCCAATCTCCTCGGCTTAGATTTTCTGCGTTGAAGAACTCTCCGCACAGCGGACAGCGTGCTCTTATATCCTTAGCGCCCCTCCTAGCACGATGTTTGTTTGCCTTTATCTCGGATCACCAGAAGCGAAGCTATGAGGACGCGGAAGACGCCGTTCAAGATGCCCTACTAAGCGCGTTTGTTCACATGACGGACTTCGACGGCAAGTCCAGTTTCGGAACTTGGCTCACGCGCATCGCAATCAACTCGGCACTTATGATTCTCCGCAAGAAACGAGCAGCCTCCCTTAAGATTGCCGCGGACTGTAATGATGATTTTGGCGCGGATCGCTTTAACCATTAGATGAGTGCCGGGAGGCCATCGTGCACTTGGTATATGATTTCAGCTCGGGGATCCTCATGCAGAATGGTTTGCTATTACTTGGGGCTCTTGTGTTTCTTGCCCGACCCGCGCACGGCCAGGAAAACAAGCAGAATTGGCGAGATCAGCAATTCCCTCCTCCGATTCAAGGTAGCGTCAAACTTCAGACGGGCCATCGGCTTCGATTCACATACCACTTCGATCACAACGCCCTTAAGGATGGCGTTCGCATTGGCGACGCTTTGGTTGTCCTCACCGAGTCAGGTAATTTGCTCCGCTTCGATGCCATGAGCCTGAACATCACCGGACAGGAAATTCTCCGAGGTCGCGCCACGGCAATTTGCCTGGATGACCGAGGGCGTGTGCTTGTGGGAACGCAGGACGGCCAGATCGTTGAAGTGGATCCGGCCACACTAGCGCATAGACCGGTTTTCGCAACGAAGGGAAGAATTGCCTGGTTGAGCAGCAGGGTAGGGCCCGGTGGCCAGGGTCGGGTGATTATTGCAATTGTCGACAATAGTTTCGCAGTGTGGGCACGACGCCGAGAAACATCCAACAAGCCCGGTGGAAAATTGGCGCGTCGAGAGAAAGCAGAGAATCAGCCTTATTTTATAGCGGTGTATGACCAGGGAACACAGCGTTTCCTGACGCTATCTTCAGAAACAGGTATGCTTTTTCCTAATTTTTTTTTGGTTGATGAATCCAACCGGCTCTGGATGGGAACGGACCTGGGGGAATGGGGTGGGTTCTGCTCGTACATGGATCTCCGCACGGGGAAAGTTCGCGCGCTCAAAGCGAAAATGTCGGGAGTGACGGGGTTGCTGCGCTCTGCGGACGGGCGCCTGCTGATGTATGGCGGGATGTCGCATATGGGCATGGAAGACGGTTATGTCGCACAAATTAAAGGAAGCAAATTGGAGTACCTAAGTCGCTTCAAAGGCGATGTTTGGAGACTGAGAAAGGACGAACAAGAACGTCGTCCTGAGGCACCGGCAAGCACACCCGGGGGACCAATTGATCTGGTCACGGAGGACCTGGAAAGAACCGGCTTCTGGGTAGTATCAGCCCACGTCTTGTATCACACGGATTCAAACTTTTCAGCTTGGACGAGGGTCGCTGAGCTGGGTGGACGGGGGGGAGGAGGCAGAAGATTTTCTGTTGGCACCATCACGACAGTGAACCGGCTGATTCTCGACAATTCAGAACCCCAAGAGATCCTGGTCCTGATGGGACGTGACGGCCTCGAAAAAGTATCAGGTGGAACGGTTCAGAGGCGGCCGTGCGTGGGGCAACTCGAGCCGCCGCTTGTCGAGATTTGGAAGACATCCACCGGCACAGTGTTTCTGGGGAATGAACTTGAGCATCAGGGTTGGAGGCTGGAAGGCGATCAGTGGCGGAGACTATGGTTCTTTCCGGATGAGGGAGAATCCAGTGGTGGAGGTTTCTGGTTTTTTGCCGAGCCCTTCGGCGATGACGGCGGCGGTCTGATTGCCTTTTCTGGTGACAATATAGGTCCTGGCGAGCGCGCCCTGGTAAGAATTCGTGCGGATGGAAATGCAGAAGTAATCCACACTTGGAAAGAGGATAGCAGCGAGTTGTTCAGCACATTCCTCGGAACATCAGAAGGCGAATTGTTCAAGATCACGGAAAAGGAGTTGCGACGCTGGAACGGCACCGAGTGGCGCGAAGCGGGCCAGAGCAATGTACCTCCTCGTCAAGAACGGAGCCGCACGTTGCGCGGCCGCCAATATGTTTCGCTGGGACGAGTGGGAATGACGGAATACTTTTTGGATGCCGCTGTGGACGATCTTCTGCAGCTCACGCGCAAATCCGAAAATACCTTCCAGTTTGCGCCAGTATCTTATGAAACTCACGCGGCACCGAATGGCATTACTGACGCAGATGGCGACCGGGACGGATGGATCCTTGCGGCTACGGCCAAAGGACTCCTACGGCTTCGGTTGGATGACGGACAGATCGAGCCGATTCCGGGCCCGAACACCCGTGATCAAATTCAAAGCTTGTGCCGGGACAGCGCCGGGCGACTCTGGGCGGCGGGCGATGGCGTGTATGTGTCCCTGGATGAGGGGAAACATTGGGAAGCTGTAGATCTTCCGATGCTTTCGCAAACGTATCTGAAGAGGGTTCGGAACGACCCCCAGAATCCCCGCGGGGTGATTCTCGCCATCGATGACCAGGGAGTGGTGTCAATTGAGTGGTGATCGTTTGCAAAGTTGCGATGGAAGTGGCGGGTCACGTGCGTTGATGGAGGGCCCCGGCAAAACTACGGGCTAATCCACGTCTTTGATGGTCTTCTCACCAGATCGTCTTAACCACCCGGGAGCGATGGATCTGACGGTCCGCAGTAATCAGAGAAAGCCCCTCGACCAGCGCGGTGGCTCCGATAATGCGATCCGCTGGATCTTTGGGATAAGCTGTTGGAAATCCCATAGCGCGCGCACACGCACGACCGCTGATCGGTAGGACGACAAATCGGGCCTCGACTTCCCGCAGGAAGGATTCCAGGGTGATACCGAGGTGGATGCGGCCCTTATTCGCGAGTGTCGCCAGCTCCAGGAGTGTGATGTCTGAAATTGCCAAACCGTCCCCATTCTTGCGCGCATCCTCGATGGCCGACTTGGCTTTGACCGATAGATTGGCGGGGTCCGTAGTCAGCCAAAGCACAACGTGTGTGTCGAGCAAAATCACTTGAGATTGCCCCATTCGCGCCGCGACAACGCGGGAGAAACCACATCGCCGGTGATCGTAACCTTCCCGCGAAGAAAACCGAAAATATCATCGCCTTGTGACTCGACCGGGATCAGCTTCGCCACCGGCTTACCGTGTTTAGTGATCACGACGGTCTCGTGCTTGGCCTGAACGTCGTCCATGACTGCAAGACACTTTGCCTTGAACGCACCCGCTGCCATCTTCTTCATCCTGAAACTCCTTTATAGCTATGGTCATTGTACCATGGTCATATCTGTGTCACAAAAGCCAGGCGTTCTTGGCGAATCGTCGATCGGAAGTAATTGCCGAGGCAGATTGCGCGTCGCGCCCAGCGTACTAACAAGAGGCCTCAGTTTATGGATTTATTCCGATGTCTGAGTGCGGGAGCGGTAGACAAGCGGAAGACGACCGAGCCTCTCGCATCTCTCTCGATTCGGGGCGCATCAGGTTGATCAATTGAGGTGCGGAGCGGGTCTAGTACGCATACGCCTTGAGGAAGACGAAAACCGCCACGCCGGTGATCGAAACATAGAGCCAAATGGGGAACGTCAAGCGTGCGATTCGGCGGTGCATCA
>JGI12635J15846_10002044_pt1 | contig 17667 bp, 16 predicted proteins | sample BlaSpr_A8_OM2_M2_FD_15846 | JGI IMG/M metagenome (IMG submission 15846) | reverse complement strand
CACAATCGCAACAGCGATCAGCGCGCGCTGAAGATGTCGGACCTGATTTCGCAACGACAGTTTCATCGGCTGGAGCTGTACGAGATGGTCTATCGGCCGGCGCGCGTCGAATACCTTATGACAGGCGGATTCGAGCTGTCCCCTGGCAACATCGTGACAGTCGGCTTCGGACGCGAAGCGAGTGACTTCAGCGAGGACGAGCGGGATTTGCTGAATCTGTTTCGACCGCATCTGCGGCAGGCATATGCGAACGCGGAGGCGATGACGACGTTTCAGAGCCAACTCGAATGCCGCGAAGAATTGATCGAAGAGCGGGTGAATACTGCCGTCGTCGTCGTTCGCGACCTTGCGATCAATCACGCGAGCCGGCTTGCAATGCGATGGCTGTCGATCTTCTTCCGCGACGATCCGGCGCGCAATGACATGCTGCCCGACCGGCTCCAGCGATGGGTTCGGTTCCGGCAAGACTCGTTGAACGATGGGCAGTCCGAGATCAAGGCGTGCTCGCCGTTGACGGTGGAATCAGAGGAGGCGCGGCTCAATATCTGGCTCCTCAAGACCACTCGGGATGGCGAGGTAGTTCTGCTGTTAAAGCGCGAGAACACTCGCGACTGTCCGGAAATGCTACAACGACGGCTCGGCCTCCCGCCGCGCGAAGCGGAAGTATTGTTTTGGGTTTCGAAGGGTAAGACCAGCCGCGAGACCGCGGCGATCATGTCGATCACGCGCAAGACCGTGGACCAGCACTTCGAACACATTCATCGCAAACTCGGTACCGAGACCCGCACCGCCGCCGCCGCGATCGCATGGTCCGCAATGCGCGACTCCTAGCACCACAACCCTACGAACAGGGGGCGAGCCCGCAATCTTAATATTAAGGTGCAGGGGTTACCCCTGCCCAAGGAGGTCCGGAACCCACGGCGGGTTCCGCTAAAATAAAGTTGCTAAGGCTCCGGCTTATCTGCGCCGCGGCGGAAGCGGCTGAAGAAGGAGACTATCAATCCCCACGCAACCATCAGCAGTGCGATCCCAATTACGCCGAGGCCGACGCCAGCGAGGATTCCCGTCGCGCACAGGACTGCGCCGATTACGAATAGAGGGATTGCGAATGCGATCGGGTTGAATGGATCGTTGCGCGCTGCCCGCTCGACCATCGCGGCCGCCTGTTCGGAGGTGCCGGCGTCTTCGTTGCTCTCTTTCAGCAGGCTCACCGCGTAGTCGGTGAGCTCCTGGCGATTAGGCATCGCGCGCAAACGGTCGGCGAGCTCTTTGGCCAGCTCCTCGACACGTTCGTCGTTAGCCTGGGAGTCAGAGTCGGGTTTGTTCGATTCAGCCACGCTGCGGACTCAAGCGTTCTTGCGCGCGACGATCACCGTATGCACTGACATCGGGCTGATTTTTTCGTTGCGCTCGAGCGTGATCGGATGGCCCTTGAGCACGTCCTTTTTGCGCAACTTGGTGGTCCATCCCAGTTGCCGCGCGACCGGATTGAATATCGTATTGAGAAACGCAACCACCGGATTCGCGCTTTGAAAGTGCGTGGTGATCGCGATGCGCCCGCCCGGCTTACATACGCGCACCATCTCGGACATCATGCGGTACGGATCGGGAACCACGGTGAGCACGTGGAACGACGTGACGTAATCGAAGCTGTTGTCGGGATAGCCGAGATTGAGCGCGTCGCCGAGGCTGAGCTCGATATGCTTCCAGCCGTGTTCGGTGACGCGTTTCTTCGCCCGCGCGAGCATCTCCGCCGAAGGATCGATCGCGACCACGTGCGCGTAGGGCGGATATCCGTCGAGCGCGATTCCGGTGCCGACGCCGACTTCGAGTACGCGGTTGCCGGGCCTGAGATTCAGGCTCTCGATAACCTCATGCTCGCGATCGACAAAGACCCGGCCGAAGAAAAAATCGTAGAAGCGCGCCAGATCGGAGTAGACGCGGCTTTCGTGCGGTTGGGACATCGGGGAAGCTCCCTCGGGTCAGAAGGCCCAGGAGATCAGTCGCGGGACGGGACGTTCAGCGCGCCACCGTCAGGCAGCCGCGTTGATTCCTCGCAACTGACGCTTGACGGAATTTATATCACGTTTGCGAAATCGCCACTGACGGCCTTTCTTGAAGGCCGGAATAATATTGCGCCGCGCGAATTCATTGACCGTGTCCGGGCTCAGGTCGAGCATGAACGCGACTTCGCGGGAGTTCAGCAGTATGTCGTCTTTATCGGCCATGTGAGTCCAACAAGACGCCTTTTGGGGGATTTTGTCGGGACGCGATTTTGTAGTACGCGCCTAACGCACCTGTCAAGGAACCGACATCTTGCATTGAAAAATCTACCGACAACCACGACTTCAATTTGATTCTGTTAGCTTCACTAACGATGATTAAACGCTGATACGAGTGAGCCGCCGCATCGAAATTCTGTAGTCGTACCAAGCTCTAGTAACTACGATACACGAAAACAGGCCGGTCAGCACTCCGACGCATAGAGTGACGGCGAAGCCTTTGACTGGTCCCGTCCCGAACTGGAACAGGATCAGACCCGCCGCGAAGGTCGAGATGTTCGAGTCGCGAATCGCCGACCACGCGCGTTCGTACCCGAGCTTCACCGCCTCGCGCGGTGACTTGCCGTTGCGCAATTCCTCGCGCATGCGCTCGTTCACCAGCACGTTGGCGTCAACCGACATGCCGAGCGTCAGCACGATGCCCGCAATACCCGGCAGGGTCAGCGTCGCGCCGAGCGCGGCCATCACGCAGATCAGCAGCAGGATATTCAGCGTCAGGCCGAAGTCCGCGAGCAGGCCCGCGCCGCTGTAGTACATCGCCATGAAGATCAGCACGGCGCCCGCGCCGATGACGAACGACATCTCGCCCTGGCGAATCGAATCGCGGCCGAGCGACGGGCCGACCGTGCGCTCCTCTTCGATTTCGACTGGCGCCGGCAGCGCGCCTGATCGCAACACGATCGCCAGATCGTGCGCCTCGTCCATCGAGAAGCGTCCGGTTATCTGAACGTGACCGCCGGGAATCCGCTCCTTGATGACAGGCGCCGAGTAGACGGTGTTATCGAGCACGATCGCAAGGCGCCGCCCGACGTTTTGCGAGGTCATCGCGTCGAAGATGTCCGCGCCGCGATTGTCGAGCTCGACGGCGACGTACGGACCCTCGAGCCGCGCGCCGGGACGCACGCGCGCATCGGTAACGACGTCGCCGGTCATCAGCACCGGTGTTTCGACCAGGTACGGCTCGCGGCCGCCGGTCTCCGAGGTGCCGTAGAGGACTTCGTCGCCGGGCGGCGGACCGTCCTTGATCGCGTCCTGCACGTTCTTGGTGTCGTCAACCAGCTTGAATTCGAGCACCGCGGTTTTGCCGATCAGTTCCTTGGCGCGCTCGGGGTCCTGGATGCCGGGGAGCTGCACCAGGATTTCGTTGTCACCCTCTTTGGCGACGGTAGTTTCGCGCACGCCGAGCTGATCGATTCGATTGCGGATGGTCTCGAGCGCCTGGTCCATCGCGTTCGATCGAATCGTCTGCAACTCCTGCGGCTTGTACGCCATCGAATAGACCGGACCGATGCTGCTTGAATCGGTGTTGCTCGACACGGTCAAATCCGTGAACGATTTATCCGCCAAATCGAGGAACGCCGTTCGATCGGAGCTCGACTTGAGTTTGACGGTCAGATTGCCGGAATCGTCGACCGCGACGTCTCCGTCTATTTTGTTGTCCTTGAGTTCTTTCTTGAGATCGTCGGCACGGCGGCGCAGTTGCGTCTTGACCGCCTCGTCAAGCTTCACCGCCATCAGCAGATGCGTTCCGCCTTGCAAGTCGAGGCCGAGCTGGATTTTGGTCGATCCGAATCCAGCCCAATCGGGCATCTGGATGCCAGCGCTCGGCAGCAGGATCAGTACCGCCGCCACCACGATGGCCCCGGCAATGTAGATGCGGGTGAGGCCGCTGCCGTTGGTGAAATGCATGTAGAGAAAGGACACGATCAACACGAGCAAAATCAGGATCGGTCCGAAACCTTGCGACTGTTCCACTATTCTTAATGCCCCTACTTGTCGTCTTTCTTCGCGGTCGACTTGTAACTCGAAATCGACGCGATTTGCGATCGCTCGATCCGCACCCTGACGTTGGGCGCGATTTCGAGAGTGATCACTTTGTCGCCGACGTCCTGAATCCGGCCGATCATTCCGCCGTTGGTCACGACCTCGTCATTGCGCTTGAGCGCGCTCAGCATCTTCGCCTGCTCCTGGGCCTTCTTGTTCTGCGGCCGGAAGACCAGGAAGTACATGACGGCGACGACCATCGCCATGATCGGTCCGGGTCCGGTCAGCAACTGCTGCACCAACGACGGATTGTCGGTCGGACTGGCGGCGGCGGCCTGCGCCCATGCGGTACCTTCGAACAACATCAGATAACGTCCTTAGCTGGCTTTACTAACGACCCATTGGCGCGGCCGAAGTAGTGAACTTCCTGGCTCGCCTGCTGCGCCACATCCCGGGCAGGGTGAAAGCTGACCTGTTTATTATACAAAGATCAAGAGGCAGCGGGGCTACGGGCCGCCCGGACCAACCGCGATTCCGAACCCGCCATTAAGCCCCGCGGAAGGACCGCTGATAGCGTCCATTGGCGCGGTGTTGCCGCGGCTGCCGGCCGCAAAAATCAGAATGGAATGCTCTATCCCAGCGAAGGGTTCGTCCAGATTCAACACATAAATGTTCCCGTTTGAATCGAGCGCGATCCCGGAAGGGAACTCAAGTCGGGTATCCGCACCGCTAATCCTGGCGACGGGCTTAACGTCGCCGTTGCTGCCGGGGGCATAGACGGAAACGCTGCCGGGACGGGTTGGACCACAAGAATTTCGCGTGCATTTCTTGCGACCGCCGTTGACCACATAGATGTCTCCGCTCTGATCGACGGCAACTGCTTCAGGGGAAAAAAGCCCGGTATGGGATCCTTTGATGACGGCAGTGGGCGTGGCGTAACCATTGCTGCCGGCTGGATAGACGGCGACGCTGGTGACACCGGTGTAGTGGCAGGAACCTTTATGACATTTCAGGTTGCCGGGGACATTCGTTATATACAGATCTCCGCCAGAGCCTACCGCGATGCCTGTAGCAGTGCTCTCGCCGGAGCTGTCGACGTAGATGGTGGCGGCCGGCGTCACATTGCCGGTGCTACCCGCTGGATACACCGTGATGGTGTTGTCCAGGTTCAGCACATAGATATTGTCGGTGGAATCCAGTGCAATTCCGTAAGGCAGTTCAAGTCCCGTGTTGCCTCCAGCGATCGTGCTGATAGGCGGACCGGCGACATAGCTGCCGGCGGAATAGACGGCGATACTACCGATACTGCCGCTTTCTTCGGAGCCGTTCTCGTTCGCCACGTAGATGTTCCCGATGGAGTCCACCGCAACGCTGGAAGCGGCATTAATCCCAGTGAACGCGCTGGTGATCGTTGCGATCGGCGCCGCGTTGCCGCTGCTACCTGCAGGATAGGCGGTTACGCTGGGGATGCCGTTCGGGTCGTTGTCGTTCAATACATAAATGCTCCCGCCAGCATCCAGCGCGATAGCATGGGGAAAGGACAACCCCGTATCGGCGCCGGTTATGGTTACGGCCGGGGACACGTTGCCGTTGCTCCCTGCCGGGAAAATCTCGATCGCGGAGATGCCACCGAGGTTAGCCGACACATACAGGTTGCCGCTGGAATCCAGTGCCATGCCCTGTGGATAGTAGAAGCTTGTATTGTCGCCGGAGATAACAGCTATAGGCCGCGCGTTACCTTTGCTGCCGGCCGAATAGACCGTGACGCTGCTGAAAATTTCGCCCTTGGTATTGGCGGTGTAGAAGTTGCCGACATAGATGTTGCCGCCCGAATCAACCGCGATACCGGTCGGGTAAGCAAGTCCCGTCTTTACACCGCTGATGGTGGCGGTGGGCGCTATATTCCCGTTGCTCCCGGCAGGGTAAATGGTAATCCTGCCGTAGTCGTAAAGCTTGCGTGACACGATGGGGCCTTCGTTGGCGACATAAATATTTCCCTGCGAATCCAGTGCTATCGAGTCTGGGTAATCAAGCAAGGTTTGGGAACCGGCGATCGAGGCAATTGGGGCCTGGTTGAGAATACCGGTACTGCTTCCCAGCGGTGGATAGACATTGACGCCCGGGAGATTTGTCGCACCATTCAACACGTAGATCTTTCCGCTCGCATCCAATGCGATCCCCACGGGCAGATTAAGCCCCGTGTTGGAACCGCCGATTACGGCCAGCGGCGGAACGTTGCCGTTGGCGCCCGCCGCATAAACGGTGACCGTGTTGGTCCCGTTATTTGCAACGTAGATCCTGCCGCTTGCGTCCTCGGCGATGCTGCTGGGATTGGCCATACCAGTCGTCAGGGCGATCGGCGCAACATCGCCGTCGGTGCCGACGGGGTAGGCGGTCACATTGACGTTATTGGCAACGAAGATTGCAGCGTCTGGATCTGCGCTTGCCGGCGTTGCGGCCACCGCGCCGCGGATGGGGCCGATCATAGGAAGCAGGATGGCGGCAGCGGCCCAGGCTTTTGCGGCTTTCATCTCCCCCCACCCGAGAGCTCTGCGTAACTCTGTTTTCCTCGCCCTGTCACTGCGCTGCCGTCGAAGCGCCTGAAACTGATGCAGACTGGCACCAAGACAGGTGGTTAGCAAGCGCCCAGTTTGTGAGCGTTTATCAAATCGACAGTTGACTGAGAAAAACGAAAATCCGGGCTCAGAATCGATCAAAGCTTCGATCGATCAAGCTTCAAGTCTCCGGAACCAAAAATCATTCTTCGACCGGTTCTGCTGCGTTGTCGACTTTCCAGCCCGACGATGCGACCATTGCGTACGCCCTGAAATTCCCGGATGCGATAGCCTCGCGGCACTCGCGCATCAAGCTCGCGAAGAAGTGCAGATTATGCTCCGTCAGCGCGCGCGCCGCGAGTATCTCGCCCGACAAATATAGATGACGCAGGTAGGCGCGTGAATGGGTCCGGCAGGGGCGGCATTGGCAAGCCGTGTCCAGCGGCATCGAGTCGCGCGCGTGCGCCGCCTGCTTGATCGAGACGGGGCCGGCGCTGGTGAAGGCCATCCCGTTTCGCGCATTGCGCGTCGGCAGCACGCAGTCGAACATGTCGAAGCCCATCGCGATTGCGGCGATCAGATCCGACGGCGTGCCGACGCCCATCAGGTAGCGCGGCTTGTCCGCCGGCATCATCGAGGCCGATAGCGCCGCCATCTCGAGCATCGCCGCCTTCGGCTCGCCGACCGACAGTCCACCCGCCGCGTAGCCGTCGAACGCAATCGAGGTTATCTGCGTCGCGCTCTGTTTGCGGAGATCTTCGAAAATGCTGCCTTGGATGATCCCGAACAACGCCTGCGTCGTGCTGTTGCGCGCCGCGAGGCTGCGCTCGGCCCATCGCGCGGTGAGCTCGAGCGACTTGAGCGCGCTGCGATGCTCGGCAGGGAACGGCGTGCATTCGTCGAGCGCCATCATGATGTCGGCGCCGAGTTGCTGCTGGATGTCGATCGCGCTTTCGGGCGTGAGCATCAAGGGCGCGCCGTCGAGATGGGATCGAAAGCGGATTCCCTCTTCGTTAATCAAGTTGATTTTCGCCAGGCTCATCGCCTGGAAGCCGCCCGAGTCGGTCAACACCGCGCCGGGGAATCCCATGAAGCGCGCGACGCCGCCCATCTCGCGGATCAGCTCTGCGCCCGGGCGAATCGCGAGATGGTACGCGTTGGCTAGCACCATCGTGTAGCCCATCGACCACAACTCGTCGGGCGCCATCGCTTTGACCGCGGCGCGCGTGCCGACCGGCATGAAGGCCGGCGTCGCGATCGCGCCGTGCGGGGTTACGATCCGCCCGGTGCGCGCGTCGCCGTCGACGGCATTCACGCTGAATTCGATCGGCCCCTTCACAGCATTAACATCGCGTCGCCGTAGCTGAGGAAGCGGTAGCGATGGCGAATGGCCTCGCGGTACGAACTGAGAAGCTGATCGCGTCCCGCAAACGCCATCGCGAGCGCCAGCACCGTCGTGCGCGGCATGTGGAAGTTCGTCAGCATCGCGTCTGCCAGCTTGAAGCGAAAGCCCGGATGAATAAAGAGCCCGGTGAAGCCCTCGATATCGCCGGTGATAGCCCACGACTCGAGCGCGCGCGTCGAGCTGGTGCCAACGGTGATTATACGCCCGCCAATTCGGCGCGCATGCTCGATCGCGGACTGGGTCGCGGGCGGAATCGTGTACCACTCCGATTCCATCGTGTGACTCTCGACCTCGACCGCACGCACCGGCGCGAATGTGCCGGGACCGATATGCAGAGTGATCTTCGCCGTGCGAATCCCCGCGTCGGCCAGCGCCTTGAAGACCTCGTCAGTGAAATGGAGGCCCGCAGTGGGCGCCGCGATCGCGCCGGGCTGCGACGCATAAACGGTCTGATAATCGTCGATATCGGCGGGGCCGACCGTGCGATGTATATAATGAGGCAGCGCGAGCGTGCCGGCGAGCTGGAGCATCTGTTCAATCGATGCGCCTCCTTCGCTCACGACGATCGGCCGGCCCGGCCGCGCGTAGCCGGCGATTCTGAGCGCATGACCGTCGCCCAGGATGAGGCGCGCGTTATCCTTGAGCACGCGATGCGTCCGAATCAGCGCGAGCCATGCGCCAGCGGGACCCTCGAGCGCGCTGGCAGGACGCACCATCAGCAATTCGACGCGGCCGCCCGATTCCTTCTGCGCGAACAGGCGCGCGGGCAGCACGCGAGTATCGTTGAGCACGATCAGGTCGCCCTCGCGCAGATGGCGGACGAGCTTGTAGAAGCGGGAATGCTCGACAGTTTTGGATTTGCGATCGAGCACGAGCAGGCGCGCCTCGTCGCGGCGGCCCAGCGGCTCCTGCGCAATCAGTTCTTCGGGCAACTCGTAGTCTAATTCGGAAAGCCGCATCTGAGGCAAAGCAGACCCTTCTCAGATATCAGCCCACGAGAGCGCGCGCTACGTGCGGCGACCCGCAACTGTTCCTACGGCAGAACCCTCAGAGGTTCGCGGCTTCGAGGGCGGACGCGGCGGCGGCGGTGCGCGTCTCCACGCCGAGACTGTGCAGAATGTGCTCCATGTGTTTCGACACGGTGCGCGGACTTATTCCGAGAATAGTTCCAATCTCGGGATTGGTCTTGCCGACGGCGACGTAAGCCAAAATCTCTGACTCGCGCCGCGTCAAAGGAAGACTCGAGAGCGCCCCAGGATCGATTGCCGAGCGGTGCTCCTCGAGCACCAGGAAATTCTGCTCGGGCTTCGAAAGCAGATGTACGGTAAGGCGATCGGCGTCACGATCTATTACAAAGGGATGCCGAACACCGGGAACGTCGGTCGCCTTTCGAAGCGTCCGGTCAGACTGCGAGATCCATTGCACAAGCTGTTCGGGCAGGCCCTGTCGGTTCCGCTTCGGGAAAAACTTCGCAAGCGATCTTGTGGCGCTCGCCGTTTCCATCGTGATCGTGTTGTTCAGGTCCATCGCGACGATGCCGCGCTCGGCGGAGTTTCCACCGCTTTTCATCGCCGTCATTTCGATCAGCCCAGCGCTGGTATGCGCAAGGCGAAAGGCCTGGAGCACGTGGGGCGAAATCGAAACGAGCATATCGCGGTGGGCTTCCGGAGTTTGCTTGTGCTGAGCGACCCCTACGTATTCGAGACAGTTGGGCCCGCTGTTCAGGAACAAGCTGCAACCATCTTTGATCTCCAAGGGACGATACACCTCGTTGTAAAGCGCGGTGCGCAAAAATTGTGTTACGGGCTGCAAGTCGGACCATCGCGTGAATTGCTCACTACGGGTGCGCTGGAAGTGGACGACAATCGGGCTCCTGGGCGCAAGTCGCGCGAGAATTGCGTCAGCCTCCGGGGACCTAAGCTCTGGCGGATCCATCCGCTGGGTTCGGCCCTGCTGAGGAGCCCCAACTTCAAACGATGCGTTGGCGGCGAATACGGAGGGGACCAGCGCTCGGAGTGCTGACATTAAATGGTCCCTGAGCCCGTCAGGGGTGCGGGGCTCGTATAGTCCTCTCACGAACTCGAGCACGCGATCGAAGTCAGTCCGCGTGTAGCGGTACATATGAATTCCCAGCTACGCGGATTCTCCGCTTGCCTTTAAGGTACGTCAATTGACGTATTGTCAGAATTCAGCGCGTTTGATTCGCTTCTGGCGTCCGCACTTTTAGGGAGGAATCGAACACGTGAAAGGAATTGCAGTAGCAGCGGCCGCCGGTCTTCTAATCGCNAGCTTCATATCTACCGGAACGACGCGCGCGCAGCAGGCGGATCCAGATAAGAAATCCAAGCTTACGCTAAGCGAAGTCGAGGCGCAGGTCGTGACACTGCAAGGGCAGGTAGCCACGCTGCAAACGGCGGTGAGTTCGTTGCATCCCGATGACTTTGCGGTCGTCAATTCTGCCGGCGCACTTAATCGCGGGAGCGCCAGCGCGGTCTCGGCCACTACCACGTCCACTGGGGATTACGAGGTCACTTTCAACAAGGACATCACCGCCTGTGCATACGTTGCCACCATCGGCGAGATTGGTACAAATCCGCCAGAACCAGGTGAGATTGCAGTCGGTAACGTAGGTGGTGATTCGGATAGCGTTTCTGTCAAAACCTACGATAGCACAGGTACATCGGCTAATAGTCCCTTCCATCTATCCGTGTCCTGTCCGTAGGCGACAGAGCTGGTACTGAGCGAGGAACTCAGTACTGCCGCAGCTTCCTCGCGCGATATGCCTAGAATGGATAGTTGATGCCCGAGAAGACGGCGGCGCCTTCGCCACCCCATCCGATATCAACGAAGCCGACTACAAACGGCTCGGCAATGCCGCGGAATCCGATGCCGCCGACCGGATGCAAATCCTCGAACGGGTTGTATCCCATATCATGACCGACGCGGCCGGCCTCGGCGAACGGCGCCAGCTCGAGCGTCCCGTGCGTGCCCATAACGTCCTTGTCCCACACCCGCGTGCGCATCTCGAGGTTCATCACGAACAGATTGTTATCGACATAGCGGCCGGTGCCGTAACCGCGCAGCGGCTCCTGATCGGTGAGGATACTATCGTCGCCGCCCAGGCGCGCCTGCGACCAGAACGGCATCTCGTTACCGGCCGGCTCGTACTCGGTGAAAAGATGACCGGCAAAGGTGATGCGCTCGCCGACGGTAACGTACTCGCGCAGTTCGCCGCCGAAGCGATTATATGAAACCGAGCTGCCGAACCTGCGATCCGCGTTACCATAGTAGAGCCGCCCGAGCGTGCCCGAGCGGGGGATATCCACCGAGTCGCGTGAATCGTACTGCAGCATCACCTGCTGCAGAACTTCGCTGCCGCCGTTGATGCCTTTCTGATCGGGGAACAACTTGAAGATCGAGGGCACCGAGTTGAAGCCGCCATCATGGATTCGCACCCAGCGTGGGCGCTCCGTCAGCGAGGCCTGCAATTTGTCAGTCAGGTTCAAGCCGAAAATCCCTTCGCCGTAAACCTGCTCGGTGGTGTAGTTGGTCTGGTTGCCGTAGTGGGAATCGTTGCCCAATCCGTAAAAGCGCTCGGTCGGGTCCTTCTCGAAGAAGAAGCGCCCTTCGAACGACCACCAGTTCTTATGCTCGCGCCCGGTCTGATAGTCGAGATCGACGTTGCGCGAAATAGTCTCCTGCGCGCCTCCCTCCGCGTACCAATTGGTGTCCGACGAGGGATACGCCAGGTAGCGAAAGTTGCCGCCCGGACCAAGCGTGCTGTTGGAATTGATATCGGGCGCAAGGATGCTGGTGATCTCGTTCTTGTTGTCGGTGAAGAGCCAGACCGGCAGCACGCCGTAGGTGACGCCGCCGTTGGGATCGGTCGCTACTTCAGGCACCGGTATGAACGGCCACGAATTGGGGTCCTGAATCTTGAACGAACTCCAATCGTATTGCGGCCAGTGCCAGGTGCTCGGATCGATCAGTGAGAATTGAGACGACGACGTTGGCACCGACGAGGTTGGTGCTGAAGCCCCGGACGCCGATGGCGGGTCTGCTTTCGCGATCGCTGCCGCAAATACAAATGTCGTGATTAAGATGAGTGTGGCAAAGATGCGCCGCATGGTGAGATCCTGGGATTAGATTTTGCCTTTTAGCATTCGGCTACTCTTCCGCCACCGCACCACCACCCTCCAATCCAAGCGCTCGGATCCAACCGAGCCCGCAGCACACCGAACGATGGTCAAAACTGACAGGCTTGCAGACGGCGATCAACCCTATCGGCGCTGATCGAATCAATGCATCTAGCAATGGACCGTCATCCACTCGCGCGCGCTTTTCGGCGACGCGGTAAATGTGCAAGGATTCGGATTAACCGGAAAGATTTCCTCAAAAGGAGCTCAGTAATGGCGAAAGCTGACGGCGGAGAATTAATCGCGCGCGTGATGCGCGAGAATCGTGTGAAGTATTGTTTTGCGATCAACGGCGGGCATCTGTTTCCGATCCTCGGCCAGTTGCGCAATCACGACATCAAGCTGATCCACATGCGCCACGAGCAGGCGACCGCGTATGCGGCCGACGCTTACGCGCGCACCTCGGGCGAAGTCGGCGTCTGCATGGTAACCGCCGGATGCGGCCTGACCAACGCGGTGACTGGACTGTGCGTTGCGGGACTGACCAACAGCGCCGTCGTCTGCATCTCGGGACAGCATCCGAACACCGAGGATCATCTCGGATCGTTCCAGGAAGCATACGGCTCGGAAGTCGTCGCCAGCTTCTCGAAGTTCACCAAGCGCGTCACCGACTGGTCCACGATTCAGTTCGATCTGCGATCCGCGTTCCGCGAGGCGATCTCGCCGCCGCAGGGCGTCGCGCTGTTCGAGATTCCGCAGAACATTTTGTATCACCACGAAGAAGACTCGGGGCAGCGGAAGGGCGCGCGCGAGTTCACGATGGACGACGTCCGCTCGGCAGGAGATCCGTCGAAAATAGATCGCGCGCTCGAAATGCTGGTGGCGGCTGAGCGTCCGCTTATTGCATGCGGCGACGGCGTGTTCTGGTCGCAGGCAGGNCCCGAGATGCGCGAGTTCGTCGATCTGACCANCATNCCGATTTACGCNCGCCGCGCCGGCCAGGGCGTCGTCTCNGAAGAGCATCCGNTGGCGATTCGCGGCGCCTTCAAGAAGCCGTTCACCGGCGGCGCCGACGTNGTNCTCGCAGTAGGCTTCCGCTTCTGGAGCGGCGAGCATTTCGGCCAGCCGCCGACCTGGACCGACAAGGCCAAGTACATCCAGGTCGATCCGACGCCGACGCGAATCGGATGGCAGGTTAACGCGGACCTGCCGATGGTCGGCGATCCGAAGATCGTGCTGCAACAGATGATCAAGCGGATCAAGGAGCTCAAGCTCGACTTCTCGAAGAACAAGACCTCGCCGTGGGTCAAGCAGGTTTGGGAAACGCGCCAGCGCTTCGACAATACGATCAAGGAGCAGAACGGGAAGGTCTCGAAGAACCAGCCGATACATCCGGCGCGCCTGTGCGAGGACCTGATCACGGTGCTCGACAAAAACGCGACCACCGTGATCGATAGCTTCACGCTCTCTGGCTGGATGAGCCGCGCGTTCACGTGCCGCTTCATGGGTCAGGTCGTCGACGCGGGCCCGCTCGCGCCAGTAGGTCACGGCGTCGGGATGGGCATCGGAGCGCAACTCGCGCGGCCGGGCCAGCAAGTCGTCGTAATCAGCGGTGACGGCGGACTCGGAATCGGCGGCTGGGACATGGAGACTGCGGCGCGCTACAAGCTGCCCGTGATCACGGTGCTCTGGAACAACAGCTCATGGGGTCCGAACTTCGATCAGATGCCGGGGCTGAAGGGTCGCACCGATCCGTTCAACATGCTGCCGAACATCCGCTACGACAAAATTTTCGCCGAGATGGGATGTCATGGCGAGCAGGTCGAGACCAACGATCAGATCATTCCGGCGCTCGAGCGCGCATTCAAATCCGGCAAGCCCGCTCTGATCAACGTGATCGGCGACGTCTCAGTCGGCAACGCAACCCTGGGCGGCAATCTGCTAGGCTCAACCGGCTCGAACTAGGACCTCGCAGAGCAACCTCTATCCGAATTCCGAAATTCCCTCCCCCGTTCGTCGGGGGAGGGTCAGGGTGTGGGGGACCTTGTGCGGCGCAATTGCCCGCCGCGCCGCACACTCTGACGCGCGCGCTTCTTTGCGCGCGATTGAGATACCTTTAGGTAGATGAAGGACCCCGGAACAGCTTTTGAACTTGCGGGGTTTTACCCACTTGTGAATAATGCCACACTGGTGTTCCGTTCCGAATGATACGTCGAGAAGGTGAGCACATGGCAGCCAGAAATGCTCCGATTTTGAGCGAAAAATTCGAGCGAGTCGGTGAAACTGGATTCGATGAACGCAAACGAGTCTCGCTGTCCAAAGTGGCGGACCGCCTCAACGAGATTCTGCGCCGGGTGTCCGGCAGCGAAAATTCCAGCGAGTTGCGGTTCATCATCTATACCAATGATGTCGGACAGATACTGCTGTCGCCTGAAATTGGGGTCCCGCTGCACGAGGCGTGGCTGTATAAGAATCCAGAGGCATTGGTCAGCGTTCGCCGGGGACTTCAGGACGCCGCGGAAGGGAAGGTTCACAAGCTTGGATCGTTTGCTAAATTTGCCAACGATGAAATCGAGTAGCAGGTGAAACGTTGGCCTCGTATGAGCTGGAGTTTACCAATGAGGCCAAAGCTCAACTGAAACGGCTTGACGAGGATGCTGCGCTATCGAAACGACGCAAGTCAGTTCGAAAAGCTCTCGGGTATCTCGAGACCAATCCCAGGCACCGAAGTCTTCAAACCCACAAATTCCAAAGCCTGAAAGGGCCAAACAAAGAGGAAGTGTTTGAAGCCTACTCTGAAAACCAGGTGCCCGCCGCGTATCGGATTTTTTGGTACTACGGTCCCTCGTCAGGCAGGATTACCATTGTTGCGATCACCCCGCATCCGTAACTCGGCCACCGCGGTCGCTATCCTCATGCTTGCGGCCGCGCTGGCCTCGTGCAAAGCGGCGCCGACCTGCCCGGCCGGCACCAAGCAAGTCGGCGAGGGACCGCCCAATGGGTCCGAGATCGCGTGCGTGAAGACCGTCAACGGGCAGGACGTCAAAGAAGGGCCGTTCGTGATCTATCGCGAGGACGGCTCGAAGATGCTGCAGGGCGAATACCACGACGGCCAGCAGAGCGGCGAATGGACCCAGTGGTACGACAACGGTCAGATGGCGTCGGTCGATCACTACAAGGACGGCGTGCAGGACGGCGAGCATACCGGCTGGTATACCAACGGCAAAATTTCCGCGATCGGCATGTATAAGGACGGCAAGCGCGACGGCGTGTGGAAGCGATGGGACCCGCAGGGGTTTAAGAATTGGGAAGAGACTTACAAGGACGACAAGAAAATCTCATGACGGCTGAACTGGCGACCAAAGTGACGATCGTCGATGCGGACCTGTCGCGCGCCGATCATCAGAATGCGATCGTCGCGATGCTCGACGCGTTCATGCTCGATCAGGACGGTGAGCCGCTGTTGGAGCGGGCCAGACGCGAAATGATCCCCGGCCTGCGCGCGCACCCCGCGTGCTACATATCGCTTGCGTATCGCGACGGCGCGCCGGTCGGCTTTTCGATCTGCTTCCTGGGATTTTCGACCTTCAACGCGCGCCCGCTGATCAATATCCATGACATCTTCGTCGATTCCTCGGTGCGCGGAATGGGAATCGGCGCGATGCTGCTCAAACGAATCGAGGCCAAAGCGCACGAGCTGAACTGCTGCCGGATCACGCTCGAAGTGCGCGAGGACAATCGCGTCGCCCGCGGACTCTACCGCAAAGTCGGTTTCGATCGCGTGGTCGTCGGCGCGAAACGCGTCCCGATGGAGTTCTGGCACAAATTACTTTGAACGCGAGGAACCCGATCGTCGCCGCAGAAATTTTTCAATTGTGGTCAGCAGAGTTGTTGGCTCGACCGGCTTGCGCAAAAGACTATCCGCATCGATTGGTTTCGAGATTTCACCCATCGCCGAAAGCACTACCACCGGAATATCCTTGAGCCGCTGGTCGCGGAGCTGCGCTTCGCGAAATGCCCACCCGTCCATCCGCGGCATCATCAGGTCCCTCGAGCGCGACGAGCCCGTCGGTCGCATGCGAGGCGCGATAACCCGACACGCTGAGAATTTCGCAGACGGTCTCGCCCAGATCGAGGTCGTCCTCGACGACGAGAATCCTTGGCGCGGCGCCGGCGGGAGTCGTCGGAGGATCGTCGCGCCGCGAGTGGCTTTTGCGACCCGTAACCACGGTAACTTCGCAAGACGTACGCCTGACAAACAGAGTAGCGGTAATCGAAGAAGCGGATGCCTAGTCTTTTCCTTTCCTTTCTGTATCTGCGGCAAGCGGCAGGTCGATCACGATTCGCGCGCCGCCGCCGGATCGACTTTCTGCTCTGATCGATCCGTCATGTTGTTCGATGACCTGGTTGGCGATGTAGAGACCAAGTCCAAGTCCGCCGTAGTTGCGGCTGATGGTAGTTCGCTCGAAGCGTCCGAAGATTCGCGACAAGTCCTCCACCGGGATACCGATGCCGCGGTCTTGCACTACCAGCGTCGCTTTACTGTCGTCGGTTCTCAGTTCGACCTCGATCGGTTTCCCTGCGCCATACTTGATAGCGTTGGAGATGACGTTGCCGATCGCTTCGTCGAGCCGGAACCGATCCAGGGGCAGGTTGACGCCTTCGATGATCTTCAACCGAAGTTCGCAGCGGGCATTCGACGCGTCCTCCGAAAATCGCTCGACAACTTCTTTGACCACCTCGCCCAGGTCGCGCGGCGCCAATTCCATTTCGAGTCTGCCACTGGCCAGTTGAGAAACGTCGAGCAGGCGGTCCACCAGACGGCGCATTCTTTCGGTCTGATCCTTGGCGCGGTCAACGCTCGCTCGAACCTGGGGCAAGTCGCCGGAAATGGCGTGGCGCTCGAGCAGACCCAGCCGAAGAACCAGCGTGCTCAGCGGCGTCCGCAGTTCGTGCGAGGCGATCGCCAGGAACTCGTCGCGCATCCGGACCGCGGCCTCGGCCTGATCGTTGCGCCTGCGTTCGCTCAAGTCGGTCACGATGACGCCGATCGATGGCTTGCCGCCGATGTCCACCGGATTGAGCGAGAATTGAGTTGGCAGACTCTCGCCGGAAGCCGGCAGCAGCGCCGCCTCGGCGCGCACAGGTTCGCGCAATCCCTGTCTAATCAACTTTTTGATCTTGTCGCGATCTTCGGCCGGCACGAACTCGCACACATCGCGTCCCATTATCTGATCGAGTGGAACGCCGGCCATGCGCGCGAATGCGGAATTGCAGTAGAGGATGATGCAGTCTCGGGAAAGCGAGAGCGCTCCTTCGTTCATGCTTTCCACTAAAACGCGGTAGGGATGCTCGGCGCCTTCCAGGGTGAAGACTTTTTCGCCCGACGGTCCCGACACCACCAGCGCATCGACCTCGCCACTGCGAATCGCATTGAGCGTTTCTTCAGCTTCCTGAAGACGTTGGCGGAGCTCGTCGAGCTCCAGACGTATCAAGGGTTTTAGACTTGTTTTCACTTCGATCTA